>Ga0209253_10002190_pt1 | contig 17282 bp, 19 predicted proteins | sample FrelakmetBRP12BR_FD_187145 | JGI IMG/M metagenome (GOLD analysis project Ga0209253, IMG submission 187145) | Freshwater lake sediment microbial communities from the University of Notre Dame, USA, for methane emissions studies - BRP12 BR (SPAdes)... | ecosystem: Environmental > Aquatic >...
CCTGCCGGTGAGCCGCACGCCCTCCGGGCGTTGACCCCATTCAAGATGGCGCTGGTGATGATCAGAGCATGAAAATGGTCCCTCCCGGACGTGTCCGACGAGCTCCCTGCCCGCCGGGGCGAAGACCTGGGCGAACGGGTAGCCCGAGAGCAGCTCGACCATCACCCTCCGTCCGCCACCGGCCAACTTGAAGACCCCTCTCTTCCCCAACGCGCCCGACCATCCCTTCGATAGGAACACTCCTCTTCCCTACAGAACCAACAGGGGAACCTCCTGGCGATACGCCGCGCTGCAACGAGCGCACCCGTCACGGACTTCCGCGGACTCATCATCCCTGTCGGTGTGCACCGAACGCCAATGCTCTCCGGGGCCAGGAAGTGGAAGATCGCCGCCTGCCCCTCCCCGAGGTTCCAGTCGCAGTACCCCGGGCTGAACCGCGCCGTGGATTGCAGCCCCTCTGCCAACAGCGCCGAGGAGACATGCCTCTCGAATTCCTCGGCTGCGCCTTCTGCGAGCTCCGAGCCGACCGCATCGAGCAGATAGGCTTCGAAGAGGGAGCCTTGCTGCATCCCGGACATGAGACTCTCCAGCTCGCCACCGAGAGTCAGCACGAAGCAGACGAGGAGCTCCGGGCCCTGCATCCGTGTAGCGAGCGCGGCCCACTTCGGGCTTCGAATCCGCATCCCTTCGCCCTGAAGGACGCCGGTGCCCCAGCTCACGAGAGGGGTCCGCTTCCATAGGCTTCGTACGCGGACGCGGTCGAGCCCCTGCTCGACGGCCCGCGCGATCCCCCTGAGGATGTCGTCACCCACGGCGGCAGGACTGGCATACCCGAGCCGACGGATCATCCGTTCGAGAAGCTCGTCTTCCGTCGGCTGACGCGGGCAGAACTCCTGGGTGCTCATCCAGGGATCGCCTCGTCCGCGCGGCGGGCCTGGCCCAGCAGCCTTGCCACCTCGTCCGGGGCAGCAACCGCGTTCTCTGCGTATCCGTCCGCTCCAAGTGCCCGGGCGATCCTCTCGTCCAGGGGAGCACCCCCCACCAGGATCTTCACGCCGGGATGGAGCCCGCGCGTCCACTCGATGATCTCGCGCATCTTCTCCAGCGGGGCCGACATCAGCGTCGACAGCGCCAGCAGGGGAGCGTGCGTCTCCGCCAGCATGTCCAGAAACACCTTCCGTGACACATCCCGGCCCGCATCGAAGACCCTGTAGCCCGAGGCCTCGAGAACGGCAGCCACGATGTTCTTCCCCATGTCGTGGGTGTCGCCCTCCACGACGCCGATCACGACACCCGCTCCCTGACCGACCACGGGCGTCCCGGGTTCACGGGCCCTGAGTCGCCTCACACCCTGCCGGAACACGTCGATCGAGAGCAGGAACTCCGGTATCGACACCTGCCCATCGCGGTAACGCAGCCGGACCTTCTCGACACCGTTCGACAACGCCCGGCCCGCGTCCTCCGAGCGGATCGCCGCGTCATCCACGCTCGCGAACACCCGCTCGACAGCCCCTGCGTCTCTCGCACACACGGCATCTTCCAGGGCCTGACACAGCTCGCTGTCTGTCACGTCCATCCCTCCCTGGAGCACACGGGCAGCCCGTTCGTCACTGAACGGTCCCCCTTTCAGGAGTATCTCTCCGCGGCTCTCACCACCGCGAACGCGTTCGTCAGGGGAATGTTGGGCGGGTATTCGCAGCCCGGAGCCAGGATGTATCCACCGCCCTTGCCAAGCACTTCGATCTGACGGGCGCAGGCATCCATCACCTCCCGGGGCGATCCCTGAACGAGGAGAGACGTCGGGATGTGCCCGATGAGAGTCAGCTGATCCCCGTACCGCTCCTTGAGCTCTCGATCGCTCGAGCAGTCGTCCGGCAAGTGGGCGAAGCTGATCAGCTCGGGCTCCATGAACTTGATCTGCGCGTCGAAGTACGGATCGTGGCCGCAGTTGTGGATGCCAACGAGCAATCCGTTCGATTTGATCTTCCGGCTGATCTCCCGCACGAACGGCCCTTCGATCTGCTCCCACAGCGGCTTGGAGAGGCCGGTTCGGGAGGCGTACAAGGTGTCGATGTTGACGCCGGGCACACCGGTCTCGCATTGCGCCTGAGCGAACTCGAGCAACACGCCCGTGATCGTCTCGCTGGCCTTCATGACTTCCTTTGGGTGGAGCAGGCAGTCCTTGAAGAGCTGCTCGGCTCCCCGCATCATGCTCAGGACGCCCAGCGGGCCGAAGATGAACCCCGTGACCACGCCCCGGAGGCCTATCTTCCGAACCGCGAGCCGGCAGAGCTCGACGAATGCCTGCATACGCTCCGCCCGGGCGAGCTCGATGGGACGCATCTTCGCGTAGTCTTCTACGCTCTTGATCTTGGGGTCCGAGTGGTCTGGTCTTGGTGTCGAGCTCTCCGGGTACAGCATCTTCTGCCCGAAATCGGCCGCCTCGACGGACAGGTCCAGGAGAAGGATGACGATATCCCCTCCGACGAGGTCGAAGCCTGCCTCGTATGCCTTGGCCGCCTTCTCCGGGTTCAGGGCAAACTCGGGAAACGACATCCCCAGGATCTGCCGAGAACCAGAACACAGAACCGGCGTCACCGGGACCCGATCCGGCTCCTTGTGACAGAACGCCGTCAGCACACGCTCGAATGAGCTCAGAGGGGTCCAGCGCCCCCGGAGGCTCGCCGCGGCCGCGACTGATGCCAGAAGGGGCTCCGGTATCTCGCGCAGGGGCGGGATACGTCCCTCCTTCAGCGACTGCACGATCCGAAAGACGTTCATCATCGTCGTTTTCCCCGCACGCGAAGGAGAGGCGAGGTGACCCGTGGGAAGCCCGCTGAGGCCACCTCCCGCACCGCGGTGAACACGGAAAGCGGGGGCAGACGCCCGGCCCGACCTAGGAGACCACCGCTTGCAGGACTGGTCGCTCGCCCGTCCCGGAACGGAGCCGCTCGTTCGCCACCAGGTGACGCGCCAATCGCTTGCCGAGGCCCACGATGGTGAGCACCGGCGGCAGGCCCCAGGCTTCGGGGATCACGGAGCAGTCGCAGACGTACAGGTTGCGGTACGCCCTGGTCTGTAGATCGGCGTCGAGCAGCTGGCCGATCTTCACGGTTCCGCCGGGGTGCGCCGCGAGATACCCCGTTCTGTAGATGTCCGTGGCGCCGGCTTCCACGAGAACGCGTCTTGCAGCCTCGTACCCGTGCATGAGCTTGGCACGGTCGGCGTCCAGGAGCTTCTTGCGCACTCCGCCGCCGTCGGTGAGATGGCCGCTCAGCGCATCCTTGACCTTCACCATGATGCGGGCCGTGCTGCGGAACGCCAGCAGCTTCCTGAAGTGCAGCGCGTGCGCGGTGAAGATCACATGCGACGCCGGCGAGAAGGCCATGTCGGTCAAGACGTATCCCTCGTCCTTCATGAGGACGCCGGCAGACATCGGGATCTCGTCGTCGCGCAGCCGCACGTCCTTCACCGTGCCGCAGACGCTGATCAGCGGATCGAAGAAGAAATCGTAGCCGGCATCGCGCACGCCGCTGCTGCGGAGAATGACCGGTGAGCCTATGCCTCCGGCAGCCAGGACGACGACGGGAGCGCTGGCCGTCCGTCGCTGCCCCGCCGTCACGTACTCCACGCCGGTGGCGGTCCCGTCCTCGACGAGCACGCGCGTGACCCTGGCGTGGTTCACCAACGCGGCGCCGTGCGCGAGCGCCTCGTCGACGTACATCCGCGCGCTCCACTTCACGCCGCGCGGGTCGCCGTGGTAGCCGAACGGCGTCCCCGGGCTCCAGCGGTCCTGGAACATGAGCTTGTCGAGCTTCTGCCAGTCGAGGCCGATGCGCTGCGCGCTCTCCATGAGCCGCGTCGCCATCGGGGTCATCATCTCGTCCTTCAGCGGCCCGATCGGCAGCTCGCGGCACGCCTCGCGGACTTCGTCCCTGACGTCGATGCCGTAGGCAGCGAGCATGTCGTGAGGCACGGGGAAGGCGGTCGCGTAGAAGAAGAGCGAGCTGCCTCCCGTCGTGATCCCGCGAACCATGCCGAGCAGGTCGGGCGTGACGAGCAGGCTTCTGCCCGGGAAGAGCAGCTCTCGGGCGTACTGCGCGAACGTGCCGCGCACGGGCCCGCCCGGCCCCCACTCGAGCATCAGCACGCGTCTGCCCGCGCGCGCCAGGTCGCGCGCGACGGTGGCCCCTCCAGGGCCGGTTCCGACGACAATGACGTCGAAGTCGGTCGACAGTGCACCGTTCATGACTGCCTCCCTTCGCGCTGCGTGTCGCTCTCTGCCCAACTGCGGCCGGTTGAACGCGGAACCCCCTCCCGTGAGCCGCACGAAGCACACGACAGGGAGTTCCGATCCATGGATACGTACGACGGTGCCGGACTACTCCTTGATCTTCATGTCGACGCCGCTGACGGCGAGAGCGAACTTCACGCCCTGCGTGGTCGCGACCAGATCGACGGTCACGCCGTTCTGGTTCTTCATCGAGGTCACGGACCCGCCGCCCCCGACCGTCGCACCGGCAGCGACCGCGGTGTAGTTGCCGTTGAAGTCGGCGAGGTTCTTCAGGTGGTACACCTTCCCGGACGCCTCGATCTTCGTGATCCCCACGTCACCGACGGAAAGCCCCTTCACGTCGACGGGATAGGACTTGCCCTTGTAGGTCAGCGTCCCGCTTCCCCAGCTCAGGCCGATACCGGCGGCAACCGATCCTGCGCTCAGCGTGATCGTTGCGTCCGGGGTCTTCTTCTCTTTCGCGAGCGCCGCGGTGAGGCCCACGCTCAACGCGGCCATGGCCACGAGTGCCAGCATTCGCTTCATGTCAGTCCTCCCACTGCCCGTTCTGCACGGCCTCCATGGCCGTACGAGCCGGTCGTACCACTTGCGCGGCACGCGAGCCAAGTCTCGAGCGCGTCCCGCGGGTGCATCGAGTCCGAACAGGAGCTGCAGCACGTCGCGCTCGGGTGCACGGCTCGTGTCGGTCACGACCGCGAACAACGGGCATCCACCCAAGCCGCGGTCTAGCAGGCACTTGCCCGGGCGTCGCTGGCTGGATGGACCGGAACGAACGGTGACGGCGCCTCCGAATCTTCGGAGAATCCACGACGCCGGCGCCGATGCGTTCGTGCGCCGGTCCCCGACCTTCTGGGCTGCCCGAAGTCCTCGAAACGGCGCGGAAGGGCGGCAGGCAGCCCGCGCGGGCGTGGCGACCCGTGCAGGGGGCGATCAGAGGGCCCGGGTGCCTGGTCGGGCCAGGCCGAGCTTCCTCATGCGCGATTCGAGCGTCGTGGGTTTCAGCCCGAGGCGCGCAGCGGCGCCATGCGCTCCCCGGATTCGCCACCCCGTGTCGTGCAGCACGTGCAGGATGTGCCGTCGCTCGACCGCCGTCAGGTCCGTGCCGGAGTTCGATGAGGGGCGTGGGGATCGAGGAGCAGCTGACCGTGATCATGGGCCGATCGTGGCGCCGATTTCGTTCGTGGATGTAGGCGGCGAACCGCTCTTTCCCGCTGCCGGTCTCGCCGAGGAGCAGCGCGGTGGCGTCGGTGGCGACCACTTGCTCGGCCAGGGCGAGGGTGCGCCGGATGGCGGCACCGCGGCCCACGATGTGCTCCCACCCGAGCCGCCGCGTCGCCTCCTGTCGGAGCACCACGTTGTCGCGCTCGAGCCGCTCGCGCAGGCGCTGCAGGTCCTCGAGCGCCCGCCTACGTTCCGTGACGTCCTCGACGGCCTCGACGATCCGCGCGCCCTGCCCGGACTCGCCCTCCACCAGGCGTGAGGACTGTCGCAGCCAGATCTGGCCGCGTCGAGGATGCTCGTAGCGATACTCGGCGGTCGCGCGCTCGAGGGGGGGCGCCATCGCGCGCCCGGCGCGGGTCGACATCGCGCCACGGCGGGCGGGCGCAGCATGGCGATGCGACCGATGAGGCATCCGAACGGTTCGCGTGCACGACAGCCGCGTCCACTTGACGGCGGGCCGGCCTTCGATCCACTGCTTGGTCGTGCTCCGGAACAGAGCCCTCGGGATCGAGCCGACGGCGACCGCCGGCCGCCCGCGCGCGTGAGGCGGAATTTCGATGCGATCTCGTCTGGACGGCCGCGCAACCCCCTGGCTCCTCCTCGGCATCTGCCTGCTCTGCCTCGCTGCGCCGGCTGCGGCCGAGGACGAGGCGGCCACGTCCACCACGGCGCACGAGGTCGACACCTCCAGCAGCGCGGAGCTGGCCCGGGAGTTCAGCGACCCGCTCACCGCGCTGCCCCAGCTGATCGTGCAGGAGATCTACACGCCGGCCAACTACGGGACCGAGGCGGCCGGGAACCGCGTCCTCCTGCGCGCGATCGTGCCGCGAATCCCCCGGTTCACGCTGCTGCCCTTCGTCCAGCTCCTGCGTCCGACGTTCCAGCTGGTCACGGTGCCGACCGGCCGGGGCAGCGCCACCCGGACGGCGCTCGGCGACACGCAGCTCCTGCACTTCGCCGCGCTGCCGGTGCACGAGCGACTCGTACCCGACCTGTACGTCGGCGTCGGGCCGGTCTTCGTCTTTCCCACGGCGACCGACGAGCTCGCGGGCCAGGGCGCGTGGCAGGTGGGCCCAGCCTTCGCCACCCTCTACAAGGGCATCCCGGGCCTCCTGCTCGGCGCCATCGTCCAGAACCCGATCTCGTTCGCCTACACCTCGCCCCGGCGGCGAGCCGTGAGCTACCTGTCGGTACAGCCGCTCGTGCTCGCCTACGTCGGCAAGGGCTTCTACGTGAAGTCCGCCGACTCGTCGTGGACCTTCGGCTGGCACGAGCGGGCGCCGACCCTCCTGCCCCTGAGCTTCGGCATCGGGCACGTGCAGGTGCGCGAAGGCCTCCCGCCGATCAACCTCTTCGTCAGCGGCGAGTGGACCGCCTACCGCAAGAACGCGCCCGTCGCCCCGCAGGCGAGCGTCCGCTTCGGGATGACGGTGGCGTTCCCGGGCCTCCGCCCGTGGTGACGTTCCTCGGCCCGATCGAATGGAGAGGCCCGCGAGCACGGACTCGGCGCCGATCGCGGAGATGTCCGCGAGCAGCGTTTCGAACTCGACACGCTCGCTCTGCGCCGTCGCGGAGGGGAATCCCGAGGGCGCCACAGTGCGTCGCGCTACAGACCGGCCCTCCGCGGCAATCCATACGACCCGGCGCCGCCGCCAGCCGCTCCATCACGCCGCCCCTGCATCGTCGCGCGCCCGGGGTCTCCCAGGCCGGTGGGAACGACGGATGCGGGCAGGGCGGCCGGCGTCTCGGCCGCGCACCGCTGATGGACGTCGAGGTGGTGGTGGAGGATCCGCTGCAGCTCGGCCACGACCTCCGGCTGCGCCTGCATCGAGTGCCCGTAGGGGACGACCAGCTCGGATTCGACGCCGTCGATGTGCGCGCTCCGGTACTCGACCACGCCGTCGGCTCCTTCCTCGCGTGGTCCACTGCCCACGACGCCGATGATCGAGTGCGCCGCGATCCCGGGCGTCAGGGGGACCTGCGAGATGCCGCGGATGAACGGATGCCCCGGCGACATGTTGTCGATGCTCGTCGGCAGCCGCTCGATCTTCAGGCGCCGCCGCACGGCATCGGAGCGGATGACGTCCGCGGTCGCCTGCAGGAGGCTCCCCGGCAGCGTGATCAGCCGCTGCGCGAGACGCCGGACGAGCGCCGGTCCGGCGAGATAGCTGCCCCGGTGCGGCGTCGCGATGAAGACCACGCGGTTCACGAACGGCAACGGCCGGACGAACATCGCCTCCTGCAGCAGCGCGCGGCTCTCGTCGGAGCGCACGACCTGGTCGATCGGCTCGTCACTGACGTTGCGCCAGAACCGGTCGCCCGAGTCGATCGCGGTCAGCTTCGTGAGGAGCCCGCCCTGGCTGTGGCCGATGACCACCATCCGGTCGAGGCACGCGTCGGGGCCGTCCGCGCTGAACGCGTCGACCGCCGCGGTGAGCGCACGGCGCAGCAGCATGCCCGAGTACAGGATCGGCTGGCCGCTGTCGTAGGTGAAGAACCAGAACTCGAAGTGCGTGCGGATGACGGGATCGCTGTCGAGGTCGTTCAGCATGTTGGCCCACACGCTCGGGTTCGAGGCGGTGCCGTGCACGAACACGACCGGGATGCGGCCACGCCGATGCGGCTCCCGGCCGCCGAACCGCGGGCTGACGCTCGCCTGCAGGACGCTGCCGAGGAAGGCGGCGAGCTCGCGCCTCCATGGTCGGCCCACCGAGAGGGTCAACGCGAGCGCCACCGTCGGCTCCTGCTCGAGCGGGACCTGCGCGCCGTCGATCCTCGTCGTCGGGTCGTCGGTCTCGGTGTGGAGCTCGAGCGCGCCGACCAGCCGCTCGCCGAGCACCTGGGCGCGGGGGTCCGGGAGCCGGAGCAGCGCGGTCACCGGAACGCGCACGTGCGGGGCGACGAAATCCCGCATCGGCTCCGCCGGATCGAGCGGGACGGTCGCCGCCGCGAGCGGGGCGCCGATGCCGGACTGCCGGTAGCGGTTACGAAAGCCGTGGACCTCGAGCTCGCCGGTCGGGGAGAATCCCACGAGCCGGCGTCGGCCCCAGCGCAGCTGGCCGTCGTCGAACGAGATCGCCATCTCGCCGAACGGCAGCGGATGGACGCCCCCGGCGATGTCGACGTGCTCGCCGTCGGCCGACTTGAAGGCCTCGGTGAGCGCGCGATTGTAGAGGTCCATCGCCACCCGCAGCCGTGCGTCGTACGGGCTGGGCGCGGTCCGCGGATCGTCCGGGAACGCGAAGGCGTAGGCGTACGCGGCGGAGGCCAGGAAGTGCGGCTTCCCGCCGCCATGCACCGCGTGCTCGAAGGAGAGCTCCGCGAGGCCGTAGAGGGCGTCGGGGGGCACGAGCCCCGCCTGCAGCCGCCCGCGCAGGACGCGGAGGGCTTCTTCTGGATCGTCCCCGAACGCCTGGGCGAGGTTCTCCTTGCGCAGCAGGATCTCGGTGGAATTGCTGAGCTCGCCTCGTGTCAGCACGTTCCCGCTCAGCGACCGGTACACGGCGTTCGGCGAGGCATGCCGGACCCCGAACGGCGCGGCGCACCCGGCGACGGCCAGGCACGCAACGACCACCAGTCCTCTCACCGGGCTTCGCACCGACTCTGCCACCAGCAGCGACCGCCGCGCGTATAGCACCGTGCCGCAAGGGCGGCCAGGCATGCGCCGCGGTGGATGGCGCCCGGTCGGCGAGGCCGGTCCACCGGCCCGTTCGTCCTCGGCCCGGCCGCACGCAACGGAAGCCGCATGGCGGTCGCGCACGGACACGAGCGGGCGGACCTCCGCAACCTGCACCTGAATCGGCGCGCCCTCGAGAAGCTCGCTGCCGACCCGGGGCTGCGGAGCGGTGCCTGGTGCTCGTCGACGCGTGGCTCGCCACGCCGGACCATCCCGCGCGACCCTGGCTCCTCGAGTGGCGGGCGATGCTTGCCGACGGGCCGCTCGAGCGGATCGTCGCCGTCGTCCTCGACCCGGAAGGCGGCCAGACGCTGCGGCAGTGCTCGCCGCTCGGCCCCGCGCTCACCGCTCGGGAACGCTGGACCGCCACCTGCGACTGCTCGAAGCAGTGTGCTTCCGGGCGCGACCGCCAATCCCCTCAGCCGTTGCTCGTGTAGTCACCGGAGGCTACAGTGACGCGATGATCGCGACCGTGCGCACGGCGAAGGCCCATCTGTCCAAGCTGCTGGAGCGGGCGGCGGCGGGCGAGGAGATCCTGATCACCTCGAACGGTCGGCCGAAGGCCAGGCTGGTGGGCGTCGGAGCGGCCTCGAAGCCGTTTCGTGTCAACCGGGCGTTGCTGCGCGCGCGGCCGCGGCGCACGGGCCGTCCGGCGGAGGTGCTGGTCCGTGAAGAGCGCGACAGCCGGGACTGAACCGTGTATCTCGACACCGCGGTGCTGGTGAAGCTCCTGGTGCGCGAGCCGGACAGCGAGTTCTATGTGCGCACCGTCGAGGGCCAGATCGCGTGGTCATCGCAGATCGTGCTCACCGAGTGTTTCTCCGCGCTGCTCCGCAAGGAGCGGGAACGGCAGATCGGCGCCACACATCGCCAGCGTGCGTGGGCGCAGGTGGAGCACGACGTGGCGGAGCATCGCCTGAATCTGGTCACGCTCACGATGGAGGTACTGATTCGGGCGAACGGCATCCTCGGGGTGTGCCATCCGGCGATCGCACTCCGTTCGCTCGACGCGATCCATCTCGCCTCCGCCGAACGGAGCCAGTCGTGGCCGATCTGCTCGAACGACGGACGTATGCGGCTGGCGGCGAACAGGCTCGGCTTGCCACTGGCACCGCTGCCGCCGTGAAGACCAGCAGCCTCGTGGCTGGGGAAGCGGGGGGTCCTTCCCGTGCGGACCAACGGTCTCACTCTCCCGCCGACGCCCGATCCCGGGCGCCAGAAAGGAGCACGATGATGGGAGACGTGGCCGGGCCATGGTACGCGAGTCGCCGGCGCTGGGCTCCGAGGTGTCCATGGCGAAGGCGCTCGACGACTGGGGGCACATGTGTCTGCTCGAGTGCGCGCCACGCGGTCCGTCAGGTGACGAGACACACCGCGGCCAGGCTGGAGAGCGCCGTGCCCCGCCGCGGCTCGCGGATCGGGTGCTCGTCGAGCCCGTTGGTGCAGTAGGCGAACGACAGGCCGGTGGCCGGGTCGCACCAGGCCAGCTGTCCGCGGGCGCCGTTGTGCCCGACGGCGCGGGGCGACACGGTGCGCCCGAAGCCCCGCATGTGGCTCAGCCCGTCACCGCCGGCCTGGACCAGACCGAGCGTGCGGTTGGCCGGCGTGCCCGTGAGCGGGTCGGGCAGCCGATTGCGCACGCGACCGACGGCGTCGGCCAGCACGTCGGGCCGCCACAGCTCGCCGGGATTGCGCAGCACCGCCTGGTAGAAGCGGGCCAGGTCGCTGGCGCGCATGACGCCACCGCCGCCGGGCACACCGACGGCCTGCACGGCGGGGTCGTTGAAGCCGAGCAGCGCGTCGGACGTCACCTCGGTCACGGGCAGCTCGCGGACGCCGAAGGCCGCCTCGAGCTCGTCGGGCGTCGCCGGGCCGCCGACCGACCTGAGCGGCGCGGCCCGCCACGGCAGCGGCCCGAGCACGCGCGGCAAGCCGGCCGGGTCGGTGACCCGTGCGGCGACGACGCCGCGGAAGTCCGCCCCGGCAACCTGCTCGATGATCTCGGCGAGCACCCAGTGGGCCGAGGTCGGGTGGTACTCGTAGCGCGTGCCCGGCGCCCAGTCGAGGCGCCAGCGGCCGAAGGCGGCGCGCCGCCCCGCGCTGGTCGCACCGTCGAGCGGCGCCAGGGGCGCGGCCGGGAAGCCGGCGGTGTGGAGCATCACCTGCTCGACGGTGACGACGTCCTTGCCGTTCGTCCCGAAGCCGGGGACGTACTCGCCGACCGGCAGCGCCGGGTCGACCGCGCCGTCGCCGATGAGCGCCCACATGGTCGCGGCCACGAACGGCTTGGTGGCCGAGAAGACGACGTAGCGGGTGTCGACGCCGGCGTCGCCGATCGCCTCGTCGAGGACCAGCTCGCCGTCGAGGGCGAGCGCCAGCTGGCACGACGGCAGGAGCCCGGCGTCCACCTCGCGGCGGGCCCGCTCCACCAGCCGGCGGACGGCCACCCGATCGAGGGTGCGCATGGTCACTCCCCCTAGCCAAGCGCCGCGTGCCTGTCGACCGGACGTCCCCTTGGACGCGCCTCGGCCAGGGTGTTGGACGGGCTCCGCGTCGCGTTGATCGGCGGGTTCGCGCTCCCGTTCCACGGCGTGCGCCGCGCCACGGGCGACGTTGACTTCCTGGCCGAGGCGTCGGGAGCCGATGCGCTGCACGAGGCCCTGTCGGCCGCGGGGTACGAGACGCTCCATCGATCGCACGATGCCGCGAACTACCGCGCACGGAGGACAACGTTGATCGGCGTAGACGTGCTCTACGCGCGACGGCCCGCGACGCTGGCGATGCTCGATCGCGCGGCGATCCCCCAGGGCGGCGGCGAGGTGCCGGTCGTCGACGTGGAAGGGCTGATCGGCCTCAAGCTGCAAGCCCTGGTGAATGACCCGAGACGGCGCCGCCAGGACGAAGCCGACATCGTGGCCCTCCTGACTCTGCACCTGCCGTCGCTCGACCAGGCTTTGCTCGACGAGTACTTCGCGCTATTCGACCGGCGGGATGACCTCGCGCGATACCTCGACGAAGCGCGACAGCGGCGGGGCTGACGTCCTGATGCCCGACGTCCCCGACCAGCGGACGCTTCGTCCCCAGCCGCCGGTAGGCTCCGTCCAGGAGTTCGTCGCGTTTCTCGCCCAGCTCGAGGCCGTCTTCGGCCCCGACGACCGGCCGCGCGGGCCGACGCTCGGCGATCGGTTCCTGCTCTAGCCCTCGCTCCGCGTTGCCACGCCGTCCCCGGTCGCATACGGCGTTCACTCGGAGGTCGGCACGCTGGTATGCGCGCTGTCTCGAGGGTCCCGGGTGGCCCGGCGTGACCAGCCATCGCCCCGGGCGCGGGCGGTCGACGTGCGATGTGCGCGGTTCCGTCAATCCGCCTGCTGCTTCCATGGGTCCGGCACTCACGCCCGTTGACCAGACGTCGGCCGCCGCGATACACGCGCCGCCATCCATGCGGCCAGTCGCCGTCCTCACCCTCGCCGTCCTGGGCCTGGCGCCCGCCGTGCCGGCACGCGCCGGGTGGACGGTGAACGCGACGGGCGGATGCGTGGAGACCTGGGTCGCGCCGCCGGCGGCGCAGGGTCCGGTCGCGATGCTGAATGCCCTCCCGCTGCCCTTCCGCGAGGCGGTCGGCGGCGGGCAGGTGGCGGCAGCCGGCGCCTCAGGCCAGGGCGGACTCGCGCTCACCGTCCTCGCCTGGCCCGCGCTGACCATCTCGGGGTTCGGCGTCGGGGTGGTCGAGATGCCCCTCTGGCTGATCGCGGGGCTCGCCGATACCGTGACCCTCGGCGCGCTCGATCTCGTCCCGGACGACGCCAAGGCCCTCACGCTCGCAACCGTCCGGCCGCGCTTCCTGGCGCCCACCGGCACCACGCCGGAGAGCTGCGCCAGGCCGCGTTGACGCCCGCGGCCGAAGTCGGAGCGAGGGGACACGTGCGCGAGGCGAACGCGCAGTGCCACATCGCGTGTCGCCGGACGCTGCGCCGAGCTGGACTCGACCGGGGGCTCATCGTGGCACCGTCGCCGGAGCGGCTCCCTGCCTGCGCTGGCGGCGACCGAACTACGGGAGGGGTTCCGACGGCGCCGTGCCCGTCGTCAGGCCGGCATGCAGCCGGAGGATGCGTCGGACCTCCTCGATGGTGCGCGGGTTGCCCTGACACGAGTGGGGCGACCGCACCACCAGCTCGGACGCGACGCCGTCGATGTGCGCGCTCGAGTACTCCACGACGCCGTCGTCGCCCTGTTCGACCGGGCCGGTCCCGTCCACCGAGATGATCGAATGCGCCGTGATCGACGGGGCGACCGGGATGTCCTGCAGGCCCTGGATGAACGGATGTCCCGGCGACATGTTGTCGACCGCCGTCGGCACGAACGGGCTCTTCGCCGCATCGAGGTTGCGGGCGAGGTCCTGGGTCAGCCAGAAGGGCAGCGTCGTGAGCCGCCGGGCGAGATTGGCAATGATCCGCCGTCCCGCCACGAAGCTGCCACGATGCGGTGTGGAGATGAACACCACGCGAGCGACCTCCGGGACCGGCTCGACGAACAAGCCGCGTCGGAAGTAATCACGAGTCTCGTCCGACAGTCGGAGCTGATCGAGCGGCTTCCGGCTGACGGCGTTCCACAGGCGATCGCCGGAGCTGATGCTCTGCATCTTGACCAGGAGGCCGCCCTGGCTGTGCCCGATCAGCACCATGCGGCGAAGCGCCGGATCCTTTCCCTCCGGGTCGAGCCGCACCACTGCGCCCTCCAGCGCGTCGCGCAGGCGCAGCGCGGACAGCGCGATTGGGTCGTCCGAGTCGTACTGGAAGAACCAGAACTGGAAACGGCTGCGGATCTCCTCGTCGGCCTGGAGGCGGTTGTACATGTCCGCCCACCGGACATCGCTGGACGCGGTGCCGTGCACGAACACCACGGGGACGAGCCCGGGCCGGTAGGGTGTGGTGGAGACCAGCGGCGGACGCTCGGCCATGACTCCGGACAGCCGGCCGAGGAAGCCCAGGAGCTCGACCTCCATGACCGGCACGCCGGTGAACGTGAGCGCCATCGCCGCGCTCGGCTCGCTCTCGAGCGGCACGCGCTCGCCGTCGACGGAGACGGTGGCCTCGTCCCAGAGCAGGTGGAGCTCCAGCGTGGCTGCGATCGCGTGCCCCCCGACGAGGGCGCGGCGGGCGTGCGGGATGCGGAGCAACGCGGTCAGCGGCACCTGGAGCCTCGGGGCGACCATGTCACGCCCGTCGCTGGTGGCGTCGATCGGCCGCGTCGACGCCGCGAGCGGCGCGCCGATGCCGGGCCGACGATACCGCATGGCCAGGCCTTCCACCGCGAGCTCGGCGACGGGGGTGAAGCGATCGAGCTCGCGGTTGCCGACACGCAGCTGGGCGGGATCGAACGCGATCGTGACCTGTCCGGAGGGGAGCGCGAACGTGCCGCCGCGCGGCACGACCTCGGAGCCGTCCGTCGAGGCGAAGGCCGCGGTCAGGGACCAGTTGTACAGGTCCGCCGCGCTCCGGAAGCGAGGATCGAAGGGACCGAGGCGAGGACCATCTTCCGGAAAGAGCAACGCATAGGCGTAGATCGCCGCCGCCATCTGGTACTCGGGCTTCCTCGCCGTCTGCGCGTAGAAGAAGGACGACTCGGCGAGCGCGAACAGGAGATCTTCCTCCCCCTGCGTGTCCACCATGGCACGATGGAGCTCCGCGATGGCGACCTCGGGGCGATCGTCGAAGGTGTCGGACAGACCTCGTTCCAGGAGCACGTTGCGCGTGGCCCAGCTGAGCTGGCCCGTGGTGACCACGCTGCGCTCCAGATCGCGTTGCGCGACCGTCCGATCCACGCGAACCGCGCGCACGGGACCGGCGCAGGCGGCCAGGCCGAGGCAGAGGGCGCCCAGCAGCAGGAGCCGACCGGGAGCGTCCTGTCGTCCTCGGACGCCCCTGCCGCGCGCGAGATGGGTCATGCGTCTCCCGGCCCGCCGGTCAGCGCGGCTGCGGTGGCGCACCGGGCTGGTCGAAGCGCAACGGGACCACGATGCCCTCGCGGATCCGGCTCGAGAAGTCGGGGGCCTGATCGGCCGCCTTCGCGCGCGCGTCGATCAGGCTCGACGCCTTCACCACGTCCGCCGGACGGCTCGTGTCGATGACGTTCGTCTCGTAGAGGAGCTCGTTCAGGTAGCCGTTCGCGAGGAACCGCCAGTCGAACGGCATCGCGACCCCCATGTGCTCCATGTTCGTGCGGATCGTCGTCGTGCAGTTGCCGGTGCCCGCATTGTAGAACTCCGGGGCAAGCGCGAGGCGGTTCATCGATTCGACGTACTCGAGCAGCGCGCGTCGCACGCGGGCGCGCGGCGTGCGCAGCGGATACAGGTAGACGTCCTCGCCGCGATGGTTGGTACGCAGCCGGATGACGTCGCGCTCGTCGGCGGCGACGTAGTAGAGCTCGTACTGCCGGAAGAACCCGGCGAGGGCGGAGTACGTCTCGCCGACCTCCTTGCGCGTCTCGATCGAGATCGCGAGGTGCTGGCCGTCGGTGAAGGCCCAGCTCATGATCGTGTGCGCGATCGCCGGCGAGCCCCAGTACGACATGAAGAAGTCCAGCCGGTCGAGCTTCGAGAGGTCGTAGGTGCGTGTCTCCCAGCGCTCGCTGAAGTCGGTCTCGGTGCGATAGGCGAAGTTGCGCACGTTGTGGATCGTGAGCTCGTCGCCCTGGAGCTGCGCGTAGGGCGGCCGCGCGACGTCGGGCTGCCACTGGCGGTCGTTGCTCGGCCGGATGGCGCTCCACCAGGCGAAGAGCGCGCCGGCCGCCAGCGCGAAGGCGACCGCGCGCCGTGCGAACGGGCGCACGAAGAGCAGGATCCCGAAGGCCACGACCGCCCAGGCGACGGGCAGGACGGTCGCGCCGCTCCGGGGTCCGGCGAAATGGAGCGCGAGCATGCCCCACACGGCGATGGGGAAGGCAACCAGCGCGAAGAGCGCGCGCAGGACCCGCCCCGTCGCGGTCGTCGGCCCCGCAGCACGTGCGGACGCAGCCGACGTGCCCTGACGATGGAGTCCCGTCGTCAGCGCGTCCTCGGAGCTCTGGCCGGCCGTGGCTCCGCTTCGCCATGGGATGCGGAGTCGACCGGCGGCTGCGGCGTGCGGGCGCGATCGAACGCGGGCTCGCCGCCGTCCTGGAAATCGTCGTGCTCGCGAGGTCGTCGCTGCCGGACATTGGAGGTCATGGAGGCTCGGCCCGTCGTGCTCATACTGGTGCGGCGCGGGCTCGCGCAAGAGAAGACCGCGCGCGGCTTGCGCTGCGACGCCCGGCGCCGGGCTCCACATGCTCCCGGACTGGCACCGCCCGGCACACCGGCGCCCTGCTTCCTGTCGCGTGCGTGCCGTGTCGGCCCCGCCGTGGCCATGTACTGCATGCCGGGATGAGCAGCGAAGCCGTCCTCGTCGAGCGACGCGGGGTCGTCACGATCCTCGCCATCAACGACGCGCCCCACAGTGGAAGTAGCCCTGGCGGCAGTAGAGGTCCACGCCGACCATGGGGAGGCCACGGTCCGACGCTTCCGCGAGCACGTCTCCCTCGAGCACGCCGAGGCCGCCGGAGTAGACGGGCAGCGACTGGTAGATGCCGAGCTCGGCGCACAGGAACGCTGCCGGAGAGGTGGCAGGCCAGCCGACGCCCCGCGCTCGCGGAACGGGACGCCGTCCGGGTGCGCCTGCCGTGGCACACCGTGCACGTCGGAGAGCTCCCTGCTCGACGCAGTCGGCGGTGGGCACGCGATGAGGGGGCGCTCTGGTTTGACACCAACGTGTAGAGGTCCGATGCACTTTCACATGAAGCATGTGAACGCGCTGCAGGTACGACAGTCGCTGGGGAAGATCCTCGACCAGCTCGATCGTGCGGGTGAGCCAGTGCTGATCGAGAAGGGCCGGCAGCCGCGCGCCGTGCTGCTCCCGCTGAAGCTGTTCCGCGAGCGGTTCGCTGACAAGACCGTCCACGAAGAGCGTCTGGAGATCGAGCGACGCATCGTCGAGCTCGGACAGCGGCTGCGTCCACGGCGAGGAGCATCCACGAGGGAGATCCTGCGGGAGCTGCGCGGACCGCTTCCGTGACCGC
>Ga0209253_10002191_pt1 | contig 17279 bp, 16 predicted proteins | sample FrelakmetBRP12BR_FD_187145 | JGI IMG/M metagenome (GOLD analysis project Ga0209253, IMG submission 187145) | Freshwater lake sediment microbial communities from the University of Notre Dame, USA, for methane emissions studies - BRP12 BR (SPAdes)... | ecosystem: Environmental > Aquatic >...
AGTGGTTGGTCATCGCGCCGCGCCCGAACGAAGGGGCCAGACTGGCCACCGTCGGGGCGTGTCAGATCCTCGCCTGGGTATCGAGTGCGACCATCCCCAGGGCGCGCGCCGCCTTGATCGACAGGTAGCCGGTCTCGTTCGACGCCGCGCTCGACATCAGCATGGCGGTGGTCGGCCAGCGGTTGACGGTGACGCCCTTGTCGTTGGTCTCGACGAAGTTGGCATCGCGGTCGGCCTTCATCAGCTTGGCGACGCGGGCGAACGCCTCGTCCCACGAGATGCGCTTCCATTCCTTGGCACCCGGCTCGCGCAGCTCGGGATGCAGCAGCCGGTTGGGCGAATGCACCAGGTCGAGCAGCGCCGCGCCTTTCGGGCACAGCGTGCCGCGGTTGACCGGATTGTCCGGGTCACCCTCGATGTGGATGATGCGGGTCTTGACGTTCTTCGCGTTGTCGCCGCGCGAATACATGAGCAAACCGCAGCTGACCGAGCAGTACGGGCACATGCCGCGCGTCTCGGTGGTGCGGGCCAGCTTGAAGGCTCGAACATCGGCCAGTGCGGCGCCGGGCGACAGGCCCAGGCCGACCACCGAAGACGAGCCCATTCCCGCCGCACAGATCCGGAAGAACTGGCGGCGATTCATGGGTGCATTCATGCAGTCTCCTTGAACGTCAATTCCCGCCGGCTGGACCTGGCGGAGCCCCGATACGGCACCAGCAATTGCTCTGATCGTTGCGCTGGCTCCGGAATCGTATTCCCCGATGAGCATCCGACCTATTGATTAGCCGCAAATGTGCGTTGCACGCGACGCGGGGAAAGCCCTAGGGCGGTACCTGCACAAAGACACGCCGCGGGCCTGGCTTATAAGCTCTCGACCTCGAGTGCGCGCGCTCGCTGGACCAGACAGGGGGCTCCGATGGCGAATGGCTTGAAGCAGTTCCGGATCGACAAACCGGCGGCGATACGCCTCTGCGGGTACGACCCGGGGGCCAGGCCCCTGAGCGTGGGCGACAAGGCGGCGGACAAGGCGCGGGTGGCCGAACTGGCGGCGGAACTTGCCACCGTGCAGGACCGCTTCTACGCGCTGCGGCGCAACAAACTGCTGCTGGTGCTGCAGGGCATGGACACCAGCGGCAAGGACGGCACCATCCGCGCCGTGTTCCAGGCCGTCGATCCGCTTGGCGTGCGCGCGGTGTCGTACCGGGCGCCGACCGAGCCGGAGAAGGATCGCGATTTCCTGTGGCGGCACCATCGCGACGTGCCGGGCAAGGGCGAGATCGTGATCTTCAACCGCTCCCACTACGAAGCGGTGCTGATCGAGTACGTCCACGGCTGGATCGATGCGGCCGAGCGCAAGCGCCGGCTCGCGCACATCGTCGACTTCGAGCAGTTGCTGGCAGAGACCGGCACGACGATCGTCAAGTGCTTCCTGCACATCAGCAAGGACGAGCAGCGCCGGCGCCTGCAGGAGCGGCTCGACGATCCGGACAAGCACTGGAAGTTCAACCCGCAGGACCTCGAAGAGCGCAAGCTCTGGCCGAAGTACCAGAATGCCTATGCAGAAGTGCTTGGCCGCACCGGCACGCCGTACGCACCGTGGTACCTCGTGCCGTCGGACAGCAAGACACACCGCAACCTGATGGTCACCGAGATCCTGCTCGCCACGCTGCGCAAGCTGGCGCCGTCTTACCCTCCCGCGCAACCCAAGCTCGCCGGCCTGAAGGTGCGCTGACCGCCGCAGCCGGTCGCTCAGGGGGCCAGTACCTGCACCGCGCGCAGTTGCTGGTCGATCACCAGCCCTTTGTCGTCGGTGAAGCGCAACCGCACGAGCAGCGAGCACAGGCCGGGCGCCAGCCAGACCTCCATCGCATCGTCGCTGTCGTGCCTGTGGCGCTCGTACTTCACCGTTTCGAAGCGCCCGATCGGCAGGTCGAGCATTTCGCTGCCGCGGGCAGTGAACAGGTAGGTCGAAGTGCTTCTCTGTACGGCAACCGGCAGTTCGATCTCGCTGGCACGCGGCTCGGTGCGCTGTCGCCAGCCGAGTTGAAACAGCAGGCTCAAGCGGTCCTGCATCTGCGGCCGAGTCGGCGCCGATGCACCGGTCTGGCTGAAGGTGACCTGCTGCGTGGCCCAGTCGAAATCGACGCTGAGCGGCGGTCGGCGGCTCGATCGCTGCGTGAATGTCCGCGGCACCAGTCCTTCGCGGCCGACCGTTCCCGCGGAGTTCTGCCGGGCCTCGACAAGGCCAAGGGCCTGCTGCGTCGACTCCATGGTGTAGGCGTCGCCCTTGCGCCTGAACACGACCGCCGCCTCACCGGAAATCGAGAGCGCCGAACGGGTCGCGGTGATCGCGTACTCCAGGCGAAGCGGCGACACCAGCGGCGCACCCGCCCCGCATTCGAGCTCGGTACCGCTGGCCGCAGGTAGCACGGCGGCAAGAGCCGCAGACAGCGCAGCGTGCAGCGATCGCTTCATCATGAGGCCGGCTGCGATTCGAGCACGCTTTCGGTCACCCGCCCGAACCGGTCGGTGAATCGCATGCGGACCGGTAGCCATTTAAGCGCAGGGACGAGCCAGACCTCGATCCGCGCCTCGGATTCCCGGGCGGTGACCCGCTCGATCCGCACCGCGTCCATCGGACCCTGGCCCGTCTGCGTCGTTTCCCTCCCGGTCGAACGGAAGCGATAGGTGGTCATGTCATCACGCCCGGCCATCAGGATCACCGTCTTTGCGCCGCGGCGGAACCACTCCGGCTGCGCCTGACCGAGCAACATCAACTGGATCTGGAAGGAAACGCGGTCCTGTGCGCCGTCAACGAGCGGTCGTTCATGCGTTTTCGCGCTGAAGGTGACGCGGCGGCCGTCCCAGTCGAAGTTCGCCGCTTCCGGACTGCGTCGCGCACGCGTCTCCGTGTAGCGCTCCGGCGCCAGGCCGAATTCGCCCAGGCTTCCCTGGGAATCCAGTTCGAGCACCGTCATGCCGAGCGCGACCGTCGTCATGCGAAGCTGGTAGCGGCCGTCGGCGGCGAGCGTCCAGTCCACGGTTGTGGTGCCAGTGGCCAGCCGGATCTCGGAGTTCGTCGTGCGGTAGACATAGCGGGCCGAGGCCGGCAGCACCGCCGACAGCGACGGCAGCCCGGCGAGCGCGGTGCGCAGCGCCGCACCCGTGGCCTCGACGTCCTCTGGTTCGGTTTCGGCAACCGGTGCCGGCGCCGGCTCTTGCAAGGCCGCCGGCTCGGGGGCCGGCGGCGGCTCCGGCACCGGCGCTTCCCCGAAGGCCCCCGGAAGCGCGGCTTCGACCGGCACCGGCGTGGCTACGGCAGGAGCGGCCGGGACGGCCGCCGCCGGACGCGGCCGTGGCACGGGCGGCCGTGGCGCCGCAGGCGCGGGCGGCGCCGGCGGTGACAGCAGCCGCGCGCTTATCGGCACGACCTCCTCATGATCCCCTTCCCGGCCAACCAGACTCCGGTGCACCCGCTCGAGCATAAGCGCGTGCAGCAGCAGGGTAGCCAGCAGGACCAGCACGGCGCGCGTGCCGACGGATGCCGGGGCAGCAACGGTCAGGGCGGACATTCGTGCTTCGTTCCACTGGGCAACGCGCAACGCACGTGTCACGCTGACCGGACCAACTCACATTGCCCCGTTGCGCCGCGCCCCACCGCTAAGATACCCGCGATCCTCGAAGCCAATATCAACGATGAAGCTTGCGACCCTGCGCGATGGTTCCCGTGACGGCCAGTTGATCGTCGTCTCGCGCGACCTGACGATGGCGCACCTGGCCAGCGACATTGCCGGCCGGCTGCAGCATGCGCTTGACGACTGGAACTTCATCGCGCCGCAGTTGACCGACCTGTACCAGACGCTCAACGATGGCCGCGCCCGTCACGCATTCGCGTTCGAGCCGCGCCAGTGTATGGCACCGCTGCCGCGCGCCTACCAGTGGGCCGACGGCTCGGCCTATGTCAACCACGTCGAACTGGTGCGCAAGGCGCGCGGCGCCGAGATGCCGGAATCGTTCTGGACCGATCCGCTGATGTACCAGGGCGGTTCCGATGACCTGCTCGGTCCGTGCGACGACATTGTCTGCGCAGACGAGAGGTTCGGCATCGACTTCGAGGCCGAGGTGGCGGTGATCACCGATGACGTGCCGATGGGAACGAAGCCGGAGGACGCCGGCAACCACATCCGGCTGCTGATGCTGGTGAACGACGTGTCGCTGCGCAATCTGATCCCGGCAGAACTCGCCAAGGGGTTCGGCTTCTTCCAGAGCAAGCCGGCCACGGCCTTCTCGCCGGTTGCCGTCACGCCCGATGAACTGGGTGCAGCCTGGGACGGCCGCCGCGTGCACCGGCCGCTGATCGTTCACTGCAACGGCGTGCAGGTCGGCGCCGCCGAGGCCGGCATCGACATGGTGTTCGACTTTGCGCAGCTGATCGCGCATCTCACGCGGACGCGCAACGCCCGCGCCGGCAGCATCGTCGGCTCGGGCACGGTCAGCAACAAGGATCCGGCCAGGGGCTACTCGTGCATCGCCGAGAAGCGGGCGCTGGAGATGATTGCCGGCGGCAAGCCGGCTACGGCGTTCATGAAGCACGGCGACACGGTGCGCATCGAGATGTTCGATGCCGAAGGGGCGTCGATCTTCGGCGCCATCGAGCAGAAGGTCGCCGCGCCGCCGAAGCGGCGTGGCTAGGGCCGACGGCACGCCTCAAGGGCGAATCCCTCGAGCGCCGCGGAAAGGTAATCCGAGCATCACCGGTGCGATACTGAAACGGTCCTGCTACCGAACGCGGAGAAGACGATGGCCGGCAAGTCAAAGGCAACGACGCTGCCCTTCATGGGCGTCAGCGAAGGCTTCGACCTGGTGAAGAAGGTCTGGGGCGTGACCGGGCTGCCGATGCTGCCCACGCCGTCGAGCATGGCGCAGTTCGCCACGCGCCTGCCGCAGACGCTGCCGTCGATGATCGCCCCGACGCTCGATGTCGAGGAACTGGACAAGCGCATCGCCGACCTGCGCGCGGTCGAGCAATGGCTGAACCTGAACCTGAGCATGCTGCGCACGACGGTGCAAAGCCTGGAAGTCCAGCGCAATACGATCGCCACGCTCAAGTCGTTCGGCGGCGCGATGCTCTCGGCGGGCCCGGTGCAGGCCGCGCCTGCTGCGCCAGCGAACTGGCCTTATGCGGTCGCGCCGGCAGCGCCCGCGATGCCGGCCGCACCGCCGCCACCGGCTGCGGCGCGCACGCGGCGCGGCGCACGGGCAACGGCGGCGGCGGCGGCAGCCGCCTTGCCACTGAATCCGACCGTGTGGTGGAACACCTTGCAGGAGCAGTTCGCAAAGATTGCTGCGACGGCTGCTGCCGAGGCGCAGGCCGCGGCCAGGGCCGCAGCGGCGCAGTCCGCGCGCGAGAAGAAGGAGAAGGCTCCTGCGCCGGCGCCGAAGGCGGCGCCGCGCAAGCGGAAGCGACGCGCGCCCGCGCGCAAGTGACCGCTGATGCGCTTCCGCTACGCGCACGCCTCGCACCCTGACGGCAGCACCGCGGTCGAGCTGTGCCTGGCGCAGCTGGCGGCGCAGGCCGATGAGACAACGCAGCGCGGGGCGAACCTCGGCTTCGTCTACCTGACCGAGGGCCTGCAGGCGCAGGCCGGCACGATCCTCGCCCTGCTGAAGCTGCGCACCGGCGTGGCCAACTGGGTCGGCGCCAGTGCTTCGGCGGTCTGTGCCACCGGCGTCGAGTACGTCGACGAGCCGGCGCTGGCGATCATGCTCGGCCGCTTCGCGGCGGGCAGTTTCAACGTGTTTTCGGGGGCGCAGCGGCCGCCGGCGCGCGGCACGCGCACCGACCGCGCCAGCAGCGCGGCCTATACCGCGCTCGTGCACGCCGACCCGCATGCGCCGGGATTGGCCGGCCTGATCGAGGACATGGCGCACAAGGTCGACAGCGGCCACCTGTTCGGCGGCCTGGCCAGCGGACGCGAGCCGCCGGTGACGATTGCCGACCGCGTTCTGCGCGGCGGGATCTCCGGCGTGGTGTTCGCTGCCGACGTGCCACTGGTCTCCCGCCTCACCCAGGGCTGCCACCCGCTGCCGGGCAGCCGCCGGCGCAAGATCACCTCAGGCGAGGACAACCTGATCGCCACGCTCGATGAGGAGCGCGCCTTCGATGCCCTCCTGCACGATGCCGGCATCGTCGAGAACGTCGCCGCGCTGAATTCGAGCGAGCGTACGCGCCAGGCCCTGGCCCAGCTGAAGGTGCTCGGCCGGCGCGGGCATCTGTTCGTCGGTATCGAGCCGGAATGCGCGGCCGCGCACGAGCGCCGCTGGCGCGACGATTACCTGGTGCGGCCGGTCGTGGCGATCGACCCGTCGCGCGGTGCGGTCGCCGTAGGCACGCCGGTCGAGTGCGGGCAGACCGTGCGCTTCTGTGTGCGCGACGAGTCAGCCGCGCGCAAGGACCTCACGCGCATCTGCTCCGAGATCCGAAGCCATCTGCACGAGGAGTCGGAGCTGCAGCGCCGGCCGGTCGCCGCCAGGGGCGCCGTCTATGTCTCCTGCGTTGGCCGCGGCACGCACCTGTTCGGCGAACAGGGCGAAGAGCTGCGCATCATCGCGCAGCAGCTTGGCGACGTGCCGCTGGTTGGCTTCTATGCCAATGGCGAGATCAGCGGGCGCAGCCTGTACGCCTTCACCGGCGTGCTGACGGTCTTTTACTGAGCATCGAGCCCCGCCCGGGGCGCGGAAGGTCCGGGTCCTTCCTTAGAAGACGAGTTCCCGCCAGGAAACGCGCCGCAGCGCGCCGAGCGGCGTGCCCATCCCGGTGCCCGGGCTTTGCACGTCGGGTTCGCCGCGGATGTTCCAGCGGACTATCTTCAGCCCGCTGCCGTTTATGCTGCCGCCGAGCTTGACGACGTTCAGGCCCGCCGCCATCGCGTCGCCGTAGATCGCATCGAACGCCTCGCCAGTGCCGATGTTGAAGAAGTACAGCCAGGACAGACCGCCTGGGATGCAGACCGACGAACTCGGAGCGTTACTTGCAAACGTGAGGAGATTGCCGACCTGGATCGTTTCGACGTTGACCCGTTCGCCAGCGGTCAGACTGAAATCGACAAACCAGCCGAGCTTGCTGCCCCAGTCCACCGCGTTCAGGGTGCCGATGCGGCGCGTGTTCTGGCCATTGACCGTCGCATTTACCAGGCTCTGCCGAACCATGCCGCTGTTACTGCGCAGCACGCCCACGCCAGCCGTCAGTGTGTCCTTGAACACGTACAGCGACTGCACCGAATTGTCGGCGACGTCGGAAGCGCCGAGCAGTCGGCCGGTCGCAATGGTGACCAGCTTCGGGCCGCCGTTGGGCAGCTCCGTCAGTTGCGGTCGGATCACGATGGGCTGCGGGCCTCCGGTCGGCGTTTCGGCGCGTGCTAGCAGCGCCGCCTCGCGGCCGCTGGGCGCGATGTTGTCGTCGAAGTCGAAGCGCCAGACATGGCCCAGCATGTCGCCGCCGTAGACGCGCTGTGCCGTGTTGTCCGCTTCGCCGTTCACCCAAGGGCTGATCTTGCCGAGGTTGCTGGGCGTGGTGGTCGTTCCGGCGGGGGTCGTCCCGATCGTGTAGGTCGGGATCTTCGCGATGCTGGCTCCGGTGACGGCGTTGCGCACGAACAGGTAGCCGTTGCCGCTGCCTGGACTGATGTTGTTGTACCCGGAGCTGAAGGCGACGACCCAGGTTCCAGCCTTGTTCTTGGCGATGACCGGGTTGCCGAAGGCGAGGCCAAGGTCGTTGTCATCGCTGCTGGAGAACTCCCAAAGGGCCTTCGGGTTGGCCGGATCGGTGACGTCGAGCGCGTAGTACGCGCGGCCGCCGCCGCCGAGTCCGCCGACCAGTATCGTTCGCCAGCTCGTGCCGTCGAACACGTCGCCCACGGTCGGTGAACCGTCGACGAAGTATCTGTGCGCCGTGGCGTAGCTCTTGTCGGCCAGACGGTACATGTTCGGCATTACCGCGCTGGGCACGTAGGCCCACAGCTCATTGCCGGTCGTGGCGTTGAAGGCGTGCAGCATGCCGTCGTTGGCCGCGGCGTACACGACCCCGGTGCGACTGGCGTTGTTGCTGGCAAAGACGTTGTAGCCGGCATCGGCGTACTTGAACGGCGGCTTCTTCACGTACACGGGAGCAGCATTGATCAGATCACCCAGCGGCGTGTTGCGGCCGCGGAACAGCCGCGCGTCAACCGCGTTGCTGACGATGTCCTCCAGGCCCTTCTGCCCACGCAGGTAGTTGACGAGGTTGGAACCGCTGTTGGCGTTGGCCAGTTCGGTCGCGCCAAGCGCGGCGATTGCCGGACATTGCGACAGCGGCTGCGCCATCGAGCAGACGTTCTGGAACAAGCTGCCCTTGCCGGCGTTGTTCAGGTTGCTGAAGGTGAAGCTCGACAGCCTGTTGGTGGCCGCGCCGTCGAAGAAGTAGATGTTGCGGCTGTCCGCTGCGGCGCCCACCTGCGTCGCCAGCGTGCTCCTCGCTTCCCAGGAGGGCGTCGTCGAAACCGCGCCCGAGCTGACGTCGATCGTCAGCGCCTTGATGTTGCCTTCCCACAGCACCGTCGTGTACATGCCGAGGTAGACGAAGTTGTCGCCGCTAACCGGCTGCAGGGTGCTGGTAGCTGCCGCCGCGCCCGCGCCGCTGGTGCTTTGAATCGACTGCAGGGCGTTGGTCAGGCCGCTGACGACATCGGCCGGATTGCTCGCCGCATAGTATCGGCCGCGGCCGTTGACGGCGGCGTGCCACAGGTCGTCGATGCGCTCGATGACCGATGTGCTGCTACTCGTCGGATTCGGATTTGGCCAGGCCAGGGTGCCCTGGCGAATGGCGTAGAAATCGCCGGTCGTTGCGGTGTCGTAGTCCGGGCGATAGGCGAGCCGCCCCGACACGCCGAGGCCCATCGTGAACAGCGACATGTGCTGGTGGCTGACCGTGTCGTCGCCGACCGCTCGCACGTTGTTCACGCAGACGTCCTCGTTGGCCACTGCGCCGCTGCAGTTGCCAAGCGCGGTCGTCCGCAGGTCCGTCCCGTAGAAGTACATCGCGATGTCAGCCAGCGTATTGGAGACGCCGGAGCCGCCGGTGACCCAGTTGCTGCCCTGCGTCCTGCCATCGTCGAGCATCGGCCGCGGCGTGCTGTTCGCCGAGTTGTCGGTGTTGCCGATCGATGTCGAGCCATCCAGCCGCGTCGGCCCGTACGAGTTGCGGAAGTTGGATTCGTCGCCGGTGTTCCAGTAGCCGTCGGTGGTGAGCATGGCGTAGTTGCGTTGGCACGAGTACTGGACCGGATCGCGACCCGCGGGCAGCGCACTGCCGCTCAACTGCTTGTTCGCGAAGTACTTGCCGACCTTCTCCAGCGCCGGCCGCAGCGGCGTGTACTGAATCCGGCCACCGTCGCTGATCGAATACAGCCGCGAGAAAAAGGCCTGCTTCTGGTTCAGCGGCGTGGTGGCATCGAAGTCGCGGATATTCAGGAACCGGCTGCTGGCGTCGTCGGTGCCGGTGTCGCTGATCGCCGTCAGTCCGATGCGAAACCGGGTCGGATCGACGCTCGCCATCACGGTGCCGACCGCGCCCCGAATCGCCAGCAGGCGCGTGCGGTAGTACGTGTACCAGATGAGGTAGTTGTCCCGCTCCGCCGTGGGCAGGGTCGTCACGCGCGACAGCCGGTAGGTTCTGCCGTCGGGGCAGTTCACCTGCGTTCCGCCGCTGGTCACGGGGGTCACATAGTAGAAGTCCCGCGTCGAGTTCGACCCGCTGGCATTGGTCCAGCGCGGCGTCGTGCCGAGGCTCCGTGCGACCAGCGTGCCCGCATAGCCGTCGGCATACGCGTTCGGCCAGACCGGCGTGGACATCGGCAGGCCCGAACTCTGCAGAGGCACCGTGTAGGTGGTGTTCGGGTCGTAGAAGATCCTGTTCACCGGCGCATGGCCGAAGCACAGACCGGAGTCCTTGACATTGTCCGGCATGAAATCGTTGTCCATGCTGGACGAGTCGTCCAGGATCAGCATCAGGTTCGAGCGGACCGTGGATGTGGTGGTGGCCGGCGGCGAACTGGCGATGTCGGCCGGCGCGGCCAGCGCCATTCGGATGCCGCAGGCCAGCGCGACGATGGCGGTCCGCGCGATTCTGAACGACAGCGGCTTCGCGCTCCTCATGGCAGTCTCCGGATTCTCGGCATGTAGAGATCCCTCACATGTGGACAATGGCTTCGGTGAAGCTCGTGGTGCCGCGAGCGCCCACGGTGCGCACGACGATCCGGTACAGGGGCGCCGCCGTGATGTCGCCGAGGCTGGTGGGCTTCGAGTAGTCGTAGCCGGCGCGGTTCTGGTCATCGGGCCCCGAGACGGTCAGCGGCGACATGCACGAGTTGCCGGCTGCGTTCGGATCGCCGGCGGCGGCGCACAGGCGACTGATCACGTAGCGCGATCGGTTCCCGTTGACGTCGACTTCGTTCGACGGCGTGATGCAGCTCGAGAACGAGCCACTCACGCCGGCGCAGCTGTCCATGTCCCAGTCCACGACCGCGCGAGTGGCGACGGCGGCTAGCCTGCCGGTGGGGTCGAGCGCATCGAGGCTGGTCGAGTAGTAGCCCGACGCCGTTGCGTCGGCCTGCAAAGTGGTGCCGGAGGCGTTCGCCTGTATCCAGCCGATTGCCGCTTCCGCAGCCTGGTCTCCGGCCAGCGCCACCTCCTGCCTGAAGGCTAGGTTGCCGACGATCAGCGAGCCGGTGTTCACGGATCGCGTGACCCCAACCGCGGCCAGCGCAAGCAGAACCAGGGCGATCAGCGCAAAGAGCAGCGAACTGCCGGCCTGTTGCCGCGCCCCGGTCGCGCAGCAGCGCATCTGCGGAGAAATGGCGGCTACGAGTGCCATAGCATGTTGCGCACGGGCACGACCACGTCGTGGATCTTGTACCGGTAGCGCTTCCAGTCGGCGAGGTGGCTGACCTTGAGAGTCACGCACTGGCTGCTGCCGCAGGTCGCCGAGCCGGCGACCGGCACCGCGGCGCCGACGTCCCAGAGGGGATCGACGTGCGTCACATCTTCCTTCTCGAGTTGCGTGCTGCGTGCAACTACGGCGATGCGCACGGTGACCAGCTGCCGCCAGCCCCCGTTGGTCGTCGGAGTTGTTGTCGTGTAGCTGTCGATCACGCCGTCGGCGTCGGTGTCCAGCCCGTAATAGGCCTGCAGGTTGACGATGCCGGGAAAGATCTCCCGCGTCTCCGTCGTCGCGCTCGAGGTGTTCAACGACGCCAGTTGCAGCCCGCCGCCCGCGCTGATCGAGTAGGTCCGGTTGATCAGCTGGCCGAGGTTGAGCAGGTAGCTGCCGGCGGGATAGCCGGCAGCGGGAAAGATCGTCTGCCCGCCCGACTGGTTCCAGGGGCCGTTGTTGCCGGAATCGTGGTGGAACTGGTTCTGCGTTTGACCCTGGCCCCCGTTGTTGCCCAGGCCGGTGATGTTGAACACGCTGCACCAGTTGTTGGCGTCGATCGACGGCGGCACCGCCAGCATCAGGTCGCCTTCCGCAACCCCCATGGTCGTGCTGACGAAGAAGCTTGCCGCGGTGCTCGGATGGTCGGCCACGATCCGCAGCGGCGCGGCATAGCGGTCGGCGGAGCTGCTCAGCACGGTGATCGAATCCGGGGCGCCGGCTGCACCGTCGGCAATCAGCACGGGTGCCAGCAGCCAGATGAAGTTCACGCCGCCGCGCTGCGCGCGGATTTCGCAGCCCAGGCCGGTCGGAGACGAGATCACGCCGTAGCCGGCCATCTGAACGTCGCGCTGGATGGCGTAAAGCGACAGCGCACCGTTGACCTGCGCGTCGGCGCCGGAGGTGACCGCGCGCGGCTGGGCTTCCGCGAGCAGCAGCACATTGGCGATGATCAGCGTCGTCAACATGCCGACGGCGGCGCCGATCATCAGTTCAAGCAGCGTGAAACCCGAGCTGCGCAATCCGCCGAGCACGGCGACGCGGCGCTGGCTCAAGGTTGTCCTAGAGAGCGACCCCGGGCCCATGGCATCAGATCCGGATCGCGGTCGAGGCGGCGAAGGTGTGGGTGCCGTAGTTGGGCGGTGTCCAACTCAGCCTGATGGTGACAATGCCGTTGTTCACGACCACCGTCGCGCTGCCCGCCGGGAGGGTCGTTGCGACCTTGTCGGTCCAGTCCTTGCAGCGCGCGTGCGACGCACATTGCGCGGTGGCGTAACTGGCCGCGTTCGGCAGATCGGCCCACATCGCGCCGACCAGTTCGGAGACCAGATAGGCGGCGTCGGCGCGGTATTTCACCTCGGACTGCGAGGTGATCATCCTGGCCTGCAGTCCCACCAGCCCGAGGACGCCGAGGCCGAACAGCGTCAGCGCAATGAGCGCTTCCAGCAGTGCGCTGCCGGCGAGCCGCCTGCGCAGCGGGAGCGTGCGACTAGGCCGGGCAGCGCGTCGGATCGAGGGCATCTGCTGCACCTAGCACGCGCGGGGGTCGGCGTTCGCGCTGACACGCGGGTCGCACAGGCGGATTCCGCCACCCTCGCTGATCACGACCTGCAGCGGGCGGTAGTCGTTGCCGGCGACGACGTTGTCCACAACGACCCGCGCCAGCCGATTGACGCCCACAGCCCGGCCGAAGCCGTCGAATGTCACCGAATCGGCCGCGGTAACGCCGTCGTCCCCGGCCGCGGATACGACTACGCGGCGTGCATGGACCCCGGCAGCGTACGTCTCCACGAGCATCGGGTCGGCCACGTTCGAAAGCGTATTGCTGCACTTGCCGGCGGGGTCGTTCACGCTGATCACCCACGACGCCGCACTCGCCGACGGCGCGCAGCTGCTGTCAACGACCGCCGGATCGTTCGACGAGACGAGCGAGAAACGCACCGGCCGGTTGCGACGCACCGCTTCCATGCGCGCCTTCTGCAGTCCGGTCTGTATCGATTCGGCAGTCACGCGGATCTGCTTGTTGGCCACCAACGCGCCCGCTGACGGCGCGACGACCCCCAGAAGCAGTGCGAAGACGGTCAGGGTGATCGCCAGCTCGATCAGCGTGAATCCCGCAGCCGAGGACGGCGGCGTCATGCGTCGGGTGATGGTTGTTTTCACGAGGGAGCCTCCTGTGCTCAGCATTCGGTGCCGCGAACCAGCCAGCACGACTTCGAAACCGTGTTGCCCTTGAACGCCGATGTGCGGCGTTCGCTGCCGTTGGTCAGGGTGAACGCATGTCCAACCGCAGCTCCTGTAACACCGGTTGCGGTCAGCGTGTAGCCCTGGTTGTCCGTGCCGCTGGCGAGCGCGCAGCTGAAGGTGAAGTACTGCGCGCCCGGCGGGACGAAGCTGTTCCACGACGGGGCGTTGGCGCCGTTAGCGCAGGTCGTGCCGCCGGCGTTGCCGTAGTTCTTGTAGTCCTGGTAGTACTGCTCGAGCTTGACCTGGTAGTCGGACAGTGCGCTGAATGCCTCCTGCAACTGACTGCGCCGCACGGAATCCGCATAGGAAGGCACCGCGACCGCAGCGAGGATCGTCACCGCGACCACTGCGATCATCAGCTCGATCAACGTAAAGCCGGACATCGTGCGCCAGGCGGGCGAAGCGTATGTCGTCATCGCGTGAACCTCGGAAGCCGTCTTGCTCGGGAGGAATTCTGCGCACGAAACTCAGCGCGTTGGAATGCGAAAGCCGCTCGTAAAGACGAGCGGTGTGCGATGCCGATCAGCGGGCGAAAGGTCGTAGCGTGCCGCTAGGCCGTGCGCATGTCTCACGGTATCCCGCGTTCATCCGTACAGCCGCATCCACGCGCCACGTGTCGATCGCGCGCGAGGAAAACTCGACCGCGATTCGCACGTCGTCTGCACGGTCGTGTCGCCACACCTCGGCGAGCGACGCGCGCGCTGCGCTCACATCACGTAGTTCAGCGCCATGCGGCCGCCATCGGGATACAGCGTCGAGCCGGTGAGATACGAGGCATCGTCGCTGGCCAGAAAGACGGCGATGCGCGCGATCTCCTCGGGCTCACCGAGCCGCCCCATCGGCGTGCGCGAAAGAATGCGCGTTCTCGCCGCCTCGTTGGTCAGCACCGCCGTCTTCAGCATCTCGGTGGCAATCGATCCGGGCCCGATGCCGACGACGCGAATACCTTTGTCCGCCAGCCCGATCGCCATCACCTTGGTGAGCTGATTCACGGCGCCTTTGCTCACCGTGTACGGCACCTGGTTGGCGATCGCCAGCACGGCGTTGACGCTCGACATGTTGATGACGACGCCGCGGCTGCCCACGCCCTTCGCGTCGACACGCGGCGGTTGCGCCAGCATCTGCCGCACGGCCGCCTGGCCGCACAGGAATGCGCCTTTCAGGTTCACGCGCAGCACGCGGTCGAAGTCCTCCTCGGCGAGGTCGACGAACTGAGCCGCGTGCACGATGCCGGCGTTGTTGACCAGCACGTCGAGCCGGCCGAAGTGCTCCACGGCGTGCGCCACGAGCCGCCCGGCATCGCGCTTCTCGCCGACGTCCGCCCGGCAGAAGATCGCCATCCCGCCGGCGGCGGCGATCTCGCGTACCAGCGCCATGCCGCCGACTTCGTTGAGATCGGAGACAACGACGTGCGCGCCCTCTGCGGCGAAGGCGCGCGCACAGGCGGCGCCGATGCCCTGCGCCGCGCCGGTGATCACCGCCACCCGTTGATTCAGCTTCATCTGCATCGCTCCGCTGCGTTGTCTCGAACGAGGTCGAGATTGTCGAGCAATCCGGCGGCACGAGCGCCGCTCGCACGCGCCGCCGCCTGCGTCGACCCGGCGGAACTACGCCGTCGCCTGCTCCTGCCGCCAGCGCAGCAACGCCGCGGCAATGTCGCCGAGCAGGCGCAGCGCCAGCACCCCCTGCGGCGGACGCCGATGCAGCGCCGGGCAACTGCCGCCGGCCCAGATCTCGACTGCCGCCGGCAGCTTGCCGCGCAGTTCGACCAGCCCGTCGAGGGCCTGGTTCGGCTTGACTGCGGAGGAGAACGACAGCGCGACGATGTCGGCGCGCTGGGCCTCGGCGGCGAGCGTGATATCCCACACCGGCGTCTGCACGCCGAGTGAGATGCAGTGGCAGCCTTCGAGCGCGAAGATGGTCTCGGCCATCAGGATGCCGAGGCCGTGCGGCTCCTGCGGAAACGTCGTCAGCAGCACGCGCGGCCGCAGATCCGCACGCGGGATCGAGCCAATCGCGTTGCGCAGCAGCGCCTGCACCGTCTCGGTGTAAAGGTGCTCCTCGAATATCTGCAGGGTGCCGCGCGTCCACGCCTCGCCGACCAGTTCGTTCAACGGCGCCACCACGTCGGCAACGAACCGCGCCAGTCCCTTGCGCAGCAGCAACTGCGAAAGCCGGCCGCGCAGTTCATCGAAACGATGCGTGCCCAGCAGGCCAACCAGTCCGTCGAGGTCGTCGTGCGCCTGGATCGGGTACGGATTGCGCGCCGCCGAGCTGCTGCTCGCCTGCGCCAGCTGCTGCAGATCCTCGGCCGGCAGCGCGACGATCTTGCCGGGCCGGTGCCCGAGATCGAGCAGCCGCTTCAGCGTGCGCAGCTTGTCCACCTGCTCGATGGGGTACAAGCGCTCGCCGAGCGCATCGCGCCCCGGGGCGGGAAAGCCGTAGCGGCGTTCCCAGACACGCAGCGTGTCCTTCGACAGGCCGGTATCGCGTTCGACCGAGGCGATGGTCAGCGTGACCGACGCCCGCGCCGATCGCGTGCTCATCGGGTCCACCGTCCGAAGCCCGCCGGCGCAGCCGAGCCTGCGCCAAATCCGCGCCGGCCCCGGCAATCGCCTGGCGGCCAGAAAACCACATACTTTGTCATGGACAAAACTTTGACTTATTCGAAACAGCCCGTATGATAGCTTCGCTGTCTATTGTTTGACTAGGACATTTTTCTTGGTCCGTGTTTCGTCGAGCAACGGCTGAGACTACCCGCGAAGGCAGCGGCAAGGCTTTTCCAACATGGATCTATATGAAAGTGAACGCTAACAATCCGATGGTGAAGGCGGTGGCTGACGAGAGTTCTCGGCACCGGGTCCGACTCGTCCTGGCGTTGTCTGTCCTGGTCGCCGGCCTTGCAATTGGTTGGACAAATCGAGCCAGCGCGAACCCCTCGTCGGCCTGCCCTCCATTGCTCAGCCACACCCTGCCGCGCCTGCAGGACGACCAGCCGCAGAGCCTGTGCCAGTTCGCAGGGCGTGTCGTTCTGGTCGTCAACACCGCCAGTGCCTGCGGCTACACGCCACAGTACGAGGGCCTGCAGAAGCTGCACGATCGCTATGCGTCGCGCGGCCTGGTCATCATGGGTTTCCCGTCGGCGGACTTCCGCCAGGAACCGAAGGACAACAAGGGCATCGCCGAGCTTTGCTTCGACACCTACGGCGTGCGCTTCCCGATGTTTGCGAAATCGGGGGTCGTCGGGCAGACTGCCAACCCGTTCTTCGCGGCGCTTGCCCGGGAAACCGGCGAGGCGCCGAAGTGGAACTTCCACAAGTACCTGGTCGACCGCCAGGGGCGCGCGGTGGCGTCGTTCCCGAGCGCGGTCGAGCCGCTCGATCGCCGGCTCACTGGCCGCATCGAGCAGCTGCTGGCAACCCGCTGATGCCCGGGGTTGATTTGGCCGGCGGCCGGCGCAACCTGCGGAGTTCCGCGTGCCCGATGCCGGCCGTCGCCGGCGCGCCGGCCGGCGAGATCGGGGACAATCGAGGCTTCGCCGATGAATGCGCCCGACCCGATGTTCCTCCCCGACGTGCAAGCGAGCCACGACCTGCGCAATGTCGCGCTCGCGCGCGTCGGAGTGCGCTCGCTGACCCATCCGGTGCAGGTGGCCACCGCCAGCGGCAGCCAGCCTTCAGTGGCCTCGGTCGATATGTTCGTCGCGCTGCCGGCGCAGATGAAGGGCACGCACATGTCGCGCTTCCTCGAAGTGCTGGCCGGCCAGCGCGAGCCCTTGTCGGCAACGTCGATGCTCACATTGATGGCCGCGATGCTGGCCCGGCTGGAGGCCACGCGCGGCGAGATCGAGGTGCGGCTGCCCTACTTCATCATGAAGTCGGCGCCCGTGTCCGGCGTGCAGAGCCTGATGGACTACCAGCTGACGCTGCGCGCCGAGACCGGCGAGAACGGCACGCGGGTGCTGCAAAAGGTCACCGTGCCGGTGACCAGCCTGTGCCCGTGCAGCAAGAAGATCTCCGACTACGGCGCGCACAACCAGCGCGCGCACATCGTGATCGGCGTCGAA
>Ga0209253_10002192_pt1 | contig 17277 bp, 19 predicted proteins | sample FrelakmetBRP12BR_FD_187145 | JGI IMG/M metagenome (GOLD analysis project Ga0209253, IMG submission 187145) | Freshwater lake sediment microbial communities from the University of Notre Dame, USA, for methane emissions studies - BRP12 BR (SPAdes)... | ecosystem: Environmental > Aquatic >...
ACAGGGCTTCTGTACCTAAGATTTTCGATATAAGCGTTATTTTGGCACTGTGCTATATCTTCATATCCCTTACCAGCTTCAGCCATTAATCGGGATGCGTTCTGGCTTCATTCGAATAACAACATATGCAGGTTCAGAAGGGTCTTTCCAGAACATTTTACGTCTCGTGAGAAGTTGTTAGCTTAAATACTTCTTTATCTGAGATTCAATCATTTGGGAAGGGATGATAAACATGCTGTTAAGGAGGGGTGGCAGCCAGTCATAGGGGGGGACTGGCTGCCACGTGAAAATAACAGTTTTATCATTAGTCTTAATATAAGAGAAAAATATGAAGAAGTGATGAATAAAATATGAAGAATTAGAATAATTTTTCCTTGAAAGAAATCTTAAAGTACAGACAATAGCTTTTTGATGGAAATAGTCCCCATCAACCGTACTTATGGGTCTTTGATTGTTGTTTTTTGCCAACATCTGAATGCGAGTTGCTGCAAATCCGCGACATATAAATAAAAAAGGACTAACAGAAAACCTGCAAGTCCTTGATTTTATTGGTCGGGGCGAACAGATTTGAACTGTCGACCACTCACACCCCAAGCGAGTGCGCTACCAGACTGCGCTACGCCCCGATTTTTTTTGATTCTTTACTGGAGTTGACTCAGTATCTCCCTGAGTCTTTTCTTGATATGCTCGATTGTCCGGGCAGATTGACGAACATCTTTCTTTGGGGCTTCTGGTTCAGGTTTGCTTTCAGCTTGAGCAGAGCCAAGACCAAATCTTTTCCTGACACCCTCTATTGTATATCTTTCCTGATAGAGAAGCTTTTTAATAGACAGAAGGAGTTCCACATCTTTTTTGATATAAACCCTCTGACCGGATTTATTTTTCCTCGGCTTTAAAAAAGTGAACTCTGTTTCCCAGTATCTGAGAACATATGGTTCAACACCAACAATCTTACTCACTTCCCCTATCTTGTAAAATAATTTGTCCGGAAAAGATATGAACGACTTAAGGCTATCTGGTGCAGTTTTATACATCATGTTTTTCCATTGAAGATTTAACCTGGTTACTCGCCCTGAACGTAATAACCCTTCTTGGAGTTATCTCAAGGTCATCACCTGTTTTAGGATTCCTTCCGCGCCTTGCAGTCTTTTGTCTTACATTAAACGTACCGAACCCGGATATCTTGACAGATTCGCCTTCTATAAAGGTTTGTCTCATGGTATCAAACAGGATCTCGATTATTTCCTGCGCCTCTTTTTTTGAAAGTCCTATCTTCTCAAATATTCTTTCTACTAAATCTGCCTTTGTCATAAACTCTACCTCAATTTTTATAATTATATTAAGGACATAGATACTTGTCAAGAAGAAATTAGTTGAATATAGTAGCTCAACCATATAAAAAAAGTCAAAAACCTTCACAATATCGTAAAGATACACGTTAATATGTTACTCTTTTATTCACATGATTTACGGAATCGGCATAGATATTATCAGGACAGATCGGATGAAAGAGGTTGTAGATAAATGGGGACAGAAGTTTCTTGCAAGGGTATTCACTGAAAATGAGATATCGTATTGTTACCGGAAGAGAACTCCCTATCTCTCGCTTGCAGTACGCTTTGCAGCAAAGGAAGCATTCATTAAGGCTATAGGATCCAGGATCCCTGTATCGTTGACCGATATTGAAGTTGTAAACAGCGATTCGGGGAAACCACTTTTATATTTCAGCAGCAGACTTGAAGATTTTATTAAGATAAATTTCATTAAAAAAACACACCTGAGCTTAAGTCATGAGCATGAATATGGAGTAGCCTGCGTAATATTGGAACAGTGACAGACTCTATTTATTATGTTGTGGACCTGGAACTTCTGCAGGAGTCTCTATCGGTGATTCCGGTGGGGACTTAATTTTAGATGTTATATCGCTTCCCTTTTCTTCTCCTATGACTTCCTCATATTCAGGCACAACGATACCTCTCCTGACCATTATATTGTAAATAAGGTTGGACCTGTGCGTTACATATCTGCTTTCACCAAGAGGATTGTATTTCCTCGGGTTTGGAAGTATTGATGCGAGCCTTGCAGCCTCTTCAGCAGAAAGTTCAGATGCAGTTTTACCAAAATAATGTCTTGATGCGGCTTCAATGCCAAAAATCCCATTGTCACCCCATTCAGCAACATTTAAATAGAGTTCGAGAACACGTTTTTTGGTCAATGCCCTTTCCATCCTCCATGTAATGATCGCCTCTCTTATTTTCCGTATCGGGTTTTTTGATGGAGAAAGGTACAGGTTCTTTGCAAGCTGCTGGCTGATAGTGCTGCCGCCTAACTTGAACTTTTTCGCTTTGATATCCTTTTCGATCGCCTTCTGAATTGCTTCATAGTCAAACCCCTCATGGCTCCAGAATTTGTCATCTTCTGCAATAAGAACAGCCTTAATAAGATATGGAGATATTCGGGAAAGGGGAACCCATTTCTGCTGAATCCTGTATTTCTTACCCTCACGCTCCCACTCTCTTTCACGATATCCCATAAAAGAAGTCTTTCGGGGGTTTTCTGTTTTCAGCCTCCCAACATCTGGAAACATTACAAGGTAAAGAATTATCCCGCCAGACAAAATTAGGGAAAGGGTGAAAAGTTTTTTATGCCTGAATTTCTGTGCCAATTCCCTCTTTTGTAAATATTTCAAGAAGCATGCAGTGCGCAACTCTCCCGTCAATAATATGCGTCTTGGAGACGCCTCCCTCTATCGCCTTTATACAGGCCTGAACTTTTGGGAGCATACCGCCTGAAATCGTTCCATCATCAATGAGTTTTTTTATCTGCTGCTTCTTCAGGGTTGAAATTATTCTATCTTTTTTGTCAATGATCCCCGGAACATCTGTCAGGAGTATAAGTTTTTCCGCCTTAAGCGCAGATGCAACAGATGCAGCAACGTAATCTGCGTTAATGTTCAATGTCTCACCCTTTGGTCCAACTCCAACCGGTGATATGACAGGGATAAAACCTTCTTTTTCGAGACTGATTATTATATGTGGATCGACCTGAGTTACCTCACCCACAAGACCAATATCTATAATCTCATCAACGCCTTTTGCAGATGATTTTTTTATCAGTTTCTTTTTTGCCTTAATAAGTCCGCCGTCTTTGCCGCTCAGACCGACTGCCTTTCCTCCGTGGTTATTAATGAGAGATACAATCTCCTTGTTGACGAGACCTCCGAGTACCATCTCTACGATATCCATTGTCTCCTGATCAGTAACACGCTGCCCCTGAACAAATTTTGGTTTCTTGCCCATTTTCTCCATTGTGGCAGAAATCTTGGGACCACCGCCATGGACTATGGTGGTCTTAATGCCTATAAAGTTGAGCAGTGCAATATCCTTGGCAAAAGACTCCTTGAGCTCTTCCTTTACCTGGGCTGCGCCACCGTATTTTATAACAAAAGATTTCCCGTAAAAATTCCTGATATAAGGCAGGGCCTCTATCAATATTTCAGCCTTAGTTATTATGTCTTTCATGATCAGCTCCATTTAATTATTATTCTCAAAACACGGGATACAGACAATCTGTCCATCTTTTACCCGTGCCCTTGGCTCCATCATCTTTTCACCACAAACAGCACATGTCAGACTTTTATATATCCTTGCCTCCTCAGGCAGATCCATTTTTCCTCTTATAACCCGGAAAAGCTCTTCATCGCCTGAATTCAGTATTATGTCAATTTTTTTTGATTTTCTGTTATGAACCTTTTTTAAAACCTCTTCGGATTGATCGCCATTCATGTATCGCTCCCACATGCGTTTCTCTTCTTTCGTCTCTTCAGGGGATTTCCAGTCAACAGAGATCCTTATCCCTTCGCCTGAAGGTCTCTTTATAAACGTATATACCTGCTTCCCGTAATCCCTGAAAATAAGATTGCCCTTCCCGAATGTGCAGCCTGTTACAACCTGAACAGCATCAACAGCACACGAATTATTCTCAACAATTGCCACCAGTTCCTCATCAGCCGCCCTGTCCCGAAGTTGTTTTAGAGCAAACACAGATGCCCTGTATCCCAATGCAAGGCCGGGGCATGAATGGCCATGAAATTCAACAACATCTTCAAATGTTTTCATTTCAGATGATTTTACATCAAAACAGGAGAATTTTGTAAATTTATGGATATATGGCCTTACCATAGGAGTGAAAAGAGTTGACCTGTACTTCTGTTAGAGTAGATAATATATTTTACTCAGGCTTAATAAAAAGGAATGAACTTTACGCAATGGAAGAAAATAAAATAGAGAATATAAAAAATATTTCCGGGAGCGATGGTAAGGAACTGAAAAATATATACATGGAGATGGCTCTCGGCATTTCCGAAGTCTTCGAAGCTTTAAAGAAGATTTCCGCGGGTGATCCTTATATACGGATCGATGAAACTTCCAGTGTTGAATTAATTTCGCAGCTGAAACATATGATCAATCTGACTGCTGAAAATATAGGGGAAATCGTTGATCAATCACATGAGTTTGCCATGGGTCTTGCCGAACACTTTGATGTCTTGCTTAAAGTATCACATGGAAACCTTAATGCACGGGTATCCGGAAATTCAAGCGTAGAACTGCTGGAGTCTCTCAAGAAGGTAACAAACGAAACGATAGAGAGCATATCCAGTGCTCTGAACGAACAAAAAAAGGCAAAAGAATCTCTCAGGGATATAGAAGCGCTGGAGTTCTCTATCCTTAGTGCAATACCTCACGCAGTTATTGGGTTACGTGAACGCAAAATCATCTTTGCAAACGAATCGGTCAAATCTGTTTTTGGCTGGAAGCCACAAGAACTAATAGATAAAAGCACAAGAGTGCTATACAGGTCTGATAAAGAATATGAGGAAATCGGCAGATGTTTTTATCCTGTCCTTGAGACACAACGAACCCATACTGAAGAGTTTACTTGCCGTCACAAAGATGGCAGCGATATTTTATGCCGGGTGAGTGCTTCTATAACCGGAAAGAAGCTGGAGAATAAAAAAATTGTGGTTATTTATGAAGATATTTCTTCCCGGAAGATGGCAGAGAATGCCCTGATAGAATCTGAGGGAAAATACCGGTCACTTATTGAGAATCTGAACATAGGTGTATATAGGAGTACAGCCGGAGGTCATGGATGTTTTTTACAGGCAAACCCTGCCATGTCTAAAATTTTCGGTTATGACTCTGTTGATGAAATCATGAAAATTCATCCATCTGATCTCTACCAAAACCCGGTTGAAAGGAAGCGATTTATTGAAAAAATCCATAAAGATGGTTATGTCAAGGATGAAGAGCTGAAATTTCAGAAGAAAGACCGAACCCCTATATTCTGTTCTGTCACCGCTAAGGTGCAGTACTCAGAAGATGGCAGGATAAAATGGATAGATGGTGTTATGGAAGACATCACCGAGCGTAAACAGGCTGAAGAAGATCGGGGCAAGCTTGAGGCACAGCTTCTGCAGGCGCAGAAAATGGAAGCTATTGGACAACTCGCAGGAGGTATTGCGCATGACTTCAACAACCTGCTCACAGCAGTCATAGGCTACGGGAACCTCTTAAAATCAGAGATAAGCACTGATGCCCGGACGAGTTCATATATAACACAAATCCTTAACGCAGCAGAAAGGGCTGCTACCCTTACCAATGACCTCCTCACCTTCAGCAGAAAACAGATCATCAATCCCAGACCTGTTAACCTGAATAAATTAATCAAAGAAATGCAGAAACTGTTATCCAGGATCATTGGTGAGGATATAGAGCTTTCAACAGTCCTTTCGGATAAGGAATTAACCACTATGGCAGACAGCACTCAGATAGATCAGGTATTAATGAACCTCGCCACAAATGCGCGTGATGCAATGCCTAAGGGAGGAAGTTTAATCATTAGCACAGACTATGCTGAACTGGACAACGAGTTTATAAGGGCCCATGGTTATGGCAAAACCGGTGCCTATGCGATCCTGTCATTTGAGGATACCGGGACAGGCATTGATGAAAAGATAAAGGAGAGGATATTTGAGCCATTCTTTACCACGAAGGATGTTGGAAAAGGGACAGGCCTCGGGCTTGCAATGGTTTATGGGATAATCAAGCAGCATAATGGATATATCAATCTATACAGCGAGCCCGGCAAGGGCACAACTTTCAAATTATATTTACCATTGATCGAATCAAAAGCTGAAGATAAACAACCTGAAGTCTTTCCTCTGGCAAAAACAGGCACTGAAACAATCCTCATCTGCGAGGATGACCTTCAGGTCAGAGGTCTCATGAAAGAGATACTTGAGAAGGCCGGGTATGAGATTATCGAGGCTGAAGATGGTGAAGATTCAATAAGGATTTTCAATCAGCACAAGGACAGGCTTCATCTTCTTATCCTTGATGTTGTCATGCCTAAGAAAAACGGCAAAGAGGTGTATGATGAGATAAAGAAGGCAAAGCCGGATATCAAGGTTGTTTTCGTAAGCGGCTACAGTGCAGATATCATTCATAAAAAGGGGATCATGGAAGAAGGAATGGAATTTATCTCAAAACCTATTTTACCCGGGGACTTTCTGGCAAAAGTCAGAGATGTTCTGGATACAAAATAAAAAGCAGCAACTAAACGAACTTTTTCAACTCTTCAAGCATTCTCATAAATTCCTGGCTGTACTCTTCTTCATGTTTTGAGAGGTATTCGGCTAACCGGGCCTTTACTGCTTCATCAACCGATACGCTCATTTGCATGACGGTTTTTCCATCCGGGGTACTCACTGGCTGCATCCTCAACTGCGGATGCGTTTCTATCTGCTTTTTTAAATCTTCCCTGACCTTTACCTTCATTTCTTCGTATTCCCTCTGCAGGTCCTCGATGTCGTGCAGTACCGGCTCAACAACTGAGGTTCGCGGGCTTTCCTTGAGTGTTTCGATCGCTAAAATTCCCTGCCTTTTTTTCTGCAGTTCCTCGGGCAAACTTCCCAAACTCAATGTTTCGATCAGGTTTATTTGAACCATGAGTAAGAGAGAAGGCTTAGTCCCTCTTAACTGCTGCCAGAGACCATTCGAATCTAATTTCCCATGATAAAACTCCTTTAAGATAGAGAGTACCTTCTCCTCGTCTCTTATTTTTTCTTTTTCTTCCTGAGATAAACCACCAATCTCTTCTGCCTTTTCCATGGCAATTTCAAGAGCGCTCTTTACTCTACCCATCTTTTTCTCCTTGCAAATTCATATTCTAAATATTTTTCGGTAAATGTTCAAAAACATCCTTATTGAGAATTTTATTCTCCCAGTCCGCCCAGACATTCTGATCCTTTCTGCAGTCATAGTTTCGGCATCTTTCAGGCCGGTCTTCCCAAATCGTGCAGATCAATTTCTCTCTATCAAGATGAGGGCAAAATCCATCTTCATCTCTTGCTATAAAGTAAGGCTTTTTTGGATTCCATTTCACTATCCCTTTTTCAAGATCCTTCTTTGTCAGTGCAAAAATAAAACTGCAGCATATTGATTTACAAAGTTCCCTGCTTCCCATTTCATCAAAAACAACTGTTTCAGCTGTCTCATCCTCATCGCCATAAACGACAAAAATACCCTTTTCCATTAACTTTTGAATCATCTCTTTCATGTAGGTCCGTTGCTCTTCTGTTAATTCTTCTTCTTTATCTACATTGGTTAGATAAACTTTGTTAGCTTCTTCTGACATAACAGTCCTTTCTCACTGTTCAGTCCCCTTCAGAGCACTTTTCGGGTTGTTTTTTTCTTCTCCCGTACATCTCAGGAAGACCTGCACTCCACTTGAATATCATTGTCTGTTATACGGACCTTCAACCCGCGGTCATTCAGGCCCTTGTATAAAGGACGCCCAAAAATAAACATTTCAAATTCTTCCATTAGTCCTAACTCAGCCACAGCATAAGATCTAATTGCAAAATCCTTTCGAACAAACTCAGACAGCTGAGAGAGAATTATTGATTTCTCTTTTCCTGAATACAGTCCGGATACCAGAGCGTTTATTTCGTTAAAAGGACATTCCTGCTCATGTTCTTCGATAACCTTCATAATAGGGTCACCGGGATTAATAATATCCGCGCGTGTAATAGTGTTTTTTCCTATGATAGATATTATTTCAGATGTATCCCAGCATTTTAAGAGACAGCATTCCAGGAAACGGTTCTCATAAATATTACATGATGCCTCTTTTTCGTCGTAAAAATAACATGCCCAGTCATCCCCTTTTCCTTTTACCTTAATCAGTTCTTTTTTAAGTGGTTCGAGTATGTTTCTGATGGGGTTAAAAGCCATTTCGCCCTTCCGTATAGTCACCAAATGCTGATGGCCTGCGTAACCGGCAAGGAGTATTTTTTTATCTTCATGGTGCAGTGCCGGCCCTCCTTTCAGACAACAAGTCCCGCATCGCGAACATTCAGATATGTTTTTTGTATTAAGATGAAACATTAATTTTATCTTTTTAAATAATATTTACCGAGTCTTTTATTCCATACTTTAAAGTAATATACTATATCGTAAAGATAAAACAAAGGAGGCCTATTATGGTAAAAGCAAGAATATTCACCTATGAATGTGAACAGTGCGGTTCTGAAATCATTGTCACACCATCCGGAGAAACTCAGTTGAGTCCTATTTACTGCTGCGGGATAAAAGTAACAGAGATTTCTTCCGAAGCAAAGAAACCAGCCATGCCTGAAAAGAAAACAGCAAAGAAAGCGGCCAAAAAGGTACTGGCAAAGAAGGTTGTTGCAAAGAAAAAACCGGCAGCTAAAAAGAAGGCGTCCAAAAAATAAAAACTGAGTTGAGCATCCTTTAAAATATTATTTCTTTGTGAGGACTATTTTGTGATGTAAGAGGGAAATTTCCTTTATCTCTCCATCAAAGATTTTCTGTTCTCCGAAAAGGTTCCTGAGGTATATCTTTCCCTCTTCCGGCCTCATAATATCAACGCTCTCCAGATAGAGATCTTCTTTCCCGTTCTCATAAATATAGGCGTTTGCTTCACACATATTACTTCTCCTTTTCTATCTCCTGCCTGACATTCTCAATGATCTTCTCAATCATATGTGGAAGGGGCTCTTTTTCTATCCCTGTAATGTCAATGCCTTCCTGATTAAGGGGCAGAAGAGTTTTTTTTGCTTCGGATGACAGTATTGCATCTGCCATTTTCGGAGTCAGCTCCCCAAGCATTGCATTCGGAAGAACAATACTGAGAGACCCTATGATCATTCTGACCTTGTTCGAATTCCAGACGATCGCATTTTCTCCTGTAGCGCCTTTATTAGCCCTTGATTTCATCATGGCAGATGTTGCTGCAGCATTTGTGCCAAGGGCAATGATCTCGATTTTATCTCCGAATTCATCCCGAAGCCTCTTAACAATCAAGCTTCCAATGCCGCCTCCCTGACCGTCAACCACAGCGATCTTAAACACAAATAAGTATAAAAATATACTCCCGTATATGTCAAACACTGAAAGGGATTTCATGAGCTATTGAGTCGATGTAATATTTGCAGTACATCGGCTATAATATTTATTCAATAAAACAGTTTTGATTCTTTTGGAGGCTACGATTAAAAAATTACCTGACAGAAAAGGATATTTCGGCATGTACGGAGGCCGTTTTGTACCTGAAACCCTTATGCCGGCTCTCAGGGAACTGGAGGATGCTTTCCTGCAACTAAAAAAAGACAGGGATTTCCAGAGAGAGCTCGTCCATCTCCAGAAAACATACATTGGAAGACCCACCCCACTCTATTTTGCACAGCGCCTTACCGAATACCTTAAAGGCGCAAAGGTCTATCTGAAACGTGAAGACCTTGCACATACAGGCGCTCACAAGATCAATAATGCTGTCGGCCAGGTGTTGCTCGCAAAAAAGATGGGAAAGAAAAGGGTTATTGCCGAGACCGGTGCAGGTCAGCACGGAGTAGCCACTGCAACAGGGGCATCACTTGTCGGTCTGGAGTGTGAAATCTATATGGGCACAGAGGATATGAAAAGACAGTCCCTGAATGTGTTCAGGATGAGACTCCTTGGAGCAAAGGTAACCGGGGTCTCGACCGGCTCAAAGACACTGAAGGATGCGATCAATGATGCCTTGCGTGACTGGACCACAAATGTCCGTACAACACATTATGTACTTGGGACAGTATTCGGTCCCCATCCATTCCCTGTCATGGTCAGGGATTTCCAGTCTGTCATCGGGAAAGAGGCAAAGAGACAAATGCTCAATGCAGAGGGAAGACTGCCTGATTATCTCATCGCCTGTGTTGGCGGTGGAAGCAATTCAATTGGACTTTTCTACGAATTCCTGAATGATGAAAAGGTGAAAATGACAGGTGTCGAGGCAGGCGGTAAAGGGATAGAGACAGGAGAACACGCTGCACGGTTCGCAGGTGGTTCTATCGGCGTATTTCAGGGATGCAAGAGTTATCTCCTGCAGGACGACGACGGAAATGTCCTTGGGACACATTCTGTATCAGCAGGTCTTGATTATGCATCCATAGGTCCGGAACACCCTTTTCTGAAGGATACAGAACGGGTTCAATATACATATGCCACTGATGATGAAGCATTGCAAGCCTTTGAGCTTCTTTCAAAAACTGAAGGCATCATCCCTGCGCTGGAATCTGCCCATGCAGTTGCAGAGGCGATCAAACTTGCGCCTCTGCTTTCCAAAGATACAATTGTTCTTGTGAATCTCTCGGGAAGGGGAGACAAAGATGTCCAGCACGTTGCACGGATTAAGGGGATCGAGTTGTGACAACAAGGATATCTGGAACATTTAAACGATTACAGAAGGAAGGGAAAAAAGCCTTTATTCCTTATATCATGTCCGGTGATCCTTCCCTGGAAAAGACAAAGGATATCGTGCTTCTTTTCGAGGAATGCGGAGCGGATATTGTCGAATTAGGAGTGCCTTTTTCAGACCCTCTTGCAGATGGACCTACCATTCAGCGCGCCTCGGAAAGGGCCCTGAAAAATAAGGTTACCTTAAGAAAGGTCATCTCTCATGTTAAAGAGTTGAGATTTTTAACGCGGATACCGCTCGTTCTTATGACTTACTTCAACCCTGTATTTAAATATGGCATAGAGAGTTTCATAAAAGATGCCGGGAATGCAGGTGTTGACGGTGTGATTATCCCTGATCTGCCGCCTGATGAAGCTGAAGATTTCATTCTGCTTGCGAGAAAGGCAGCTCTTGATACGATCTTCCTCCTTGCGCCAACCTCAACAGAAGACAGGATAAAGAAAGTGGCAAAGGCTTCAACTGGTTTCATATATTACGTTTCCATCACAGGGATAACAGGAGCCAGCCTTTTGTTCGATGGATCGATGGAGGTTTTGATATCAAACATTAAAAGATATACAGATAAGCCGGTGGCTGTCGGATTTGGTGTTTCCACTCCTGAAAATGCTTCGGCAGTCGCAAAGATATCTGACGGAGTTATTGTAGGAAGCGCCATTGTCAGGAAAGCTCATGAGAATCCCGATGAGCTAAAGAGCTATCTTTTGAGTCTTCGCAAAGCAATCCTATGAATTCAATCCTCAGAAAACTTGAACAGTTAAAAACACTGATGGAACTCTCCTCTCTTATAAACTCATCACTTGATCCGGCTGAAATAAGGAAACGTGCAATTGAGGCAGCCATGAAGCTTGCAGAGGCAGAGGCCGGCAGTCTCATCCTTGCTGACCAGGAATCAGGTGACCTTTTTTTCGAGGTTGCCCTCGGTGATAAGGGAAACATGGTAAAAGAGGCCAGGATCAAGAAAGGTCAGGGGATTGCAGGCTGGGTAGCGGAAAAAGGGGAATGCATAATAATTGATGATGTGCAGTCAGACCCCAGGTTTTACAAGATTCCTGATATAAAAAGCAAATTTAAGACAAAGAATATGGTATGTGTCCCTGTAAAATCAAAAGACAGGGTTCTTGGCGTTCTCGAGGCAATAAACAAAAAAAAGGGCGTCTTTAGCGATGATGATAAAGAGGTTCTTTTAGCTCTTGCAAACCAGGTAGCGATAGCAATCGAGAATGCAAACCTTTATCAGGAATTGAAGGAGACATTCTATGGCACTGTTGAGGCGCTTGCAGAGACAATCGAAAAAAGAGATCACTATACAGGAGGACACACAAGGAGAGTAATGAATTATAGCATCATGATCGGGGAATCTATAGGTCTTTCAAAAAAAGACCTCGAGGACCTCAGACTTGCTTCTATACTCCATGATGTTGGTAAAATAGGTGTCAGTGATGATGTCCTTTTGAAAAGAGGCAGACTGAACCGTGAGGAGTTCGAGAAAATGATCCTGCATTCCAAATATGGGGCTGAGATACTGGGTCATATCAGGTATCTGAAAGATGTGATACCAGGTGTCCGCAGCCACCATGAAAGGGTTGATGGCAAGGGTTATCCGGACAGTCTGAAAAACGATGATATCCCGGTTATAGCAAAAATAATTGCGGTAGCAGATACTTTTGATGCAATTACTTCAGACAGACCTTATAGGGATGCGCTGAGCGCTGAGAATGCTTTAAAGGAATTAAAGATGAATTCCGGCATACAATTCGACGAACTGATAGTTGATACTTTTATAAAGCTTTACCAGGAACAGAAATTCACTGTTTCATCTTCCGGAAAGAATGCAGGCTGATCCCTTATGCTTTCAGGACTGCAGTTGCCGGATAATGGTTGCTTAGGATAACAAAATGGCATGGTTTAAAAAGACAAAAGAGATACGAACTGACAGAAAGGGCAAAACTCCGGAGGGACTCTGGGTAAAGTGCGACGGCTGCAAAGAAATCATATACAAAAAAGAAATAGAAAAGAACCTCAAGATATGCCCTAAATGCAATTACCATTTCAGGATAAGCGCGCGTGAACGATTGAAACTGCTCGTTGATGAAGGAAGCTTTGTTGAGATCGACGAAAACCTGTCATCTGTCGATCCTCTGCATTTTAAAGACTCCATCTCATACAAAGAGAGACTGAAGGAAAACCAGAAAAAGAGCGGTCTTAAAGAGGCTGTCGTTTCAGGAGACGCATTGATAAAGGGGTATCCGGTCAGTCTTGCTATTATGGATTTTTCGTTCATGGGTGGGAGCATGGGATCAGTTGTCGGTGAAAAGGTATCAAGGGCAGCAGAAAGGTCAATCGAAAAAAAGCAGCCGTTTATTTCTATTGCGTCTTCCGGTGGTGCACGCATGCAGGAAGGCATTTTTTCTCTTATGCAGATGGCAAAAGCCTCTGCGTGTATTGGCAGGCTGAAAGATAACGGCATCCTCTATATATCAATTTTATGTGACCCTACGTTCGGCGGTGTCACCGCGAGCTTTGCCACATTGGGGGATATCATAATTGCTGAACCAAAAAGTCTGATAGGCTTTGCAGGTCCGCGGGTGATCGAACAGACGATCAAACAACCACTCCCCGATGATTTCCAGAGAGCAGATTTTCTGCTCGAACACGGACTTATTGATATGGTCGTAGACCGGAAAATACTGAAGGAAACCCTTGCTAAAATCTTTGAACTTCTCATATGAATTACGATGAGACGATCCAATACCTCTATAACCTCCAGAAGCACGGCATAAAATTCGGGCTTCAGAACATAAACAGGCTTCTTTCAGCTCTCCATAACCCTCACAAATCATTTCTCACCGTTCATGTTGGAGGTACAAACGGCAAGGGTTCCACCTCAGCTATTATTGCCTCTGTCCTCCGGACCGCAGGTTTCACTGTCGGCCTCTTTACATCACCACACCTTATCAGTTTCACAGAGAGGATAAGGGTTAATGGAGAAGAGATAACCGGAAATGATGTTATAAGCATAGCTGCAGAGATCAGGGATATTGTCTCGGGTTTTGATGATTTTTCTCCAACTTTTTTTGAAGTCGTTACTGCAATAGCCATGCTGCATTTCAAAAGGAAGGAAATAGATATAGCTGTCATGGAAGTCGGCATGGGTGGAAGGCTTGATGCTACAAATATCATTATGCCTGAAGTCTCTGTCATTACAAAAATCGGCTATGACCATAAAGAGTTTCTCGGTGATACACTCAGAGAAATCGCCTGGGAGAAGGCAGGCATTATAAAACAAGATGTTCCTGTTGTCATATCATATCAGGACAGAGAGGTATTGGATGTTATTGAAATGACAGCAGATGAAAAGCATGCCGACCTTTATCTGTATGGCAGGGATTTTTCTTCTCTTCTGAAAAGCGAAAATGTTTCTGCGTTATGTTTTGATTATCAGGAGAATGATTCTTTTGCGATTCATGACCTGATCCTGCCGCTCACAGGTGAGCACCAAATGCAGAACGCCTCACTTGCAATTAAGGCAGCAAGGATTGTGCTGAACAATCTCCGGGTCTCCGGATCCCCGGTTCATAGGGAGGATACGATCAAATACATAAAAGATGGCATTGCAGCAGTAAAGTGGCCGGGAAGGCTCGAGTACATTCAGGAAGACCCTCCGATACTCATTGATGCTGCCCATAATCCTGCTGCTGCAGACGCTCTTGCCAAGGCATTAAAAAGAACCTTCCTCGAAACATACAAAAAGATTATAATTATACTCGGCATTATGGCTGATAAAGATATAAAAGGGATCATGGAACCATTATTACCATTGGCATCTGAGGTGATTCTCACAGCCCCTTCTTACAGCAGGGCAGCCTCACCTGAACATCTTGCAGATATCGCTCATTCATTGGGATTCTCTGACCTGCGAATTGCGCCAACGGTAAAAGACGCTATTGACATGGCAATGAAGACAGGATTAAGGGATGAAGACAATGGATCAGGCAACTTACCACTTGCCCCTGACCCTGAACCCTCACCCCTTATTCTTATTACCGGTTCATTCTATACAATAGGCGAAGCAAAGGAAGTGCTCGGACAAAAAGGCGTGCTGACAAGGCTGAGAGAATGAGAACGACAGCAGACAGCAAACAGCTATCAGTAAACAGCAAAAAAATCAAATGGATCATCTTTTTAGTTTTCCTTTTTCCTGTCTACCATCTACTATCTACTGTTCACTATTGTCTGGCTGAAGAGAAAACAACCATAACTTCAGATAGCCTCGAATACAACAGGGAGACATTTACCTATAATGCTAAAGGCAATGTGAAGGTTCAGAAAGCTGATGCTGTCGTTGAAGCCGATGAAATGATATATAACGAACAGTCGGACGAGCTTGTTGCTAAAGGGAATATAAGATACAGGGATCCTGAGGTTTCGTTCACAGCAAGCAGGGCTGATCTGAATCTCGAAAAAAAGACGGGGACCCTTCATGATGCAGAAATCCTCTTTAAAAAGGACAATTACCATATATCAGGGAAGGAGATAGAAAAGAAAGGAGAGAAATATTATGTCAGTCCTGAAGCTACCTTCACGACTTGCGATGCGCCGGCCGCATGGTGTTTCAGAGGTAAAAATATGGATGCTATCGCTGGTGACAGATTAAAAGCAAGGGATGTGACATTTCGTATCAGCGACACACCGGTTTTCTACACTCCATATCTCATAGCCCCTATCTTAACAGAGAGAAAAACAGGCTTTCTCATACCGTCTGCAGGCTACAGTAATCAGCGCGGGTTTAATTTATCATTGCCTTTCTTCTGGGCAATAACAGAGAACCGTGATGCAACATTTATTCTTGACGAATACACCAAGAGAGGCATTGGTGAGGGCATAGAATACAGGTATGTGGAACCAGGAGATATTAAAGGCAAATTCTGGCTTTACCATATAAGGGACAATGAGCTCAATAGGGACTTTGTTGAAATCAGAGCGCTCCACCAGCAGTATTCTGCTGAAAAGATCGGAGGGTTTTTGAGCCTAAATCTTGTGAATGAAAAGGATTATTACAGAGAGTTCAATTCAGCAATTGATTTAAGCTCAAACCGTTTCCTTGAATCAACAGGAGAGATAATGATCCCGTTTTCAAACTCCCGCGCCTATCTTATGTCTCAGTACTGGATGGACCTTGAAGAAGACAATGAAAAACCTGCTCAAAGACTGCCTGAAGCAGGCTTTGTTTTACATCCGACCAACATCGGCAATTTCTGGTTTTCTGCGGCAACCGCAGTCTCCAATTTCTGGAGGGATGAAGGCGTCAACGGTTATAGATTCGATATTTTCCCGAAACTGCGGCATGAGTTCGGCAATGATATCGTGATTTCACAGACACTCGGTTTGCGGGAAACAGCATACTCGCTCCAGGATTACGATGAGAGTTCTCCTCACAGGGAATCGCTGGAATATACTATAGACGCCCATTCACGGTTCCTTAAGAAATACAGCTCATTCACACATATTGTTGAGCCTTCTTTAAGCTACACCCTGGTCACAAATTCTGAGAATGATCTGCCCGTCTTTGATTCAACCGAACTGTTTAAAAAGACCTCCCTGATTGAGCTCTCTTTCTTAAACAGAATAATAACCAGTAGCGGAGAGCTTATGGTATTCAGGATTTCTCAGGGATTTGATTCAGAGTATGGAGACAGGCCATTTATGCCACTCAAACTCGAAATCGGCGTAAAAAAACCATTTTCCGTGCGATTTGATATAGACTACGATGTGCATACCGGAAAAGTCGAGAATACAAATTCTAATGTTTTTTTACCAATCTCCGACATAACGATTATGGGAGGCCACAGGTATAACAGGAAAGATGATATTTCATACTTTGATGCAGGACTTGGCATCCGTCCATATAAGCCCTTATATATTGAAGGCAAGATATGGTATGACAATGCCGAACACGAGACAAGGGCAGTATCTTTGAAGCTCAAATATCTGAGCAAGTGCTGGGGCATACTGATGGAATTTATCAACAGGCCTGATGAATTTAGCGCAAAGGTAATGTTAGAGCTGACCGGAATCAGCAAAAGCATCAGTAACCTTTAAGCCGCAATATCTCCTGATCCATTCTTTTTCTTATCTCATCGATAGAAGCTTTATCCGTGTATATTAAGATTTCCGGATCTAATGGTTCTTCATAAGGGACTTTCACGCCGGGCACAGGCGAGCCTGCAGCGCCTTTCTTATAAATATCCCTTGGCGCCTCACGGGTATTCAACCTGTCCTTTTCTCTATCCATACATGTTTTTATCGGACATTTGAGGTAGGCCTCTGCGAATCGGGGGATAAGCTGCCGCGCAAGATCACGCCATTTTCTGAGATTTCCGGTAGCATCAATGATTACATCGTGTCCGGCCTCTGTGAGCTTCATGGCAAGATAGACCAGTGCCCTGTATACCATCTCCC
>Ga0209253_10002193_pt1 | contig 17276 bp, 20 predicted proteins | sample FrelakmetBRP12BR_FD_187145 | JGI IMG/M metagenome (GOLD analysis project Ga0209253, IMG submission 187145) | Freshwater lake sediment microbial communities from the University of Notre Dame, USA, for methane emissions studies - BRP12 BR (SPAdes)... | ecosystem: Environmental > Aquatic >...
GCGGGCAGCTTCGTCGTCGGCCCGGGTCCGTCGCGGGTCTTCGAGCTGGGCGACCACCTGTTCACGCTGGTCGCGAACGGCGCCAATCCCGACGCGGTCGTCGTGTCGACCAAGCAGAACACGATCACGGGGACCGACATCGCGACCGAGTTCTACCACGTCGTCTTCGATCATTATTTCCACACGGCGGACGAGACGGAAACGCGGCGGATCCGCGACGGTCTGTTCAACGACGACTGGCACCGCACGTTCGAGTTCTGGCGTGTCTGGAAGGCGCCCGGCGCCGGGCGCGTCGCCGTGTGTCGCTTCTTCAGCCCGTCGTACACGCCCAAGAGCTCGCACTTCTACACGCCCTACCCGGCCGAATGCGCGTCGCTCGCGGCCGGCAGCGTCTGGCAGCTGGAAAGCACCGCCATGTTCTACCTCATGCTGCCGGACCTGACGACCGGCAACTGCGCGGCCGGCACATCACCGCTCTACCGCCTCTACAACGACACGATGGGCGGTGCGCCCAACCATCGCTACACGGCGAACCGGGCCGTGCGCGACGCGACGGTCGCACGGGGATGGATCGCCGAGGGCAGCGGCCCGGACGTGGTGTTCGCCTGCACGCCGACGCTGCTTGGCGGCTGACCGCACGGGCGCGCGACCAGCCTGTCGCCGCCCTCGCCGGCCCCGCGCGAAGGGGGCGGCGGGCCTGCGTTGGCCGTCCGCCGAAAAGCCGCTATAATTTGCGGCTTGCAGGCGCGTAGCTCAGCTGGTTAGAGCACCACCTTGACATGGTGGGGGTCGTTGGTTCGAGTCCAATCGCGCCTACCAACGACTTTCGGCAACGGCACTCAGGTTGCAGGACTTCACAACGCAGGACGAGACGCCATGGTTATGACACCGCTGACGTGCACGGAGACCCTCTAGCTTCGCTAAGAGCGCATCCGCACGCCCGTTGTCATTCCGGTCTCGATGGAAAAGTGCGGCATTGCGTCCGCACTTTTTTCGTTTTGGGAGTCCGCACCATGGTTTCCATCAAGCTTCCCGACGGCGCCGTCCGTCAATTCGAAGGTCCCGTTTCCGTCAGGGACGTCGCCGCGGCCATCGGTCCCGGCCTCGCGAAGGCCGCGCTGGCCGGCAAGGTCGACGGCAAGGTCGTCGACACGTCGTACGTGATCGACCGCGACGCCGCCCTCGCGATCGTCACCGAGAAGGACCCCGAGGGCCTCGAGGTCATCCGCCATTCGACGGCGCACCTGCTCGCCTACGCGGTCAAGGCGCTGTTCCCCGACGCGCAGGTGACGATCGGCCCGGTGATCGAGGACGGCTTCTACTACGACTTCGCGTACAAGCGCCCGTTCACGCCGGAGGACCTCGCCGCGATCGAGAAGCGGATGGCCGAGCTCGCGAAGCTGGACGAACCCGTCGTGCGCTCGGAAATGCCGCGCGACGACGCCGTGAAGTTCTTCGAGGACCTGGGCGAGCACTACAAGGCGGAGATCATCGCGTCGATCCCGACCAACGAGCCAATCTCGCTCTACCGCGAAGGCGGCTTCATCGACCTCTGCCGCGGCCCGCACGTACCGTCCACCGGCCGCCTCAAGGTGTTCAAGCTGATGAAGCTCGCGGGTGCCTACTGGCGCGGCGACTCGAAGAACGAGATGCTCCAGCGCATCTACGGCACCGCGTGGACGAGGAAGGAGGACCTCGACGCGTACATCATGCGCATCGAGGAGGCCGAGAAGCGCGACCATCGCAAGTTGGGGCGCGCACTCGACCTCTTCCATCTGCAGGACGAGGCGCCGGGCATGGTGTTCTGGCACCCGAAGGGCTGGTCGATCTGGCAGGCGGTCGAGCAATACATGCGCCGCGTCTACCAGGACAACGGCTACCAGGAAGTGCGGGCGCCGCAGATCCTCGAGCGCTCGCTGTGGGAGCGCTCGGGCCACTGGGAGAACTTCAAGGACAACATGTTCGCGACGGAGTCGGAGAAGCACGACTTCGCCGTGAAGCCGATGAACTGCCCGGGCCACATCCTCATCTTCAACGCGGGGCAGCGCAGCTACCGCGACCTGCCGCTGCGCTACGGCGAGTTCGGCGCCTGCCATCGCAACGAGCCATCGGGCGCGCTGCACGGGATCATGCGCGTGCGCGGCTTCACGCAGGACGATGGCCACATCTTCTGCACCGAGGACCAGATCCGCGGCGAATGCATCGCGTTCAACCGGTTGGCACTCGACGTGTACCGCGACTTCGGCTTCACCGGGATCGCGATCAAGATCGCGCTGCGGCCGGACCAGCGGCTGGGCGATGACGCGACGTGGGACCGCGCGGAGGAAGCGCTGCGCAAGGCGCTGTCCGAATGCGGCGTCGAATGGACCGAGCTGCCGGGCGAAGGCGCGTTCTACGGCCCGAAGATCGAGTACCACCTCAAGGACTCGATCGGGCGCTCCTGGCAGTGCGGCACGATGCAGGTGGATTTCCAGATGCCGGGCCGCCTCGGCGCCGAGTATGTCGCCGCCGACGACACCCGGAAGGTGCCCGTCATGTTGCACCGCGCGATCGTCGGGTCGCTCGAACGCTTCATCGGGATGCTGATCGAGCACTACGCGGGCGCGCTGCCGCTGTGGCTGTCCCCGCAGCAGGTCGTCGTCCTCACGATCACGGACCGCGCGGCGGCCTACGCCGAGAGCGTCGTGGCGGCCCTGAAGGCGGCCGGCTTCCGGGCGTCCGCCGATTTGCGCAATGAGAAAATAACCTATAAAATTCGGGAACATAGCTTGCAGAAGCTCCCCTACCAGCTCATCCTGGGGGACAAGGAGCAGCAAGCCGGAACGGTGGCCGTGCGTACCCGCGGCGGCGAGGACCTGGGGGCGATGCCCTTGGACGCCTTGCTGGAGCGCCTCCGCAAGGAGGTCGCGGCGCGTCGATAACGCCTTGATTTCGTTGTGAAACCAGGCGTGGCGCGCATCCCGGGGCATGGCCGTTTTTCGTCGTCGTTGGAGGAATACCAATAGCTCTCGATAAGCATCAGCGGATCAACGCGGAAATCACCTCTCCCGAAATCCGCTTGGTAGGTGAAGAAGGTGAGCAGCTCGGAATTGTTTCGATCGCCGACGCACGGGCACGTGCCGAGACGGCCGAACTCGACCTGGTCGAGATCGCGCCGACGGCCAAGCCCCCGGTTTGCCGGATCATGGATTACGGCAAGTTCAAGTACCGGGAAGCGAAGAAGCAGCACGAAGCCAAGCTCAAGCTGAAGCAGATCCAGGTCAAGGAAGTGAAGTTCCGGCCGGGCACTGACGAAGGCGATTACCTCATCAAGCTGCGGAACCTGACCCGGTTCCTCCAGGAAGGCGACAAGGCCAAGATCACGCTGCGCTTTCGCGGGCGCGAGATGGCGCACCAGGAATTCGGCGTGCGCCTGCTGGAACGCATTCGGAACGACCTCGAGCCCGTGAGCATCGTCGAGTCGTTCCCGAGGCTCGAGGGCCGGCAAATGGTGATGCTGCTGGCCCCGAAGAAGACCGTGCTGGTGAAGCCGGTCGCTGCAGTGAAGCATCCCGCAACCAAGCCTGAGGCCGGTGCGGAGAAGTCCGCCAAAGCCTCTCCCGCGCAAGCGACGGAGAGCACCGCCGAGAGCAGCAAACTAGAAGGTTGATGAAATGCCTAAGATGAAGACCAAGTCGGGCGCGAAGAAGCGCTTCCGCGTGCGCGGAAGCGGTTCGATCAAGCGCTCGCAGGCGTTCAAGCGCCACATCCTCACGAAGAAGTCGACGAAGAGCAAACGTCACCTTCGTGGGACGGAAGGAATCCACGCGACGAACCTGGATTCCGTCAAAGCCATGATGCCGTACGCGTAAGGGGACGAGAGACCATGCCAAGAGTCAAACGTGGTGTGACGGCCCGCGCGCGGCACAAGAAGGTCCTCGCGCAGGCGAAGGGTTTCCGCGGCCGCCGGAGCAGCGTCTTCCGGATCGCCAAGGAAGCCGTGATGAAGGCCGGTCAGTACCAGTACCGCGACCGGCGTCAGAAGAAGCGCGAGTTCCGCCGCCTGTGGATCGCCCGGATCAACGCCGCGGTGCGCGAGACCGGGATGACGTACAGCGTGTTCATGAACGGGCTGAAGAAAGCGTCGATCGACATCGACCGCAAGGTGCTGGCCGACCTCGCCGTGCACGACAAGGCGGCGTTTAACAAGATCGCGGAGCAGGCCAAAGCCTCTCTGGCCTGACCGGACCCGCGAGAAAACGAGGGAGGCGCGAACCGCCTCCCTTTTTTTTTGGATCGAGATCATGTGTGGCCCCCCTCACCCCAACCTTCTCCCCGCTGCGCGGGGCGAGGGAGTCTCACGCCGCTGCGTCCTTGGAACTCCCTCGCCCCGCGCAGCGGGGAGAGGGTTGGGGTGAGGGGCGCCGGAACCCGCCACCACCCGCACGCACTGCGAGATGACTTGACGGCACGCCAACCGGGAACACCATGTCAGACCTAGCCACCATCGTTGCCAACGCCCGCGCGGAGTTCGACGGATGCGCCGACGCCGTCGCGCTCGAGAACGCCAAGGCGAAATATCTTGGAAAGTCGGGCACGCTCACCGACCTCCTGAAAGGCCTCGGGAAGCTCTCCGCGGCCGAGCGCCCCGCCGCCGGCGCGGCGATCAACGAGGCCAAGCAGCACCTCGAGGCCGCGCTGGCCGCACGCCGTGCCGCGCTCGCGGATGCGAAGCTCGCTACGCAGCTCGCCGCAGACGCACTCGACGTGTCGCTGCCCGGACGCGGCCGTTCCATCGGCACGCTGCATCCGCTGTCGCGCGTACTGGAGCGCGTCGAGACGCTGTTCCATTCGCTCGGCTTCGAAGTCGCCGACGGTCCTGAGATCGAGGACGACTTCCACAACTTCACCGCGCTCAACACGCCCGAGAACCACCCTGCCCGGTCGATGCAGGACACGTTCTACGTCGACGGCGGCATGGTGTTGCGCACGCACACGTCACCGATCCAGGTGCGCTACATGGAAACCCACGCGCCGCCGATCAAGATCATCGCGCCCGGCCGCGTGTACCGCGTGGACAGCGACGCGACGCACTCGCCGATGTTCCACCAGGTCGAGGGCCTGTGGATCGACCGTGATGTCACGTTCGCCGACCTCAAGGGCACGATCACGGAGTTCCTGCGCCGCTTCTTCGAGCGCGACGACCTGAAGGTGCGCTTCCGCCCGTCGTTCTTTCCGTTCACCGAACCGTCGGCCGAGATCGACATGGCGTTCGGCGACGGTGGCTGGCTCGAGATCGCCGGGTCGGGCCAGGTGCACCCGAACGTGCTGAAGTCGGTGGGGATCGACCCGGAACAGTACCAGGGCTTCGCGTTCGGCATGGGCCCGGACCGGCTCGCGATGCTCCGCTACGGCGTCAACGACCTGCGCCTCTTCTACGAGAACGACCTGCGCTTCCTGCGCCAGTTCGCCTGAATGCGACAGCGGCATGCGCGAAAACAACTGCAAATCCCCGTCGTCCCCGCGCAAGCGGGGACCGAGTGTCTTCGCTGCAACGACGTTGGCTCCCCGCCTTCGCGGGAACGACAGTGCCGAAATGTGCGGCCGCGGTTGATACAACGGAACCGGATCAAACTATGAAATTCTCCGAACACTGGCTGCGCACGATGTGCAATCCGCCGCTGTCGAGCGCGGAACTGACCGACCGGCTGACGATGTCCGGCCTCGAAGTCGAGGAGGCCGCGCCGGCGGCACCGCCGTTCACCAATGTGGTCGTCGCGCGGATCGACGCCGTCGCGCCGCATCCGAATGCCGACCGCCTGCGCGTGTGCACGGTCGACGTCGGCGGGCCCGAGGCGCTCGCGATCGTGTGCGGCGCCCCGAACGCTGCCGTCGGCATGCTGGCGCCGTGCGCGCTCGAAGGCGCGGTGCTTCCAGGCGGCCTCGCGATCAAGCGCGCGACGATGCGCGGCGTCGAGTCGCGGGGAATGCTCTGCTCCGCGCAGGAACTCGGTATCGACGAGGACGCGAGCGGCCTCCTGGCGCTCGACCCCGCGCTCGCGCCGGGCACGCCGGTGCGCGATGCGCTCGCGCTCGACGACACGCTGATCACGCTCAAGATCACGCCCAACCGCGCCGACTGCCTGTCGGTCGCCGGCATCGCGCGCGACGTGGCGGCGGTGACGGGCGCAGTGTTCTCGCCGCCCGGCGTCGCGGCCACCCCCGTCACGTTCGACGGCGTGCGCCGGGTGCGCGTCGACGAGCCCGAGGCGTGTCCGCGCTTCGTGGCGCGGCTGATCGACGGCATCGACCCGCGCGCGCCCACGCCCGCATGGATGAAGCAGCGGCTCGAGCGCTCCGGCATCCGCTCGATCTCCGCCGTCGTCGACATCACGAACTACGTGATGCTCGAGCTCGGTCAGCCGCTGCACGCGTACGACGACCGGCTGCTCGACGGCGCGGTCGTCGTGCGGTTCGCGAACGAAGGCGAGAAGCTGACGCTGCTCAACGGGCAGGTGCAGGACCTCGCGTCGGACCTGCTGATGGTCGCCGACGAGAAAAAGCCGCTGGGCCTCGCCGGCATCATGGGCGGCGAACACTCCGGCATCGCCGACGACACGACGCGCGTCTACCTCGAGGGCGCGTTCTGGAGCCCCGGCGTGATCCAGGGCAAGATGCGGCGACTCGGTTTTACCAGCGACGCCGGCTACCGGTTCGAGCGCGGCGTGGATTTCGAGGGCTGCGCGCGCGCCGTCGAGCGCGCGTCGCAGCTTGTTCTCGCGATCTGCGGCGGACGCGCGGGCCCGTTGACCGATGCCGTCGCCGCCGCCGACCTGCCGCGCCGCGATCCGGTGCGCGTGCGCAGCGCCCGCATTGCGCGACTGCTCGGCATCGCAATTCCGGAGAACGCGATCGCGGATGCGTTCACGCGCCTCGGACTTCCGTTCAAGCGCGACGGCGACGACTTCGTCGTTACGCCGCCGGCGCGCCGATTCGATCTCGCGATCGAGGAAGACTTCGTCGAGGAGGTCGCGCGCATCCACGGCTACGACAGGATTCCGGCGGCGCCGTGCGCGCATGTGCAGCACATGCTGCCCGACCCCGAAGGCCGCCGCACGCGCCACGGCGTGAAGCGCACGCTCGCGAGCCTCGACTGGCAGGAAGTCATCACGTTCGGGTTCGTGTCGTCCGCGACGGAAGCCGCGATCGATCCCTCGGCAAGTCCGATCGCCGTGCGCAATCCGATCGCCGCGCAGTTCGACGTCATGCGTACGTCGCTGCTGCCGGGCTTGGTCGAGACGCTGAAGACCAACGTCAACCGCAAGGCGCCGCGCGTGCGCGTGTTCGAGCTCGGGCGCGCGTTCCGGCGCGCGGGCGCCGGGTACGACCAGCCGATGCGGCTCGGCGGCCTGGCCTACGGGCCGGCCGACCCGGAGCAATGGGGCGAGGCCGCGCGCGACGTCGATTTCTTCGACGTGAAGGGCGATCTCGAGGCACTGGCCGCCCCGCGCCAGCTCGCGACCCGGCGAAACACGCATCCGGCGCTGCATCCCGGGCGCTCCGCCGACGTGGTGATCGCTGGCCGGACGGTCGGGTGGATCGGCGAACTGCACCCTCGGCTCACCCGGCTGTTCGACCTGCCGAAGGCGCCCGTGGTGTTCGAAGTCGACATCGACGCGCTCACCGACGGCACGCTGCCCGCCGGCAGCGCCGTGTCCCGGCTGCCGGTCGTGCGCCGTGACCTGGCGCTGGTCGTCGCCGATGACCTTCCTGCGCAGGCGCTCCTCGACGAACTGGGACGGGCCAAGCCGCCGCACGTGATCAGCATCGCGCTCTTCGACGTCTATCGCGGCGGCGGGCTGACGGATGGTCGGAAAAGCCTTGCGATTCTGGTGCTTATGCAGGATACTTCCCGTACTTTGACGGACGCCGACATCGATGCCACGGAGGCACTGCTGCTGTCCGTCGCGCGTGACAAATTCGGCGCAACGCTGCGCCAGTAGAGTTGACGATGACGCTAACAAAAGCCGAACTCGCGGATTTGCTGTTTGAACAGCTCGGCCTCAACAAGCGCGAAGCGAAGGACATGGTGGAGCGCTTCTTCGAGGAAGTGCGCATCGCGCTCGAGGCCGGCGAATCGGTGAAGCTCTCCGGCTTCGGCAACTTCCAGTTGCGCGAAAAGCCGCAGCGCCCCGGTCGCAATCCGAAAACCGGCGAGGAAATTCCGATCACCGCGCGCCGCGTCGTGACGTTCCACGCAAGCCAGAAGCTGAAGGCCATGGTCGAAGCCGCGAACCATGCCGGATCCCAGCCGAGCTAACTCCGATCTGCCGCCGATTCCCGCCAAGCGGTATTTCACGATTGGCGAGGTCAGCGACCTGTGTGCGGTGAAGCCGCACGTGCTTCGCTACTGGGAGCAGGAATTCGCGCAGTTGAAACCCGTCAAGCGGCGAGGCAATCGGCGGTATTACCAACACCACGAAGTGCTGCTCATCAGGCGCATCCGCGACCTCCTGTACGAGCAGGGCTTCACGATCAACGGCGCCCGGCACCGGCTCGAAAGCGAGGCCGCCGAGCCGCGCGCCGCGGCCCGCGCCACGACCAGCAGCGCCACGGTCGTCGCGGTGCCGCCCGAGAATACGCTCGAACCCGCCGACATCCGGCAGGAGCTCGAAGAGATTCGCCATCTGTTGCGCTCGTCGTAACGACCGGCTGCCGGTATAATCCGCGGTTCGGTCGGGGCGTAGCGCAGCCTGGTAGCGCACCTGCATGGGGTGCAGGGGGTCGGAAGTTCGAATCTTCTCGCCCCGACCACTACGGATTTACCGTGGTATCGGGGCCGGCGTCCTGGAAACAGGGAAGCCGGCCTTTTGCTTTGGCGCAAAGGATGGCAGTCCAGGCGCAGTACACTACAACCCCGCAACGGCGGATGGCGCCCGCGATTCCCGCCGGATGAGGGCATGACGCAGGAGGACCCGATGCCAATGGCATTGTTCTTGCTCTCTACCCGGGGTCGTACGCCATGAAAAAGCTAGGGGGGAAACCCATGAGCGCACAACTTCGCCCGGCGATGCCCGGTTCCGGCGTTGTATCGGAACTCGCCTTCGCGCGTGCCCAGCGCAATACGGTACTGATCGTCGACGACCTCTTCTCGAGCCGGCTGCTGCTCGCGGAGATCGTCCGCCAGATCGACGGGAAGCTGAACCTCGAGCTCTTCGACACGCCGTCGCGCGCGCTCGAGTTCGCACGCAACAACCGCGTCGACATCGTCCTCACCGACTACAAGCTGCCCGAGTTCGACGGCATCGAGCTGGTGAAGCAGATCCGCGCCCTGCCCCACTGCGTCGACGTGCCGATCGTCGTGATCACCGTCGTCGACGACCGCAAGATCCGCTATGACGCGCTCGAAGCCGGCGCCACCGATTTCCTGATCAAGCCGCTCGACGAGCACGAGACACGTGCGCGCTGCGCCAACCTGCTCGAGCTGCGCCGGCACAAGATCGTGCTGTCCGATCAGGCGCGCGTGCTGCAATACCAGGTCGACAAGTCGGTGTCCGAGATCCATGAGCGCGAGCTCGAGACGCTGGCCAAGCTCGCGAAGGCCGGCGAGTTCCGCGACAAGACGACCGGCAACCACCTGATGCGGATGGCCAAGTACTCCGCGCTGATCGGCGCGCACCTGGGCCTTGGCGCCGAGACCGTGCACGTGCTGGAGGTCGCCGCGCCGATGCACGACATCGGCAAGATCGGGATTCCCGATTCGGTGCTGCTGAAGGAAGGTCCGCTGACGCGCGAAGAGATCGACGTGATGAGAGTCCATCCGCGGATCGGCTACGACATTCTCAAGGGCAGCCCCTCCAAGTACCTGTCGATGGGCGCGATCATCGCGCTCGGCCATCACGAGAAGTACGACGGCTCGGGCTATCCGAACGGCCTGCACGGCGAGGACATCCCACTCGTCGCGCGCGTCGTCGCCGTCGCCGACGTGTTCGACGCGCTGGTCAGCGAGCGTCCATACAAGCACGCGTGGAAGATGGACGAAGGCATCGAGTTCCTGAAGGGCCAGCGCGGCAAGCATTTCGACCCGGCGTGCATCGACGCCTTCCTCGCCGATCCGACGCGCTTGCGCGCGATCATCGAGGAGTTCGGGGACTAGACGCCGGCCGGACCCTCGCCGGCGGGCGGCCGCGACGCGCGAGTGTCGCGGCCTTTCTCTTAACACGCTACGCAGGCCGATGCGCCGCCGCACGCGCCGGTCGTGGCCGCGGCCATCGCACCCCTGCCGGCGGTCGTGGTGCCGGGGCGGCGGTGTCGGGCGCCGCCCCGCAGGCAGCGCTTGCCGCACCGATGACGACCCGCGCGGCAGCGGGCGAATTGTCCGCTTCGGCCTTGACTTCCGCCTCGGCGCGGGCAAACTCGCCGCGGAGGATCCTGAAGCTTAGCGGCGTGCCTTGCTTGGCCGGCGCAAGTTGCCGCGGCTCCCGCGATCTTCGCTTGCCGTTCAACCTGGGCGACGTGCCGCCGCAGGCCCAATACCGGCGTACGCGGGCGCCCCATCCGCGTTGGAGAAGCCCGATGAACCGAATTGCGATCGCGCCGCTGTTCCTCGTGTCGATGGCCTTTCCCGCCGTGCTCCACGCGCAATCGGGACCGATCAGTGGCACGTTTGGCGCCACCACGACCAATGCACCCGCGCCGGCGTCGACGGCACCGACACAGGTCATCGACGCCGGTCCGCCCTCTCGTCACGACCCGCGCGTATGCCTCGAATTTCCGACCAATGCGCAGATCATCGCGTGCGCGGAGCAGTTCCGTTCGCACAAGCGCCGCGCGCAGCCGTAGCCGTGCTGGTCCGGACGCCCAGCTTGCGGTGACCGGCGCCGGCTTGGAGAGGGACGAATGACAACGATGAAACCGGTGGTCTGGGGTGTTCTGAGCACGGCCAAGATCGGGCGCGACCGTGTGCTGCCCGGGATGAGGAAGAGCCCCCTGCTCGAGATCCGCGCGATCGCGTCACGCGAACAGGCGCGGGCGCGCGCGATGGCGGACGCATTGGGCATTCCGCGGGCCTACGGCTCGTACGACGCGCTGTTCGCGGACCCCGAGATCGAGGCGATCTACAACCCGCTGCCCAATCACCTGCACGTGCCGCTGACGCTCGCGGCCGCGGCCGCCGGCAAGCACGTGCTGTGCGAGAAGCCGATCGCGCTGACGGCGCATGAAGCCACTGCGCTGCGCGCGGCGTCGGACAAGGTGCTGATCGCAGAGGCGTTCATGGTGCGCTTCCACCCGCAGTGGCTCCGGGCTCGGGAACTCGTCCGCGGCGGCCGCATCGGCAAGCTGCGCGCAGTGCAGATGTTCTTCGGCTACAACAACGTCGACCCCGCCAACGTCCGGAACAAGGCGGACATCGGCGGCGGTGGACTCTACGACATAGGCTGCTACGCGATCGTCGCGGGCCGCTTCTTCCTCGAGGCCGAACCGCAGCGCGGGATTGTGCTCGTCGACCGTGACCCTGCGTTCTTCACCGATCGCCTCACGAGCGGACTCATGGATTTTGGCGACGGCCGCCGCCTCGATTTCACCGTGTCCACGCAGATCGCGCCGTTCCAGCGCCTGCAGCTGTGCGGATCGAAGGGACGCATCGAACTCCACATCCCCGTCAACGCGCCGCAAGGTGCGAAGACCCGCATCTCGATCGACGACTGCTCGTCGCTCGAAGGCAGCGGCATCGTGACCGAGACGCTGCCCGAGAGCGACCAGTACATGCTGCAGGGGGAAGCGTTTTCCCGCGCCGTGCGTGGAGAGATTCCGCTTGCCTACGGACTCGACGACGCGATCGCGAACATGCAGGCGATCGACGCACTGTTCCGCTCCGAGCGCAGCGGCCGGTGGGAAGCGGTGGCGGGCGCGTGACGACGGGCACGTCGCCCTGCGCCCGAGGAGGCCCGATGGTCGCCTGCCGGCTGGCATTCCTGCTCGTCCTGTTCCTGGTCGCCGCGGGCACGCCGGTCCCGGCCGCCGCCGCGTCCCACGCCACGCCATCGGCGCGCGATCGATGCCACGACTGATGCAGACGTACACCGGCCGCTGCCACTGCGGCGCCGTGGTCTTCGAGATCGACACGGATTTTCCGGAGCTCACGACGTGCGACTGCTCGCTCTGCCGCCGCCGGAATGCGCTGATGGTCAAGGTGCACGAGAGCCGGTTCCGGCTGCTGCGCGGCGGCGACGTGCTGCGCCTGTACCAGTTCCATACGATGACCGCGAAGCATTATTTCTGCGGGACCTGCGGCATCTACCCGTTTCACCGCAAGCGCGTGACGCCCGATCACTACGGCATCAACGTTCACTGCCTCGACGGCTTCGACGCGGCGGGCATTCCGGTGCGCGCGACCCCTGGCTCGACGATGGAATGAACGACGGGAGCGGAGACGATGCCGATCGCCTATGAAACGCACGACAATGCACCGCCCGCCGCGACCGGGATCGTCGATGCCGGCCTGGGCGATGCGAACATCGCCGCTGCACCGCTTGCGGACGTCGTCGCGCTGACGTGCTTCGCCCGCGACGACGCGAACGCCGTGATCGGCGGCGCCGTAGGTCGCACGTGGGGGGAGTGTTGCGAGTTGCAGCAGCTATGGGTGGCACCCGCCTGCCGGCAGCAAGGCATCGGTGCGGCGCTCGTGCGGCGGTTCGAGGCACGCGCAAGGGATCGCGGCTGCCGCACGTTCTACCTGACGACCTTCAGCTTCCAGGCGCCCTCGCTGTACAAGCGGCTCGGCTATCACGCGGCCGCGGAGATCCGCGGCTTTCCCGCGGGAATCGTCAAGTATCTGATGGTGCGCACGGTCGCGTCCGATGAAGGCTGACGCCGCGGGCGCGCTAGAATCGCGCATGTCCGAGCGATTGCAGCGGTGCGCTTCGCGCGCGCGCCCTTCGAGGTGGCGCGTCGCGGCATTGGCGCTCGCCGCGTGCATGGCGACCGCAGCGTACGGCGATACCGGCACGCCCGTGAAGCCGCTCAACACCTGGTCGGGACGCCTTCCGCTCGGCGTGCAGCCGCCGCTGCAGTCGTCGCTGGCCACGCGCGAAGACATGGCGCGCATATGGGCGCAGTGTCACGTGAAGGGCGCGGTGCCGGAGATCGATTTCGACCGGCGCATCGTGCTGATCGCGATCCGCCGCGGCAGCTCGGCCAAGTTGACGCAGGCACGGCTGGTCGACGGCAATCTCACGACGAACGTCGTCGTGACGCCCGACATGCCGCCGTACATGTCCTGCGCCATCGCGGTCGTCGACCGCACAGGCATCAAGACGGTCAATGGCGCGCCGATCGGCCGATGACGGCCGCGCTTACCACCAGACTAGGGCCTGTTAACGCCATGCACGATATGCTGGTCCGCCTGTACGCGCTGCCGGATCCGGACGAGGCGCTCGCCGCGTGCGCCGCGCAGGGCGTCACGATCAGGCGCGCGCTGGTGCCGGAGAAGCACGCGGTCGTCGACTGGGTGCGCGCACGGTTCCCGTCCGCGCTTGCGGAAGTCGAGGCGGCGTTCGCGCGCCCGCCGGCGACGTGCTTCATCGCGCTTCGCGCGCATCGACTCGCCGGCTTCGCGTGCCACGACGTGACGTGCCCGAATTTCTTCGGACCGGAGGGCGTCGCGGCGGACGAGCGCGGCCGCGGAATCGGACGCGCGCTGCTGCTCGCGACGCTGCATGCGCAGCGCGCGGACGGCTTTGCGTACGCGATCATCGGCGGCGTGGGGCCCGCAGCGTTCTACGCGAAGGCGGTCGGCGCCGTGGACATCGCAGGATCGACGCCCGGTATCTACGGAGGAATGCTCGACACGCCCGGCGAGTGAAAGGGCGCGTTCCCGCGCGCCGGCGACACCTGAAGGGACTTCGATGATCGTGCGCACGATGTTCGTCATCGCGGTCCGGGATCTCGACCGGTCCGCCGCGTTCTACCGCGACGTCCTCGGATTCGACGTGCGGGCGATGGGCGATCCCGGTTGGCGCATGTTCGTGCGCGGCGGCTGCCGGATCATGGTGGGGCAGCCGCTCGATGCGGCGTAGGCCCGGCGTCGCCGGCCGCTGCTGCACGCCGGACCACGATACCCGTGCATGCGGGGAGCGCCGCGTACCGGCTATGATGCGCCGATGCGAAACGCACCGCTCCTGACATGGTTCGCCGCGGCCGTGACGGCGCCCGCGTCCGGCGCAGCGTTCGCCGCGGCCGGCACGGCCAGTGCGTTCGACGGTGCGCAGCTGTCGCTGTGGTGGGGCGCCCCGTTCGCGGGGCTGCTGCTCTCCATCGCGCTGGTGCCGCTCTTCTCCGCGAAGCTTTGGCACGACCACTACGGCAAGTTCGCGGCGGGATGGGCCGCCGCGCTGCTGGTGCCGTTTGCCCTGCTCCACGGCCCCGGCGAGGCCTGGCACCACGCCGTGCACGCGCTGCTCCTCGAGTATGTTCCGTTCGTCGTCGTGCTGTTCGCGCTGTACACGGTCGCGGGCGGGATCTGCATCCACGGTCACGTGGCCGGCACGCCGCTGCGCAACACGGCGCTGCTTGCGCTCGGCGCGGCACTCGCAAGCGTCATGGGCACGACGGGCGCGTCGATGCTTCTCATCAGGCCGCTGCTCGCCGGCAACGAGGGCCGCACGCACCGGGTGCACGCGGTCATATTCTTCATCCTCCTCGTCGGCAACGTCGGCGGCGCGCTGTCGCCGCTGGGGGACCCTCCGCTCTTCATCGGCTACCTGAAGGGCGTGGACTTCTTCTGGACGACCCGCGCGCTGCTTGCGCCGACGCTCGGGCTCTGCGCGGCGCTGCTTGCCGCGTTCCTGGCGCTCGACTGGTTCCTGATCCGGCGCGAGCCGCCGGCCGCGGAGGCCGAGGTCACGCGCGGCCCGTTCCGGATCGAAGGGGCCGCGAATTTCATGCTGCTCGCGGGCATCGTCGGGGCGGTGCTGATGTCGGGGATGTGGAAGTCCGGAATCGCGTTCGACGTGTTCGGGACCGACGTCGACCTCGAGGGAATCGTCCGCGAAGGCCTGCTGATCGGGCTCGCGCTGGCGTCGCTCGCGCTGACACCGCGCGCGGTGCGCGAGCACAACGTGTTCCACTGGGGGCCGATCATCGAGGTCGCGAAGATCTTCGCCGGCATCTTCCTGACGATCATCCCGGTCATTGCGATGCTGCAGGCCGGCCGCAGAGGCGCGCTGGCGCCCATCGTCGAGCTCGTGTCCGGGCCGGGCGGCGCGCCGAGCGACGTCGCGGTCTTCTGGGCCACGGGTTTCCTTTCGGCGTTCCTCGACAATGCGCCGACGTACCTCGTGTTCTTCAACCTGAGCGGCGGCAGCGCGCAGGCGCTGATGGGGCCGCTCGCGGGCACGCTCACCGCGATCTCGATGGGCGCTGTGTATTTCGGCGCCCTCACCTACATCGGCAACGCGCCGAACTTCATGATCAAGGCGATCGCGGAGGACCGCGGTCTCGCGATGCCATCATTCTTCGCCTATTTCGCGTACGCGTGCGCGATGCTGCTGCCGCTGCTCGCCGTCATCGCGCACGTCATGCTCTGATACCCGCACGTCGTCCGTCGCTGCCCAAAAAAGCGGCGCACGCCGCGAAGCCGTGCCGGCGGGCGCGCCTGCGCTTCGATCCACAGGGATGTCCACAGGAAACGGGGATAACTCGGGCGGCGCCCGAGCCGCCGAGCGCGGCGCCACGCAGGGACCGACTGTAACAATCCGGCGCACCGCTTGAGGTAGGATGGCGCACCCTCCTCCCACCGGGAACCTGCAATGGCCGAAGGCAAGAAGAAGAAGTTCGACCTCGGTCGCAGCGGCTCCATCGTCTGCCACCTGTCCGACGATGCCAAGCGGCTGCTGATCGAATTCGACGTCAACAAGGACGGGTTGACCAAGACCGGCGTCAACGGCCTGATCGACGCGCTGAAGAACATCCGGGAAAAGATGGTCCGCTGACCCGTGGCCGAACGGGCGGCCGGGCGCCCCTAATCGACGAGCAGGATGTGCACGCGGTAGGGTCCGTGCGCACCGAGCACGATCGTCTGCTCGATATCCCCGGTGCGCGAGGGGCCCGAGATCATGTTGACCGCGCGCGGCATGGCGCCCCGCTCCGCGCGGACGAGCGCGAATGCCTCCTCCATGCCCGACACGATGCGGCCGGCGCGCACGACCGCGACGTGCGTGTCGGGAAGCAACGTGGTGGCCGTCGGGGTCTCCGCGCCCGACAGGAACATCAGCGTCCCTGTCTCGGCGATCGCGCAGAAGCATCCGGTGATCCCCAGGCGATCATCGCCCGCCGTGGGCCGCGCTTCGATCGCCAGCCCGGCGCCCGCCCAGTCGAGCGACGCCAGTTCCGGCCAGCAGACGCCTGTGTGCGATTTCTGCGCAGCCAGCGCCGGCGGAAGGACCAGTGCGTCGAGATAGCGCGCAACGGCGCCCGGCACCGCGGCCATGGAAGGGAGGCGTTCGACGGTGCTCGCCATGTCGGACGCGCGCTGCGCGAACCGCGTGACGAGGTCGGCAGGCATCGCGGGCCGCGGGCCCTGCCTGTGCGCGGCGATGTAGGCTTCCGCGTCGGCACGCGCCTGCGCGCGCGAATCGGTGCGGCCGAGCGCGCGGCGCACGCGCTCGAGCACGGCGTCGCGCGACGCGCGGTTATCCTCGATGAACCTGGTCATGTCCGGCCGCCCTTGCGCACGAACTCGGCCAGGCGGCCGACGCCGCGCTCGATCGCCTCGTTCGACGTCGCATACGAAAATCGGATGTGCTGGCCGTCGCCGGGAACGCGCCGGCCGAAGTGGATGTCCGCCAGCACCGCGATGCCGGCTTCGTGCAGCAGGCGCTTGCGGAAGACCTCGGAATCCGCGCAGCCTGCGAGCCTGCAAGCCTCGGTGACGTTCGGCCAAGCGTAGAAGGCGCCACCCGGCGAAGCACAGTGGACGCCCGGCACCTCGTTGAGCAGCCGCACGATGAGATCGCGACGCTCGAGGAAGCGCGCGCGCATGTGGTCGGCGGCGTCCTGCGGTCCGGTGATCGCGGCCAGCGCCGCCCACTGCGATATCTGCGACGCGCACGACTCGGTGTTGGTGATCCAGCGCGTGAACACGGGCGCAAGCGCGCGGTTCGCGACGTAGCCGATCCGCCAGCCCGTCATCGCCCAGGTCTTCGACGCGCCGTCGCTGATGACCGTACGCTCCAGCATGCCCGGGCGCGTGGCCAGCGTGTCGAAGCGGCCGTCGTAGACGAGCCGCGAGTAGATCT
>Ga0209253_10002194_pt1 | contig 17274 bp, 14 predicted proteins | sample FrelakmetBRP12BR_FD_187145 | JGI IMG/M metagenome (GOLD analysis project Ga0209253, IMG submission 187145) | Freshwater lake sediment microbial communities from the University of Notre Dame, USA, for methane emissions studies - BRP12 BR (SPAdes)... | ecosystem: Environmental > Aquatic >...
CAAGGCCTGCCACCTGCCCCACGTCGGATCCCACACTTGGATGATCCGGCCGCTCGAAAGCGGCGGCCAACTCAACGTCGGTGCTCTGACGAATCATGTGGATGATTCGCCCGCCCATTCGGCCCGCAGCACCGGCAACAATGGCTTTCACCATGATGACGCCTCCATCAAAACGAAAAAGAGTCAAAAGGCTATCTCACGCCCGCTCCCCTTCGAGAGCTTCAGGGTCGCTGGAGACGCAGAGTCCTCTGAGAATTTCTTTTGATTCAATGCCTCAAAGATAGGTCAAAGTTTCCAAAGGGACGAACTGTTTGGTGCCACGGACAAGCGAACTGAGCTTGTCCGTGCCGCCAGAGATCTTGTGCTTCTTCGTGCTCACTTCCCATTGTCCAACTTCCTGTATCCTTTCACGGACAAACAGAATTCGTTTGTCCGTGCCACCCTCATTTCTTTGCATTAACCAGCATGCAGAATCCACCCACGGACAAGCAAAGTTCGCTTGTCCGTGCCACCGTATGCCTGCTCTACTTGATCAGTCCGAAGTCTTTCAGGGCCGATTTCAGCTTTTCCTGGTTTGCCTGGGCCATGGGATACAGAGGCAATCTCATCTCCCCGTCAATCTTGCCCAGCAGAGCCAGGGCCGTCTTGACCGGGATGGGGTTGGTCTCGATGAACATCGCCTGACACAAAGGAAGAAGCTTGTAGAAGAGCTGTCGTGCCCGTTCGACCTTGCCCTCTTCCCAGGCTTTGACCATATCCGCATTGTCCTTCGGCACAATGTTGGCCACAACGGATATCACTCCCTTTCCTCCAATCGCTAGGATCGGAAGGGTCAGGTTGTCGTCACCGGAGAGAAGCGTAATCTTATCCCCTGCAAGCTGAACCACTTCCGCCATCTGACCGAGACTGCCGGAGGCTTCCTTGATGGCCACGATCTCCGGCATCTCTGCGAGGCGCGCCACGGTCTGGGGGAGCATGTTGACGCCCGTCCTTCCCGGGATGTTGTAGAGCACCTGGGGCAGGGGAACCGCTTTCGCAATGGCCTTGAAGTGCTGGTACAGCCCTTCTTGAGTCGGCTTGTTGTAATAGGGCGTCACCTGGAGGGTCGCATCCGCCCCTATTTTCTTGGCGTGCTCGGTCAGCTCGATCGCTTCCGTCGTGCTGTTCCCGCCTGTTCCTGCAATCACCGGCACCCTTTTTCTCACCGCCTCGACGGCAATCTCCAGGGTTCGCTTGTGTTCTTCCATGTCGAGCGTTGGAGACTCGCCGGTCGTCCCTACGGGAACGATGGCGCTGGTGCCGTTCTCAATCTGAAATTCGATGAGCCGGCGGAAGCCTTCCTCGTCCACTTTCCCTTTCATGAAAGGCGTCACGATCGCCACAATGGATCCTTTGAACATAACCAATCCTCCTCCCCTCTTGATTGAAAGAACAAAAAACAAAGAATACAGGAGACAGTAGCCAGAAGACAGTAGTCAAAATCAAAGGCTCGACCACGAAAGCACGAAAACTGGAAAACACCCCAGTTGAATAGTCCCGCTCCCGCGGGAATTCAACGGGGCAGGCGAAAAAGAGCATATCCGACAGGATTTACAGGATCGACACGATGTTTAATCTTTGGCTTTGAAATACAAGAATCCTGATCATCCTGTTAATCCTGTCTAACTCTTTCTTTTGCCTCAAGCGGAGCGCTCCTCGAATTCCCGCAGCGCGGGGATGCTCCTCAAGCGAAGCGCTCATCCTTCAGCGGTCAGCCGCGTTAATCAGCCGTCGGTCGTCGTCCCTCATTTGTCAGCGGTCTGCCGTCGGCGGTCGGTCGTCGTCTTTAAGCATAAACTCCGGGATCGTTTCACCCCGGACCAAGTCCTCGTAGCTCTCTCTTGTCCTGATGACGTGATAGGCGTCCCCTTTTCCCAGTACCTCTGCGATCCGGGGTCTCGAGTTGTAATTGGAAGACATGCTGAAGCCGTAGGCGCCTGCACTCATAATCGCCAGGAGGTCTCCTGTTTCGAACGAATCCATCTCTCGATCTTTCGCCAGAAAATCCGAGGATTCACAAATGGGACCCACGACATCCGCCTTGATCTTCCTGCGGCAGGTGACTCTCACAGGCTCAATGCCATGGAAAGAACCGTAGAGACTGGGCCTGATGAGATCGTTCATCCCCGCATCCACGATGATGAAGCTTTTCTCGGGAGTTGTCTTCGTGTAGAGCACCCTGGTCACCAGAATCCCGGCGTTGCCCACGATCACCCGGCCCGGCTCCAGGATCACCGTGACGTCCTTCATGTCCAGTTCGTCTTGGATAGCTTTGGCATACTCCCTGGGATGAGGGGGTTCTTCCTGGTCGTAGGTGATTCCCAACCCGCCGCCCAGATCCAGATAGGACACGCCAATCCCGATTCCCTTCAACTTACCGATCAATTCCTTGAGCTTTTTGAGCGCATCCACGAACGGGCTCAACCGTGTCAGCTGGGAACCGATGTGACAGGAGACGCCTGAGACCGTCAGGTTCCTCATACCCGACACCCGCGTGTATTCTTCAAGCGCGTTCCGTATGTCGATCCCGAATTTGTTCTCTCTCAGCCCTGTGGAGATGTAGGGATGGGTCTGAGGGTCGATGTCCGGATTGACGCGGATTGAAATACCCGCCTTCTTGCCCATCCTCCCGGCCATTTCATTAAGGAGCAGTATCTCCTGAGAGGACTCGACATTGAACATGAGAACCCGGGATTGGAGAGCATACTCCATGTCTTCGCTTGTCTTGCCGACTCCGGAATAGACAATCTTTTTCGGATCGATGCCGGCCTTCAGAGCCCGGTAGAGTTCTCCGCCTGAAACAATGTCCACTCCTCCGCCTTCGAGCGCGAAGAGCTTCAGGATCGCCAGATTGGAATTTGATTTCATGGCAAAGCACGTCAGATGGGGAACATCGTTGAACGCGCCATCGAAGGCCCTAAAATGCTGTCTCAGAGTCGCATAAGAATAGAGGTAAAAGGGCGTGCCCAGATCCTTTGCGATCCGGGACACGGGCACGTCCTCGCAGTGAAGTTCATTGTTTCTGTACTGGAAGTGATGCATAAAATAAGAATAACAGAATACAGAATTCAGAAAAAAAACGGTGCACGGTACACGGTCCAAGGTGCACGGCCAAAACAAACGACAAATGATGGATGAAAAATGGTTACTCGACTACTACTCTTGCTCGGTTCGAGGGCGGACCCAGGCCGCCCTTCGCTCCAGCAAGCTGCACTTCAAAATAATAAATGTTGCCCTTCACCGCACCCGGGATTTTGCAGAAGAACTGGCCCTCCCGGACCACTTCAGGCCCGTACGTGTGAAACCCCTGGAACTCAATGGGGCAGCCGTCGCAGGGAGGCTCGGCCACAGGATAAATCGCGTAGTGAACCCGCGATCCTGTAACCGTCGAGTCAGGACCTGAAGAGTCTGGAATGCCTCCCTTCAGCTCGATATATCCTTCCTGCCACGCTCCCTTTAAGTCAACGACTCTGACGTTGGTGATTTCTTGCGGTAAGAAGGGATCCCCTTTTACTCCGCACGATGCAGGGATCAGGAGCATCAAAACAAGAACAAGACACGCCTGTGCCCTCCCTCTCATTTGGACCCGATCTCTTTCCGAGCTTTCACAAGAGCTCTTTTTACGGCACCACTCCCGGTCCCGCCGGGAAGGTTTCTTCTGTTGATGCAGGAGAGGGGATCGAGCCACTCATAGACATCTTTCCCAATATCTCCGAAAAAACCCTTCATCTCCTTGAGGGTCAGATGTCTCAGCTCTTTGCCGTGGTCCATGGCATAAAGGACCATCTTGCCCACGATTTCGTGGGCCCGGCGAAATGTCACGCCCTTTCGCACGAGATAATCCGCCAGATCCGTGGCCACCAGATAGCCTTCGTCTGCGGCTTGTCTCATCCTCTCTTTGTTGAAAGAGATCTCCTTGAGCAGGCGCGTCATCACAACCAGGCTTTTCTCCGCAGTGTCCACAGCGTCAAACAGCGGCTCCTTGTCTTCCTGCATGTCTTTGTTGTAGGTGAGCGGGAGCCCTTTCATCGTGGTCAGGAGAGCCGTGAGATGCCCGTACACTCTCCCGGTCTTGGCTCTCACAAGCTCCATCAAATCCGGATTTTTCTTCTGGGGCATGATGCTGCTTCCGGTGCAGAAGGCATCGGGAAGAAAAACAAAATCAAACTCCTTGGTGGACCAGATCACCAGTTCCTCGCTCAGGCGGCTCAGGTGCATCATGAGGACCGACGAAGCAAAAAGAAACTCCAGCACAAAATCGCGGTCGCTCACGGCATCCATGCTGTTTTCTGAAATGGTGTCAAAGCCCAGTTCCTTAGCCACCATGTCGCGGTCGAGGTCAAAGGTCGATCCTGCAAGCGCCGCACTGCCGAGAGGAAGAACATTCACCCGCTTGAGGTTCTCGCCGAACCGCTGGCGATCCCGTTTGAGCATCTCGTAATAGGCAAGAAGATGATGGGCCAGAAGGACCGGCTGGGCACGCTGGAGATGAGTGTACCCCGGCATGATGATCTCTGAGTTCTTTTCCGCCAGAAAGACCAAAGCCCTCTGCATCTCCCGGATGAGCCCATCCGCTCGCTCAATCGCATCCCTCACATAGAGCCGCACGTCAAGCGCAACCTGGTCGTTCCGACTTCTCCCTGTGTGGAGCTTTTCTCCGATGGGCCCCACCTTGTCCACCAGGGCTTTCTCGACCAGGGTGTGGATGTCTTCATAGGCTTCATCGAAGAGGCCTCTCTCCATCTCTTTCTTGATCTCGGCCAGAGCTTCAAGCATCTTCGAGGCCTCTGCCTTGGGGATGATTCCCTGCTTGGCGAGCATCCGGCAGTGGGCTTTGCTGCCCTCGATGTCCTGCGCATAGAGCCGCTGGTCAAAAGTGATGGACGCGTTGAAACGCTCAAGAGCTTCGTCTGTCTGTTCCTTGAAACGGCCACCCCAGGTTTTCTTGGCCATATTTATTCCTTAGCAGAAGGTGATTTCTAGCGTTGCGAGGAGTATGTGTTGCCGCGATCAGCTTCAGTAAATTCGAAGCACGAAATTCGAAATCCGAAACAAAATTACAAATTCAAATGTTCCAATGTCCAAAAGAGGAGTCTGTTGGAAGAGGACTCTTGTTTGTGACATTAGAATTTTTGTCATTAGATATTGTTTCGAGTTTCGATATTCGAATTTCGAATTTGCATTACTTTCTTCCCAAGAGTGTTGCTATTTTTAGCCTGAGAGCACTGAGCCGGATGAAGCCTTCCGCGTCTTTCTGGTTGTAAACCTGGTCTTCCTCAAAGGTTGCGAATCCCGAGTGGTAAAGGGACTTCTCGGACTTCCGTCCCACCACCATACAGTTTCCCTTGTAGAGCTTGAGCCTCACCACGCCTGTGACGTTTCCCTGGGCTTCATCCATCAACGTCTGCAGCATTTTTCGCTCAGGCGCGAACCAGTAACCGTAGTAAACCATCTCGGCATAACGCGGCACAAGACTGTCCCTGAGGTGCATCACTTCGCGGTCCATGGTAATCGACTCCATGGCCTGATGCGCCGCCCTGAGGATCGTTCCTCCGGGCGTCTCGTAAACTCCCCTGGACTTCATCCCCACATAACGGTTCTCCACGATGTCCACCCTTCCCACGGCATTCCTGCCGCCCAGGGTGTTCAGGCGGCCAAGAAGACTTGCCGGCGACAGTCGCTCCCCGTTCACGGACACAGGGTTTCCTTCCTTGAATTCCACCTCGATGTAGGTGGAACGATCAGGCGCATCTTCGGGAGCCACGGACATGACAAACATGTTTTTTGAAGGTTCGTTCCACGTGTCCTCGAGGATCCCTCCTTCGAAACTGATATGAAGGAGGTTCCTGTCCGTGGAATAAGGCTTCGCTTTGGTCACAGGAATTTTGATCTTCCTGGATTTGGCGTACTTGACGAGATCTTCCCTGCCCTTGAAATCCCAGATCTTCCAGGGGGCGATGATCTTCAGGTGAGGGGCCAGAGCCATGTAGGTCATCTCAAAGCGAACCTGGTCATTGCCCTTACCTGTTGCGCCATGGCTCACGGCATTGGCCTTAAACTTTCTTGCCACCTCCACCTGCTTCTTGGCGATGATCGGCCTTGCCAGAGATGTTCCCAAAAGATAACCCGATTCGTAAACTGCGTTGGCCCTCAGAGCAGGGAACACGAAGTCCCGGACAAATTCCTCTTTGAGGTCTTCAATGACGATATCCGAAGCCCCTGTTTTGAGCGCCTTTTCCCTCACCTCTCCCAGCTCATCGCCCTGGCCCACATCTGCGGCAAAGCAAACGACAGGGCACTGGTAGGTTTCAATGAGCCAAGCCAAAATAACCGACGTGTCCAGCCCTCCTGAATAGGCCAGAACGATTTTATTGATGTCGCGTTTCAAGTCGAATTTCTCCTAATCAAATATTTGATGATCTATCTGGATTCCCGCCGTAACCCTCCCGTTTGCCCTTCGATACCTCAGGGCGAACGCAAAATCAAACGGTCGCAGAAAATGGCACCCCGTTCGTGCTGAGGTATCGAAGCACGAACAGTTTGTGTGACGCCTCCCGAACGGATCGTTACCTCCGCAGAATCAACTTCTCCAGCACCGCCATGTGGAGGTGCATCTTGTTCTCCGCCTGGTCAAAGACCACCGAGTTCGGCCCGTCCATAACGTCGGAAGTAATTTCCTCGCCACGGTGAGCGGGCAGGCAGTGCATCACGAGGACATCGGGCCTTGCAGCTTTCAAGAGAGCCTGGTTCACCTGAAATCCCTCGAAATAAGCGATCCTCTTCTTTCGCTGATGCTCCTGTCCCATACTGGCCCACACATCCGTGTTGATGGCATCCGCCCCCTTCACAGCCTTTTTCGGGTCGCCCACGATTCGAATCTTCTTGTTCGGCCCTTTCACAATCTCGGGGAGAGGATGATACCCGGTCGGGCATGCCAGGACCAACTCGAAACCCAGGACATGGGCCGCGTCGATCCAGGAATGGGCCACGTTGTTTCCATCTCCCACCCAAGCGACCTTGAGGTCATCCAGGCTAGCCTTTTTCTCCAGGATCGTCATGAGATCGCTAAGCACCTGGCAGGGATGGTAGCGGTCGGTCAGGGCATTGATGACCGGAATGTCACCCTCCCTGGCCATCCCTTCAATGAATTGCTGGGAAAAGGTCCTGATCGCCATAGCATCCAGGTAGCGGGAAAGGACCCGGGCCGTATCTCCCACGGTCTCGTCCCTGGACAGCTGAGTTTCACCCCTGTGCATGAACAGAGTCTGTCCTCCGAGCCGGAACATGGCGGTCTCAAAGGAGATGCGCGTCCTTGTCGAGGCCTTGTCAAAAAGCATTCCAAGGGTGTAGCCCTGAAGAGTCCGCTTCACTTTTCGACCCTGTTTCTTGAATCGGAGACCTTTTTCCAGAAGATCCAGGACGTCCTCTTTGGTCAAATCGCGAATGGTGAGAAGATCTTTTTTCATTTACACACCGCCCAGCACTGTATCCAGCGCTTCAATGAGTTGATCAATTTCCTTTTTCGTGACCACCAGGGGGGGAACGAAGCGAAGCACCCTTTCCTGGGCGCAGTTGATCAGGAATCCCTTCTGCACACACGCCTCGAGGACAGGCGCTCCCGGCCGATCCAGCTCGACACCAATGATGAGACCAAGTCCCCTCACCTCCTTGATGCAGGCGTGCCGCTTCTTCAGCTCTTCGAGCCTGGCCATGAAGTAGCTCCCCATGTTGCGGCAATGCTCCAGCCGGCCGTCATTCAAGAGGCTGCTCAGAACGGCTTTTGAAACAGCGGTGACCAGAGGAGTGCCCCCAAACGTGGAGGCGTGACTTCCCGGGCCGAAGGCACTGCTCAAAGCCTCTGTGCTGAGCATCGCGCCGATGGGAAGCCCGTTCCCCAGAGCTTTTGCAAGGCTCATGATATCCGGTGAAACCCCGAAGTGCTCATAGGCAAACAGGCGTCCCGTGCGTCCCATACCCGTCTGGATCTCATCAAAGATCAGGAGGGCTCCTTTTCCCCGGCAGATCTCTTTCACCCCTTTGAGATAATCAGGATGAGGCACCACAATGCCTCCTTCACCCTGTATGGGCTCGAGCATGACCGCACACACCGTGTCATCCACAGCGTCTCTCAAGGCCCTGAGATCATTGAAGGGAACAAACTTGAACCCCTCCAGCAACGGATCATAGCCGATCTGTACCTTGGCCTGGCCCGTGGCGGAAAGGGTAGCCATGGTGCGGCCATGAAAAGACCCCTGCATGCAGATGATCGTGTGCTTTCCCGGCCCATGCTTTTCCCGTGTGAATCGCCTGGCAATCTTGATCGCCGCTTCATTGGCCTCTGCCCCGCTGTTGCAGAAGAACACGCGATCGGCAAAGGAGTTCTCCACGAGAAGCCGGGCCAACTCCACCTGCGGTCTCGTGTAGTAAAGGTTCGAGACGTGGACCAGTGTTCTCGACTGCTCATCCAGGGCTTTGGTGACGATGGGCGAACTGTGCCCGAGGGCGCAAACCGCGATGCCTCCCACAAAATCAAGATACTCTTTGCCGTTCTCGTCCCAAACCCGGCAGCCCTCCCCTTTCACCAAGACAAAGGGAGGTCGCTTGTAAGTAGGAAACAAGTATTTGTCAGCCAAACTGACAGTGGTTTCTGAGGATATTGGCTGTATCATGGAATCTCCGGTCTGATAATCGTTAATCGTTATTGGTTATCCGTTATCCGACAATCGCCGCCAGTTGCGGGTTGCAGGTTGTTCACCGCCACTGACAAGCAAAATCAGCTTGTCCGTGCCACCGTCACTTTTCTTTGGCGAGCATTCAGCTTGACACCACGGACAAGCAGAACCGGCTTGTCCGTGCCACCCCTCCTTGCCCACTGATCACTGGTGACTGATGACTGATCACTGGTTTTCCAACTTTAGACACTTTAGGCACTTTAGCCTCCAGCCTGTAGGGCCTACGGCCCGGAGGGACACTTTAGGCACTTCTGTGTCAGGGCACAATCTCCGTCCCTACTCCGCCCTTAGTAAATATCTCCAAAAGGATGGCATGATCCTTACGACCGTCAATAATGTGGGCTTTCTTCACCCCACCCCTCAAGGCGTCGGCGCAGCAATTCACCTTGGGGATCATGCCTCCCTTGATCGTTCCATCCTCAATCAGTTTCGGGAAGTCCTTCACCTTGATGGAAGAGATGAGCTTGCCCTGCTTGTCAAGAACCCCTTGGGTGTCTGTCAAAAGAATCAGCTTTCTAGCCTTCAGAGCGGAAGCAATGTGTCCGGCCACATGGTCTGCATTGATGTTGTAACTTTCCCCTTTCTTTCCGGCTCCAACAGGGGCTATGACCGGAATGAACTGGTTGTCCATGAGGCTTGTCAGGACTTGAGTGTTGACGGAGATCACTTCCCCCACCATCCCGATATCGATAATCTCCGGAGGTTGATCATTCCCTCTCTTCTTGATGTATTTCATCTTTTTTGCCGTGATGAGTTTCCCATCCTTGCCGGAAAGCCCGACAGACTGGCCGCCGTTCTGGTTGATGAGGGTGACAATCTCCTTGTTCACTTTCCCCACAAGGACCATCTCCACCACATCCATGGTTTGCTTGTCCGTCACCCGCATGCCATCCACAAACTCCGACTCGATGGAGAGCTTTTTCAAGTAACTGCCGATCTGGGGGCCTCCTCCGTGAACGATAACCGGTTTGAGGCCTATGAACTTCATCAGGATGATGTCGAGAGCAAAGTTCTTCTTCAGGTTCTCATCGACCATAGCGTGACCGCCATACTTCACCACGATGGTGGCATCATAGAACCTCCGGATGTACGGCAAAGCCTCAATAAGAACTTTCGCTCGCTCATTGTGATCAATCGCCATCACGAAACCCCCAGGAGGAAATAAAGATTGGAGTAATGGAGTAGTGGAGTGATGGAAAACATCAAGAGCCCAGACGGATAGGATTGGATGTCTTTACCAGTACTCCAACACTCCATCACTCCATCACTCCTCTTTTCCCTAGAGAATATATCTGCTCAGATTTTCATCCTCCACGATGTCCTTGAGCTTCTCCGTCACGTAGTCCCTGTCGATCACGACTTTCCTCGCCTCCATGTCCGGTGCTCTGAAAGACACGTCGTCCAGGAGTTTTTCCAGGACCGTGTGGAGACGTCTGGCCCCGATGTTCTCGGCCCGCTCATTCACCTGGCCGGCAATTTTGGCGATCTGTGAAATCGCCGAATCCTCAAAGACCAGATCGACTCCCTCGGTGGCCAGGAGGGCCTTGTACTGGATGATCAGGGCGTTCTTCGGTTCCGTGAGAATGCGAACAAAGTCCTCCTCTGTGAGAGAGCCCAGCTCGACCCGGATCGGGAACCTCCCCTGAAGCTCGGGCAACAGATCCGACGGCTTGCTCACATTGAATGCTCCGGCTGCAATGAACAGGATATGATCCGTTTTGACCATTCCGTACTTGGTGGTGACCGTGGAACCTTCCACGATAGGAAGGAGATCTCGCTGCACGCCCTCCCTGGAAACATCCGGGCCATATTTGGCACCCGAGCCCGCTATTTTGTCTAGCTCGTCAAGGAAGATAATCCCGTTCTGCTCAACCATGCGGATCGCTTCGGACATCACCTGATCCATGTCAATCAGCTTCTGTGCCTCGTCCTGAACCAGGATTTCCAGGGCTTCAGGGATCTTCACCCTCCTCTTCTTTTTCTTGGCCGGGAAGAGATTCCCGAAGACCTCCTTGATGTTGAATTCCATCTCCTCGAGGCCGGCGTTGGAGAAGATCTCAACCATGGGCATATTCCTGTTGGTCACCTCCAGCTCCACATATCGGCTGTCCAGTTTCCCGCTTCGCAACAACCGCCTCAGCTTGTCCCTCGTGGAATCTCCTTCCAGTTTGTCCGACTTGACCACTTCAAGAACGACCTCTTTGTCGCCCTCTTCCCCTTCGCGGGGTTCCTCTCTTTTTTTCGGCAGAAGCATGTCGAGAAGTTTGTCTTCGGCCAGTTCCCTTGCCTTGGCCTTCACTTTTTCCTGTTCTTCCTTCTTGGCCATGTTCACGGCAAGTTCGGTCAGATCGCGGATCATGGACTCCACATCCCGGCCCACATAGCCGACCTCGGTGAACTTCGTGGCTTCGATCTTGAGAAAAGGGGAATTCGCCAGTCTTGCGAGCCGTCTCGCAATCTCCGTTTTACCCACCCCGGTGGGGCCGATCATAATGATGTTCTTGGGGGCGATCTCGTCTCTCAGATCCCGCGGCACCTGCTGTCTCCGCCAGCGATTCCGGAGGGCGATCGCCACGGAGCGCTTTGCGTTGTTCTGGCCGATAATGTATTTATCGAGCTCTGAGACAATCTCTCGCGGCGTGAAGACTTTCATGTGCTGGTCTCTGACCTCTAGAGCCTTCTCCATGCCTATCCCTTCTCCCCGATCTCGTGGACTATGATGTGCTCGTTGGTGTAAACGCAAATGGAAGCCGCAATCCTCAGAGACTCTCTCGCTATGGACGGAGCATCCAGGTTTGAATGGGCCACAAGCGCTTTGGCCGCAGCTAAAGCATACGGCCCGCCCGAACCGATTGCAGCCACGGATTCGTCAGGCTCCATCACGTCGCCCGTGCCTGAGATGATCAGCATGTGCTCGTGGTCCATGGCGAGGATCAGCGCTTCCAGTCTTCGCAAGATCCTGTCCGTACGCCAGTCTTTGGCCAACTCCACGGCCGCCCTGGTCAGGTTGCCTTTGTAAGTTTCCAGTTTGCCTTCCAGCCGCTCAAAGAGATTAAAGGCATCGGCAGCTGCGCCGGCAAAACCCACGAGAACGGTGTCCTTGTACATGAACCGCACTTTCACCGCCTTGTGTTTCATAATGGTCTCGCCAAGGCTGACCTGGCCGTCCCCTGCCATAACCGCCCGCCCGTCTTTTCTGACGGCAAGGACGGTGGTGCTCCGCATGGGTTCAAAACGCGTGGCTCGTTGTCCATAGTCCATTGTCAGTTGTCCGTGGTCTGTGATCTATTCCGTCTTCTTGTCTTCTGTCTTCTTGTATGAAACTTCATGCATTCGTGAATTCAAAGATCGCTTTATTCCGTCATTCCGGCGAAAGCCGGAATCCAGGAAAAAGAAGCATTTCTGGACCCCGGTTTTCACCGGGGTGACGGCCTTCATGGCTTATTACGAAGTCGTCAGACTTCATGGCGAAGTTTCGTGTTCGATCAAACTGGCCGCACCAGCGGCCAGCGGCTTGGCTGTCTTCTGCCTTCTGTCTACTGTCTTCTGCTCACTTGCTTCTAGGGTGCGCCTTGTCATAGACTTCCATCAGTTTGTCGAGGCTCACGTGGGTGTACTTCTGAGTCGTCGAGAGACTGACATGCCCCAAGAGCTCCTGCACGGATCTGAGATCAGCACCCCCATCCAGGAGGTGGGTCGCAAAGGTGTGACGCAGCGCATGAGGACTGATGTCGAGCATGAGCTCCCCTTCTCTCCCGTATTTTTTTACGATATTGGCAACACTTCGAGTCGACAGCCGGCTCCCCCTCGCATTAATGAAAAGAGGCCCTGTCCTGGAATCCCATCCAGCCTTTTTCCTGAGAGGAAGAGTGGATTCCAAGTAGCGACGTACGGCTTTGACCGCCTCTTTCCCGACGGGCACGATCCTCTCTTTATTCCCCTTGCCAAGCACTCTCACCAGTCGCTGCTCAAAATCGATGCTTTTGATGTCCAACCCTACCAGTTCACTCACCCGCAACCCGCAGGAGTATAGAATTTCCAGGATGGCCAGGTCCCTCAAACCGAGGGGACGGCCCTGATCCGGCCTCTGCAGGAGCCTGAACATCTCATCCACCGGGAGATAGGTGGGGATATACTTCTCTTGCCTGGGTGCCGTCAGGTCTGCCGCAGCATTGTTGCGGATTAAACCTCTCTTCTCCAGAAAGGTAAAAAAGGATTTCACGGCAGACATCTTTCGGGCAATCGTTGTTCTCCTGGCCGCGCTGAACATTCTGCCGAAATACTCTCGAATGAAGAGGAAATCTATGGATTCAAGGGCTGGTCCCTGTTCTGCTTTTCCCTCCCCTCCTCTTTTTTCTTTCAGAAAACCCAGGAACTGCTCCAAATCACTCCGGTAATTTCTGACCGTATGCTCCGAATACCCTTTCTGGGTTTTCAGGGCATTGATGTAGGAATCAATGAGTTCGGCGAGTTTCACGGTCATGTCTTCTAAAAAATTTTAAAATAGCATATCTCTTTTATTTCGCAACCAAAAAATCTGGGCCACCTCCAAGAATCCAGGGCCGCGGCTGGTGGCCAGTCGCTCGTTGCAGGTAGCAGGTTGCCGGTTGTCCGTGGTCTGTCGTCCGTAGTCCGTTGGGGGTTGCAGGTTGGCGGTTGCAGATTTTGCACACCCACGGACAAACGAAATTCGCGTTTGTCCGTGCCACCATTGCCCGTAGTCCGTGGTTAGCTGCTCGTTGTCCATTCTGTCTTCTGTATTCTGTCTACTGCCTTCTGCTTTCTTCTTTTGCTGCCTACTCCTTGCTGCCTACTGCTTACTTGATTTCTGCGCTTGACTTTACTTCGGGGCTTGATATAGCGTCATGTTTTCGACTGCGTCATCATTTTCCGCGAAACTTACCCCAGGTTCCATTTGGCGGATGAAGCGATCCACTTCCTGAAGTGACGCACCCGCAATCCCGAGACGAACCTTCAAGGCTTTTCCGAGCCTCGATGGGGAACCGCTGGGGGAAAACCCCGAAAGGAACGGTCTATGGAAAGGAAAAGTGAACAACTAAGGAACGTCGCTCTCATTGCCCACGTGGGTTCCGGCAAGACCTCCCTTGCCGAGGCCATGCTTTTCAACGGAAAAGGAACCACCCGGCTCGGCAGAGTGGATGACGGAACATCCAACTTTGATTTTGAGCCTGAGGAAATAAAGAGAAGAATTACGATCAGCACTTCCATCCATCACTGCGATTGGAAAAAACACATCATCAACATCATCGACACCCCGGGCGACGACAACTTCTTGTCTGACACCAAAGCGTGTCTCCAGGCGGCCGACGGGGTGGTCGTGGTCGTTGATGCCACGACCGGGGTAAAATTTGGGACTAAGAAGGTCTGGGCCTTTGCAGACGAACTCAAATTGCCCAGGATCATCTATATCAGCAAAATGGACCGGGAAAGAAGCGACTTTTACGGGGTTGTGGAAGAAGTCACGAAAACCTTCGAAGTGAAAGCCACGCCGGTCTTCCTGCCCATCGGCTCTGAAGACAAATTCGAAGGTCTGGTCGACCTGATTAAAATGAAAGCCTATCGCTTTGCCAAAGACGGCAGCGGCAAGTTCGAAGAATCGGACGTGCCGGCGGACATGAAGGATGAGGTGGACGAATGGCGCGAAAAGATGATTGAAAACATTGTTGAAGCCGATGATCAAGTCATGGAGAAGTACCTCGACGGCCAGGAGCTGTCCCAACAGGAAGTGGAGGCGACGTTCGTCAAAGGAACCAAATCAGGATTGCTGATGCCGGTCACCTGCGGTTCTTCAACCCTCAATATCGGTGTTCCCCAGATCATGACTCTCATTGTGCAGGGTCTTTCCGCGCCCAGCGAGAGGCCGTTCCTTGAAGGCAAGCGACCGGGGAAGGAGGAGGGGGTCCAGAGGAAACCCTCAACGGACGCGCCTCTTTCCGCCCTGGTTTTCAAAACGGTGGCTGATCCTTTTGCAGGGAAGCTGACCCTCATGAGGGTTTGCTCGGGCACTCTCAAGTCGGATTCCACGGTTTACAATGCCAACAGAGACTCGAAGGAAAAATTCGGGCAGCTCTTGCTTCTTGAGGGCAAGAAGCAGCAGCCCATTGCGGTGGCTGTCCCGGGTGACATCGTGGCCATCCCCAAACTCAAAGAAACAGCAACCGGAGACACCCTGTGCACAGAAAACGACCCCATCGTCTACACACCGACTCAACCTCTTCCTCCCGTCATTTCATACGCTGTGGAAGCCAAAGTGAAGGGAAGTGAAGACAAGGTCTTCTCTTCCTTCGCCAGGCTGCTCGAAGAGGACCCCACGCTCAGATTGGAAAGGGATCAGGCCACCTCGGAAATCGTGCTCTCAGGAGCCGGACAGATTCACCTGGAAGCCACCATCGAAAAACTGGCGCGGAAATTCGGTGTGGAGGTCAACCTGAAACCGGTGAAAGTGCCTTATCGGGAAACGATCAAGAAGCCGGCCCAGGGAGTCGTCTATCGCCACAAGAAACAGTCGGGTGGCCGCGGGCAGTTTGCGGAGGTCCACTTTGACGTCTATCCTCGTGAAAGAGGCGCCGGCTATGAGTTTGAAAATGCGCTCGTGGGGATGAACGTTCCCCGCAATTTTGTGCCTGCCGTTGAAAAGGGACTCAATGAGTCTTTGAAACTCGGTGTCCTTGCCGGTTGTCCTCTCGTTGACCTCAGGGTCCGGTTCTATGACGGGAAATCCCATGAAGTAGACTCCTCGGAAATGGCTTTCAAGATCGCGGCGAGCATGTGCCTCAAGAAAGCTGTCCAGGAGGCGAATCCAGTGCTTCTTGAACCGATCATGAAATTGGAAATCTTCGTTCCTGAAGACTCCATGGGGGATGTGATGGGAGATCTCAACAGCCGGCGCGGCCGGGTCCTCGGGATGGACACTCAGGGCAGGACCCAGGTGATCAAAGCTCAGGCCCCTATGTCTGAGGTGCTCAAATACGCTATTGATCTGAACGCCCTGACCGCCGGCCGGGGAACCTTTAAGTCGGAATTTTCCCATTATGAAGAACTTCCGGCCCAGCTGGCCGAGAAGGTGATTGCCGAGACCAAGAAAACAGAGTAGCTCATGGGAAAAGAGTTTCCAACCGGGGTTCTCACCATCAGTGACAAAGGGTCCCAGGGGAAGAGAGTGGACGAGAGCGGGAAAACCGCCGTGAGCCTCCTCCAGAGCGAAGGCTTCTCCGTGGTGCAAACGAAAATCGTCCCTGATGACAGGCAGCGGATTGCCAAGACCCTGGCCGAATGGGTGGACAAGGATTGCCTTTCCTTGATTGTGACCTCAGGAGGAACGGGCCTGAGCCCGAGTGACGTGACTCCTCAGGCGATGAAAGAAGTCATCGACTTCGAGGTCCCGGGGATGGCGGAAGCCATGAGAGCGGAAAGCCTGAAGAAAACACCCCACGCCATGATCTCCCGGGCCATGGTGGGGGTGCGAAAGCGGTGCCTGATCATTAATCTCCCGGGGAGCCCCGGAGGAGTCAAAGACAATCTCTCCGTTGTTTTGCCCGCCTTGAAGCATGCCCTTGAAAAACTGGGAGGAGACACCACCGACTGCGCGCCTCCAGTTGAGCGCTAGCGCTCAACTGGAGTGCTCGTTGCCTGTCGCTCGCTGCAGGTTGGAGGTTTTCTACTCTCACGGACAAGCAAAACCAGCTTGTCCGTGCCACCGGTCCTATTCCGTTCACAGTTCACCGTTGTCCGTTGCACGTGGCAGATTGCTTGTTGCAAGTTGCCGGTCGAGCACCCCACGGACAAGCAAAACCAGCTTGTCCGTGCCACCCGCTTTGCTCACTGATCACTGATGACTGATTACTGGTTTCGTGCTGTCTTCTTCTTTTACCGATCACTGATCACTGGTTACTGGCTGTTTCGTTTCTTCATCGATCCACTCAAGATAGCTTTTGCTGCCGGCGACAATCGGCAGGGCGATGATCTCCGGCACTTCGTAGGGATGCATGCTTCTAATTTCCTTTTCAAGGTCTGAGAACAGATCTTTCCGTGTCTTCATCACGCAGAGCCACTCCCCGGCTTCCTCTACCTTGCCCTTCCACCAGTAGGTGCTGTGGATCGGTCCCAGGATCTGAGCGCAGGCCGCCACCCGCTTCCTCACAACCGCTGAAGCGATCCGATCTGCATCTTCTTTTTTCTCCACCGTCGTGAACACCTGGATGTATTCATTTATCATTTAACATTTCCCATTGAACATTGACGGACTTGTAAATAGTTCCTGTAACCGTCACCCCGGCGGAAGCCGGGGTCCAGAAGTGCTTGCTTTCCCTGGATTCCGGCTTTCGCCGGAATGACACAAAAGCTCTTTCTCAGACCTTTGACAACGGCATCAACATTGCTCATTGAAGATCGATTCTTTGGCTCTGTATCAATGCTCAATGTTCAATGCTCAATGTTCAATGGTCAATGATCAATGTTCTTCGTCTTCTCCCCTGGGTTCGGG
>Ga0209253_10002195_pt1 | contig 17273 bp, 16 predicted proteins | sample FrelakmetBRP12BR_FD_187145 | JGI IMG/M metagenome (GOLD analysis project Ga0209253, IMG submission 187145) | Freshwater lake sediment microbial communities from the University of Notre Dame, USA, for methane emissions studies - BRP12 BR (SPAdes)... | ecosystem: Environmental > Aquatic >...
GTTTGGGTCCTTCCAAAAAATTACCTCTCAATGTTTGCCATTTATCATTTTCGTTATATAATATCTATTAAGCATTATATCAAAGTTCATTCTAAAATCCTGTTTGAGCACAGATATTTTAAAAATGTGATAGCTATGGATACAAGACTAATAAAGGATATTGCAAAGAAATATAGCCCTGAACAGATCGAAGGCTGTATTACTATGCAGATAGAGACTGGTCAGAATATATGCCTTTCGGATGCAACCAGCGAGAAGATCATTAATGAACTCGCAAAGGCTGAAGTAATCAGGGAATTGACTGATGAAGGTATGAGCCTTGCCGATGCCCTGAAAGAAATTGCAAGGCGGATGAGGCTTGTTCAGTCAGGCTTTCAGGAAAATAAACAATAAAAAAAAGGAGGCAGCTATGGCTTACACTGCAAAAGATTACGCAAAACTGATCGGCATGGCAGGATTCAGCGAGACATTGTTAAAGAACCATTTCACACTCTATCAGGGGTATGTGACAAACACGAATAAAGTGCTTGATACCCTATCCCAGATGTTGAAAGACGATAAGGCAGGAACCACGGAATTCGCTGAGTTGAAAAGGCGTGTGGGATGGGAATTCAATGGCATGAGGCTTCATGAATATTATTTTGAGAATCTGGGTGGGAAAACACCTCTTGACCAAAACAGTTTCCTGGCCAAAAAACTTGCCGAAGAATTCGGCAGCTATGATGCATGGGAAAAAGACTTTAAGGCAACCGGCGCCATGAGGGGAATCGGATGGGTTGTTCTGTATCAGGATATCACAAATGGAAAACTCATAAATTGCTGGATCAATGAACATGATGTTGCCCATCCTGCAGGATGCAATCCAATTCTTATCATGGATGTCTTTGAGCATGCCTTCATGATCGATTACGGGCTCAAAAGGGCTGATTACATAGGCGCATTCTTTAAAAATATCGACTGGTCAGCAGTCGGGGCGAGGATGAAATAAATAATATTGCATGAATAGGCTCTCCGGCGAAAAATCGCCTTATCTCAGACACGCTGCTCAACAGAAAATTGACTGGTACCCATGGTCTGATGAGGCCTTTGAAAAAGCCCGCAAAGAAGATAAACCTGTATTCCTCAGTTCAGGAGCGATCTGGTGCCACTGGTGTCATGTTATGGCAAAGGAATGTTTTGAAAATGAAGGAGTCGTAAAACTCCTGAATGAGCATTTTGTCTGCATAAAACTGGACAGAGACGAGAGGCCTGACATCGACAGGAGATATCAGCATGCTGTTTCTGCCATGGGGTTTGGCGGTGGATGGCCTCTCAGTGTGTTTTTGACTCCGGATAAAAAACCATTTTTTGGTGGGACATATTTCCCTCCTGAAGAGAGTTTAGAGAGGCCGGGTTTCAAGAAGGTATTGAAGGCTGTTGCAGATTTCTATCAATCAAAGAGAGAGACGGTTTCTGAATACAGCCGGAAGATAATGGATTCCCTCAAGACAAAACCTGTGACAGAAGAAGGTGAAATAAAAAAATCTTTTACAGATGAAGCAGTAATGAAGATCCTCACTCAATTTGATACAAGCAATGGCGGGTTTGGAACTTCTCCCAAGTTTCCGGCACCCGGGGCTACCGAACTCCTGATCAATAAATATCACTTCACACAGATGGAATCTTTAGGTTATGCAGTCAGGAAAACACTCGAATCCATGGCAAAAGGCGGATTCCATGACCAGATCGGAGGGGGATTTCACCGGTATTCAGTCGATGACGCATGGACTATCCCTCATTTCGAGAAGATGGCCGATGACAATGCCTGGCATCTGAGGAATTATATCGATGCATACGCTGTTTTTGGAGAGGGGTATTTCAGGGAAGTAGCAGAAGACACAATTCATTTTTTAAGCAATGTATTGTCTGACCCGGAAGGCGGTTTTTATGCAAGCCAGGATGCAGATGTCACTCCTGATGATGAAGGCGGATATTTCACCTGGACAGACGAGGATTTTAAAAAAGCGCTGAGCATTGAAGAATACAGGGTCTTATCTCTTCATCTCCTTCACGAAAAAGGTTCGATGCGCCATGATTCATCGAGAAAGGTATTGTTTCTTGCAAATAATCCGGACGGGATTTCTAAAAAGCTTGGAATGGATCTGCAGAAGGTAACTGAAATAATACATATTGGAAAGAAAAAATTGTTGCATGAGCGGGATAAAAGAGAAGCGCCGACTGTTGATAAAACAATGTATACATCTTTAAATGGTATGCTGATTTCAGCATATCTGAAGGCTTTCAGGGTTATAAAAGATCCTTTTCTGAAGGAATTTTCATTGAAGAGCCTTAAAAGGATAATGAGCAGCCATTTTGTGAAGAATGAACTTCTTCACACATCAGGGATAAAAGCCCTGCTGGATGACTATTTATATTTAGTCGAAGCATTGATCGCCTCATATGAGGTCACCGGTGAGTCGTCTTATCTTAATGACGCAGAAGTCCTCATGAAATTATGCCTTGGGAAATTCTGGGATCAGGAGGCAGGAGGTTTTTTTGATACAGATGAGGAGGTCCTCGGTATAAGGCTCAAAGGCATTGAAGACATTCCTCACCCCTCAGCAAACTCTCTGGGCATTATACTCTTGCTGAAACTCTATTCTATGACTCAAGATAAAAAATATCAGGACTATGCAGAAAGTGCATTGAAATATTTCTCTATTCTCACAAAGGATATGGTTATCCATTCCGGGTACTATTTTTGCGCTCTTGATGCATACTTTCAGATGCTTAAGCTTACCTTGCAGGCAGCACCCGAAAGTCAGCTTGCTGAAACAGCCTTATCATCCTTCAGGCCATACATGAGCATAGTTTATGGAGATGACAAGGCTTGTGTTATTCCCTGCCTGCAGGATGTATGTTATGAACCTATTCTCAGTTCTGATGCTATGAAAGGTTTTCTATTGCATCATTAATATCTTTTTTCGTATTTGTCCCCTTCACAGACTTCCCTTATCTGATCCTTTACGAGTTTCCCGTCTTCCCATACCCGTTCCTGAACTTTATGGCATTTTGTCTGTGCGTTGTAATCAACCGGGTCTGCACGGTAAACAGCGCGGCCATCCTCGGTCATATATGCTACAGGCTTACCCGAGGCTGCAGCTTCCTGTGATGCCCTCATCGAGACATCTACAATGGTTGCCCCGGCTGCTCCGCCGAGTGCAGCACCGATAACGCCGCCCCTCCATGGATTCTTGTGATCAATGAGCGCTCCTGCAATACCACCAACAACTGCACCTGCCCCAGCTCCCTGGGCGTGATATTGAGTGCAGCCTGCCAACAGAGAAAATAGTGATGCAATTAACAATAGTGATACGATTTTCTTCATAGGTTTCCTCCTTATAGTTTTTTAATCAGTTGTTTTTAATTAGAGCCTGTCCATAAACTATGTTTTACGTAATCTGTCATTCCCCGACTCGATCGGGGAATCCAGAAGAAGCCTGGATTATCCGGTCAAGCCGGACAATGACAACATTCGCATAAGATGTGGTTTTACTTATAAACTCCTTAGTAATTATATTCATACGTTTTTTTAAAAAAAATATCAACAGGATTTTTAAAAAGCCGCAGTGGCCTCTATGTTATGGTAACATTAAGCATATATGGACATGCCCTTTCAAAGGTCAAAAAAAGGTGTAACCTTAAAGATAAAGGTGGAGCCGAGGTCTTCAAGAAAAGGCATATCAGGCGTAGTGGGTGATGCAATCAAGATAAAAGTTAATGCCCCTCCTGTAGGAGGCGCTGCAAATGAAGAACTTATCGAGGTTCTCTCAGAAGAATTCGGGATTAAAAAAACTTCCATAAAAATTCTCAGAGGAATGTCTTCAAGAAATAAGGTTGTGGAAATAGAAGGAGTCACCTCGATTTGAAGGATATCAGATTATTCGAAAGGAGAAGCTGTAATGCTTGACGCGAGATTTGTAAGAGAAAATATTGATATTGTAAAAAAGTCTCTCGGGGACAGAAACTCCACAATGCCCCTTGATGAATTTCTGGGGTTTGAAGAACAGAGGCGAATACTCCTTAAGGAAGCAGAAGAACTCAGGAACAAACGGAATGTCGTATCTGAAGAGATAGGAAAGTTAAAAACCCTGAAACAGGATGCCTCAAAGCTTATTGAGGAGATGAAGGGGGTATCAGACAAGATCAGGGAGCTTGATGAAAAAATAAAGATACTGGAAGAAAATACCAATGAATTTTTATTGAATGTCCCTAATATCCCTGATAAAACTGTTCCTGTTGGAAAAGATGAGACAGAGAATGTTGAAGTGAGGAGATGGGGGGAGCCGAGGCAGTTTGATTTTGAGCCATTGAATCACTGGGATATAGGTGAAATTCTCGATATTATTGAATTCGAAAGGGCAGCAAAGATAGCAGGGGCAAGGTTTTCCCTGACAAAAGGGTATGGTGCAAAACTCGAAAGGTCTTTAATGAATTTTATGCTTGATCTCAACACCTCAAAAGGATATAAAGAGGTATTCCCTCCAATACTTGTGAACAGGGAGAGTATGAAAGGAACAGGACAACTGCCGAAATTCGAGATGGAGTTATTCAGGATAGCTGATCCTGAGTTTTACCTAATCCCAACAGCAGAAGTTCCTCTAACAAATATCCACAGGAATGAGATCCTGAATGAGAAGGACCTGCCGATTTATTATACGGCGCATACTCCATGCTTCAGGCGGGAGGCCGGATCATACGGGAAAGATGTGCGCGGTCTTATCAGACAGCATCAATTTAATAAGGTAGAGCTTGTGAAATTTGTAAAACCTGAAGATTCTTTTCAGGAGCTCGAAGCGTTAACAAATAATGCTGAGGATATCCTTCAGAAACTGGAGCTTCCTTACAGGGTTGTAGCACTCTGTACCGGAGATATGGGGTTTTCTGCTGCAAAGACATACGACCTTGAAGTGTGGCTTCCTGGCCAGCAAAGATACAGGGAGATTTCATCCTGCTCGAATTTTACAGATTTCCAGGCGAGAAGGGCTAACATCAGGTTCAAACGTGAAGGAAAGAAAGGCACAGAGTTTGTGCATACATTAAACGGTTCAGGCCTTGCAATCGGCCGCACACTCGTGGCTATCCTTGAAAACTACCAGCAGAAGGATGGAAGTGTGGTAGTGCCCAATGTACTGAGGTCTTATATGGGGGTAGAGGTAATAAAGTAGAAGTCCTATGACCATACGCAGGCAGACAGAAGAGATTGAGAGGAAGATCCTTCATCCGAAGGCATGCTTGAGTTCGGAGAGCAAGGGGAGGCTGAGACCTGAAAGGGAAGGCGGGATCCGCACCTGTTTTCAGAGAGACAGGGACAGGATCATACATTCAAAATCTTTCAGGAGACTGAAGCATAAAACACAGGTTTTTCTTGCGCCCCGTGGAGACCACTACAGGACACGTCTAACCCATGTGCTTGAAGTCTCTCAAATCGCAAGGACAGTAGCAAGGGCATTGAGATTGAATGAGGATTTGACAGAAGCCATTGCCCTTGGGCATGATCTCGGACATACTCCATTTGGTCATGCAGGTGAAGATATTTTAAGGGAGATACATCCCGGTGGGTTCGACCACTATAAACAGAGCATCAGGGTTATCGATTTCCTTGAAAAAGATGGGAAGGGATTGAATCTTACCTATGAAGTCAGGAATGGTATCGTGAAACACTCTAAAGGGAAGGGACTCATAATACCTGAATCAAAGGCAGAGCTGGCAGAAACCCTTGAGGGTCAGGTTGTGCGTGTGTCTGACATCATTGCATATGTAAACCATGACCTTGATGATGCACTGAGGGCGGGTGTTATCAAAGGGACAGATATACCGAAAAGGATTATTAGAGTCCTCGGAGGGACGCATGCAAAAAGGATAAATACAATGGTAAAAGACTTTATATCACGGTCTCTCGATTCTGATCTTGAAGAACCTGCCATGAGCGATGAAGTATCGGCTGTAACATACCTGCTCAGAGATTTTCTATATGAACGTGTTTATGAAAGTGAAAAGATAATAGAGGAATTCAGGAAGGCAAAAAAGATTCTGAGAGAATTATATAATTACTACCTTGAACATATGCAGGAAGCATTTATTGATATGCCAAAGGAAGAAAGAAAAAACCAGGGCACAGAGGCATACAGACATCGGATGGTATGTGATTTTATTGCAGGCATGACAGACAGGTTTGCACTGATGACATATGAGAAACTATTCCTGCCTCAGCAATGGACAGTCCTTTGAATGAAAGATGTCGGGTAGAAATTTTTGATTATTTTTCATAATTAAGCAAAATAAGCAATAAAAAATAAAAATAATTTATCAAATGTATTATAATAGAGCCCGATGACATTTGGCGAGAAACTCAGAAAGCTTATGAAAACGAGGGGCATAAAGGCGATAACCCTGGCTCAAAGGATGGGTGTCAGCTGCGCCTATATAAGTCAGCTGATTACAGGAATAAGAAGGCCTGGGAGGGAAACGCTCTTGAAACTCTCGAAATCATTAGAAGTTCCTCTGGACACTTTGTTAATGCTCGATTCAGATAGCTATGAAAAAATACTTATTTCGAGAAAAGTTCCGGTCCTGGATGAAACGAAAATTGATGCATGGTTTGAAAGTATTGATTTAGATTACCCTTCACTGGTTGCAAGTACATTTGAGTATGCTACCACTGATGACCCTAATGCATTCTATATAACACCAAAGGGTTTGTTGTCATGCTGTGGCCTGGAGACGTGTGATCTGTTATTAATAGAGCCGAATAAGGAAATACACAATGGAGATACAGTCCTGGTCTATTTGCCTGAAGGATTCTCCATCAGAAAAATCGTAATGAAGGACAATATGATGATCCTTATGGATGAAAAACAGGAACCAATAATTTCTGCTAAAGACAATGTTAACGAAGGCTTGAAGTTTTTCAGAATCAGTGTGTGTATCAAAAAACTCTAACTGTCCTTTTAAATTTCTTTCCTGCAGGCAATAACTTTTTCAAATCTACGCATAAATAATATTTTTATTGATTATTATATTAGCAATTGCTAATATAATAATGTCTTTTTCCAATACGCTGTCTAAAAAAATAGAAATGAATTTATTACTCCTAAAAACTTATATAAAGCTCCCCCCTTTAATAGTGGCAGAAGTCTAACTTCTGCCACTATTCTTTTTAAGATTTCAGAAAGCTGTTATATATACTTAGGTCATTTCCCTCAACCCAAAAAATGCAATTGACGGCAGGCATATGTGCAGCAAAAGCACTTGTGTTCTCCTCGGCGAATCCGCTGAGGCGGACAGCACCTTTGTGAGCGCTTTAATGACCTGGATAATGTGCAGGTTTTCATTCTTAGCGTTTAGATACTTTACAGACGCAAATTCTGCGTTCAAGAGGGTTTGATGCATATGTGCCTGCCGTCTTTTTATCCAAATGCATTTTTTAGGTCAACAGAGAATTCGTTTGCTATAATAACCATGTATGGTCAATGAAAAAGTTCTGCTTTGATGGCTAAATAATATGCCTGCAAATCTTCCGCCTGAATATTTTGAGGCTGAAAAAAGGTTCAAACAGGCCTCTGCATCTTCAGAAAAAATTACAGCACTTGAAGACCTCATATCAACTATTCCAAAACACAAAGGAACAGACAAGCTGAGAGCAGATCTGCGGAGAAAGCTCTCCCAGCTTCGAAAAGATGTCATAAGTAAAAAGAAAGGCGGAAGGGGCGACCTCTATGTAGTACAGAAAGAAGGCGCCGCCCAGATAGCCATTGTCGGGTTTCCAAACACCGGGAAATCCTCTCTCCTTGCATGTCTTACAAATGCTAATCCTGTAATTGCAGAGTATCCTCTGTCAACACTTACTCCTTTGCCCGGCATGATGCCATTTGAAGATATTCAGATCCAGCTTGTTGATCTGCCTCCAATTGGAAATGAGTCAACGGATGGATGGGTTTCCGGCATCTTGCGCTATACTGATGCCCTGCTCTTGATTTTAGATATCACCGATGATCCTGAAATACAGGCTGAACTCCTCATCGAACAGCTTCAACGATGGAAAATCTACCTACTATCCAGTAAGAAGCCTAACAACGAAGCAAACACCGGCGTTTCAAAAAGAGGTCTTATAGTGGTTAATAAAAACGATTTGGCTGTTACAGAAGGGAGTTTTATCAGATTAAAAGAGAAATATGGGAATACCTGTCAATGTATTGCAATATCTGCCCTGAAAAAAGAAAATCTTGAAGAACTTAAGAGGGCAATATTTGAAATAGCAGGGATCATCAGGGTTTACTCAAAGCCTCCGGGTAAAGAGCCCGATCTTTCGACTCCGTTTACAATACCATCAGGTTCAACAATACTCGACCTTGCCGAGTTTATCCATAAGGATTTCCTTTTTAATCTAAAGTTTGCAAGGGTGTGGGGATCTGCGAAATTCGAAGGCCAGAGGGTGGAGAAAACTCATGTTCTAAAAGATCTGGACATCGTTGAATTTCATATTTAACAGAGCAACTAAAAAATAAACTAATCCTTCTCCACAATCTTTCCTATGCTCATGATCTTATCATCGCCCTCGACATCCATAAGCTTCACACCCTGTGTATTCCTTCCATGGAGGGAGATATTACCTGCAAGGGTCCGTATCAGTTTCCCGGAACTGGTAATCATAACGACCTCATCTTCATCCCTTACCTGCATAAGCCCGACAGCCCTTCCTCCCTTCTCGATAATCTTTATTGAAATTACGCCTTTGCCTCCACGACCCTGAACCGGGTAGTCCTCTATCTTTGAACGTTTCCCGAGACCCCTTTCTGTGACTGTCAGGAGCGCTGTCTTCTCGGCTGCTACCTCTGCAGAGACAACCTCATCCCCTTTTAAGAGCTTGATCCCTCTAACCCCCTTTGCAGCACGTCCTGTATTACGTACATCTTCCTCATTGAATCTGATGGAAAGACCTTTTCTCGTTCCTATGATAAGATCGCTTTTGCCGTCTGTCTTCTTTACCGCAATGAGTTCGTCACCTTCTTCAAGCGTGATCGCAATAATCCCCTTGCCGCGTGGATTGCTGTATGCCTCAAGGGCGGTCTTTTTTACCGTGCCGTTCTTTGTGAACATAACGAGAAAGGCTTCCTTGAAATCACGCACAGGGAGTGCCGTCGTGATCCTTTCACCCTCTGACAGGGCGAGCAGATTCACAAGGGCCTTGCCTTTTGCAGCCCGTCCTGCTTCAGGTAACTGATATGTCTTCAGCCAGTAGAGCCGGCCAAGGTTGGAGAAGAATAGCATATACTCATGAGTCGCACCTATGAACAGCTCATTCACAAAATCCTCTTCCTTTGTCTCCATCCCCATAGAACCTTTTCCGCCGCGGCGCTGACTCCTGTATGCACTCAGGGGATTTCTCTTTATATACCCCTGATAGGAAAGAGTGATAACCATCTCTTCATCGGTTATGAGGTCCTCAATGGTAATCTCTTTGGTCTCTGCGGTAATCTCGGTTTTTCTTTCATCTGCATACCTGTTCCTGATATCTATGAGTTCATCCTTGATAATCTGAGAAACGAGCGCATCGTTTTCGAGTATTGCCTTAAGCCTCTCTATCTCCTTCAGTGTCTCTGTATATTCCTTTACGATCTTTTCCCTTTCGAGTCCTGTCAGCCTCTGGAGTTTCATATCCAGAATAGCCTGTGCCTGTATCTCTGACAAAGGATAATCCGTCATTAAACCGGCTCTTGCCTCTTCAGGATTCTTTGATCTTCTGATGAGGGCTATTATCTCGTCGAGATGATCGAGGGCTATCTTCAGACCCTCCAGGATATGTGCCCGCTCTTCAGCCTTTCTCAGCTCAAAGCGTGTCCTCCTTAGCACCACATCCCTTCTGTGCTGCAGGAAGTATTTGAGGAGCTCTTTAAGTTTTAATACCCTGGGCTGGTTATTTACGAGGGCGAGCATAATGATCCCGAAGGTCGTCTCCATCTGGGTATGTTTATAGAGGTTATTCAGGATAACCTGTGCAATTTCGCCCCTCTTTAGTTCAAGGACAACCCTGATACCATCCCTGTCTGACTCATCTCTCAGCTCAGATATCCCTTCGATGGTTTTCTCTCTTACAAGCTCTGCAATACTCTTAATTAACCGTGCTTTATTCACTTGATAAGGGAGCTCGGTGACGATGATATTTTCGCCACCTCTGTACTCGCGTTCGATCCTTGCCTTGGCCCTGACCTTAATCAGACCCTTTCCCTCGTTATAGGCCTGAATTATACCGTCAACACCATGGATGATACCGCCTGTTGGAAAATCAGGGCCATTAATTAAACCCATCAGATCTTTTAGCGTTGCCTCAGGTTTATCAATTAAAAGCACAAGTCCGTCTATAATCTCTCCGAGGTTGTGGGGAGGGACATTGGTGGCCATACCAACAGCAATTCCAGACGAGCCGTTTATGATCAGGTTGGGAACCCTCGAAGGAAGGACCAGAGGTTCCTGTGTTGTTTCATCAAAATTCGGAATAAAGTCAACGGTGTTTTTATCTATGTCTGCGAGCAATTCCTCTGCAATTGCAGCAAGTCTTGCTTCTGTATACCTGTATGCAGCAGCCGGATCTCCATCAACAGATCCAAAATTGCCCTGCCCGTCGACAAGGGGATAACGCATATTAAAGTCCTGGGCAATCCTGACCATTGCATCATACACTGCTGTATCACCATGGGGATGATATTTCTTCAGAACCTCGCCAACCACACCAGCAGATTTAGAATACTTCTTTCCAGGGAGAAGACCCTCCCTGAACATCGCATAGAGGATCCTCCTCTGCACGGGTTTTAATCCATCTCTCACCTCTGGAAGGGCCCTGCCAATGATTACGCTCATTGCGTAATCAAGGTAAGAACCCTTCATTTCTTCTTCAATACTTATCGGTACCTTTGCCATCGAATCTCCTTTGAAAAGTGGAACAGCAGTTATTTTACCATATTGCTTTTATCAGGCGTTTAAAAATATAATTTAAGCATATGCTATCAAAAGTTCTCAGCGCAAGTATTATAGGTATTGACGCTTTTGCTGTCGAGGTTGAGGTTGATATCACATCAAGAGGTCTTCCGCATTTCTCGATGGTGGGACTCCCTGATGCTGCGGTGAAAGAGTCAAGGGACAGGGTAAGGGCTGCTCTTAAGAATATCGGGTTCCACTTCCCGCTGAAGCAGATTACTGTCAACCTTGCACCTGCTGATCTAAAGAAAGAGGGTTCGTCTTTTGATCTTCCTATTGCGATCGGTATTGTAGCAGCCGAAGGCGTGCTTGAGCTGGCTTCTGTTGCTGGGTATCTCTTTTCAGGAGAGCTTTCACTCGATGGAGCAATAAAGCCGGTAAGGGGCGCTTTATCAATGGCCATGCGTGCAAGAGAGTCTGGTTTAAAAGGGGTTATCCTTCCCGAGGAAAATTCTCCGGAGGCAGCGGTTGTTAAGGACATACCGGTGTTTGGATTTAAGAGCCTTCCTGAGGTCATCGAGTTTCTGAAGGATGGAAATCTCAAGATGCCTTTTAATATAGATGTTAATAAGGCTATACAGGAAAACTCTGCCTATGAAGACGATTTTATAGAGGTAAAAGGGCAGGAACACGCCAAGCGGTCGTTTGAAGTTGCCGCTGCAGGAGGACATAATATGCTGATGATCGGCCCTCCTGGTTCAGGCAAGACAATGCTTGCAAAAAGACTGCCTTCGATATTGCCGGGCATGACGTTTGATGAGGCTTTAGAGACAACAAAAATACACAGTGTCGCAGGGCTTCTCAGAGAAGGACAATCGCTCCTTGCGATAAGACCATTCCGGTCACCCCATCATACGATATCAGATGTGGCATTAATTGGTGGCGGACAGATTCCGAGACCGGGTGAAGTCAGTATAGCGCATCACGGGGTTCTTTTCCTTGACGAATTGCCTGAATTCAAGAGAAATGCACTCGAGGTTTTACGACAGCCCCTCGAAAACGGGGAGGTGACCGTATCAAGAGCTGTAGCATCAATAACATATCCGGCATCATTTATGCTTGTTGCCGCCATGAATCCCTGCCCATGCGGCTATTTTGGAGATAACCGCCATCAGTGTACATGTACACCCGGTCAGATACACCGTTACAGGCACAAGGTTTCAGGGCCTTTGCTCGACAGAATTGACATCCATATCGAAGTCCCTGCAGTGCCATATAAAGAACTATCCAATGAATATTCAGGTGAGAAATCAGAAGGGATAAGGCAAAGGGTTGTTGCTGCGAGGGATATTCAACTCGAACGGTTCAGGAATGATAAAAAGATCTATTCAAACGGACAGATGAAGACAAGACATATTAAAAAATACTGCAAACTCAGACCAGATGCGCAAACCCTTCTTGATACTGCAATGCAGAAGCTGGGTCTTTCAGCAAGGGCGTACACAAGGATATTGAAATTATCAAGAAGCATTGCCGACCTTGATGCATCAGAAGATATCCAATCCCACCACGTCTCAGAGGCGATACAGTACAGGACTCTGGACAGGGGGATGTATTAGTAATGAATGGTTCTCTCTTTTCTAAATGTTCTACAAGCCCGTGCTGATAATAATATACTTTTCCTTTTTTATTACCTATCTTTGGTAAAATATATAAAAAAGAAAGAGGTGCTGTTTATGATTAGATCCATGGTGCTTGTGTTGTTAGCCTTAATGCTCCTGTCCAGCCCTGCATATGCGGGCTGGCTTGATGATGTCACAGACGGTGTACGCAAGGTAAAAGAAATTAATGATAACACCAAAGATGTGGTCAAGGAGCCGGAGACAAAAGAAGATCCCGTGAAAGATAGCGCCGATCGAAATGTCTCTGAAGCTGTGCCCTCAAAAACATCTCAAAAATCCGGTTCTGAGGAAGGCGGTCAGGACATTGTAGCTTCTGAAGAGATCTACGGCAAATACGATTTCATTCCCGGTGACAAGGTCATATTCTACGATGACTTTAGTGACACCGATGTCGGAGAATTCCCGCGCAAATGGTCACTGAAAGGTCCTGGGGCAGGAGGAAATACTGTAGAGGTAGTTGACTATAAAGGGAAAAGATATCTGCGCTCTGTCCCCCCGGCATTGAAAGAGGAGGGGTTGGCAGGGACTTCACTATTCATAAGATTAGCAGCAAATGGTGACATGCCTGAAAAATTCACTGTTGAATTCGATGCTGTACTTGCCCAGACAAACGGGTATCCTAACCAGTATACCCTGCTCATGTTTGATGAGAACGGATGGCCGACTCACACGCCAGGGTCCATCTATATCTCAGGAGAACAGGGGAAATCACACAATACCGCAACCTCAGTGGACAAGAATGACGGTAGGACTCATCACATTGCAGTCAGTGTCAACGGGACATTCGTCAAGGCGTATATTGACAATCAACGCGTTGTGAATGATCCTGACGCAGTGACACGGCCTATCAAGTTCATCGGCATGCATTTGTTTGCAAACCACGGCTATTCAGAGACAGTTATGTTCACAAATTTAAGGTTGGCAGAAGGCGGGAAAGATATCAGATCAGCACTAAATGCTGAAGGTAAAATTGTTACCCATGGCATCCTTTTCGATACGGGTTCAGATAAGATAAGGCCAGAGTCCCTTCCAACCCTCAAGAAAATACTTGCGATATTAGAAGAGGATCCTGATCTGAAATTCTCTATTGAAGGTCACACCGACAATCAGGGCAGGAGAGAAATCAATCAGCCGTTGTCCGAAAAGAGGGCAAATGCAGTGAAATCATGGCTGACAGGCAAGGGGATTTCTGAAGCCAGACTAAAAACCAAGGGCTGGGGAGATACAAAACCTATCGATACCAACGATATGCCTGAGGGCAGGGCAAACAACAGAAGGGTCGAGTTCGTAAAGTATTAAAGGACCCATAAAAGAACAGAAGCGTTGGATCAGGCATATTTATTTTCTTCTTTTTTTTTAAAGCCATGACGTGGTATTATATGGTATCCTGCTACTTTGAAGTCAGAGAAGCCTCAAAGCTTTAAGTAGTTATGGAATTTTATTCTATCAAGAGAGGTTAAATTATGGGCAAAAAACTGTATGTAGGAAGTATTCCGTTCGGTGCAACAGAAGAATCGCTCCGAGAGCTTTTCACAAGTATTGGAGAGGTTGAGTCGGTAAAAATAATTACCGATGCAGACACCGGGCGTTCCAAAGGCTTTGGCTTTATTGAAATGTCATCCGCAGAGGATGCTAAAAAAGCCATAGAACAATTAAACGGCACAAAATTCATGGAGCGTTCTTTGACCGTTAATGAGGCAAGACCCCAGCAGCCAAGGGAAGGCCGAGGTTTCGGCGGAGGCAGGGGGGGCGGTTTTGGACAAGGACAAGGAAGGGGATCAGGTTATGGGAGAGACAGGAGATAAATTATCATAGAGATAAGAGTAGTTGGCAATGATATAGAAAAAGCTATTAAAATTCTGAAGCGCAAAGTTCAGACTGAAGGTCTGCTCAAAGAAATCAAGATGAGAAGTTTCTATGAAAAACCTTCAGTAAAAGAAAAACGAAAACGCGCAGAGGCGAGCAAGACAAGGGCGAAGGCAAAAAAGTTTAGAAGATTTTGATAAGATTCTAATAAAAAACCTTTTTTTGTTAACATTTTGCACTACTGCGGATATTGCCGCCTTCAGGGCCTATAGAATGGGCCGTTCGGTGCTTCTACCCGCACAAAATATCAAGCTAAAAGGAGGAATAAACAATAGCTAATCAAAAACGAGTATTGCCAAAAAGGGTCGTTGATCATACCCGCGTAAACAACCAGATCAGGCTGATTAAAGCCAAAGAGATACGAGTCATTGCCGATGAAGGGCAAATCGGCATCATGGATATTGAATCAGCATTGAAGTTGGCTGGGGAAAGAGATTTAGATCTTGTAGAAGTCAGCCCCGATGCTGATCCGCCGGTCTGTAAGATCATGGATTACCGGAAATTCAAGTTCGATAATAGCAAGAAACTTCAGAAGGCCAGAAAAAAACAGGCGACGCAAACCCTCAAGGAAATCAGGATGCGCCCGTTGATCGATACCCATGATTACGAGTTCAAGAAACGGAATACTCGGAAGTTTATTGAGCATGGGGATAAGGTTAAAGTGACGATGCGTTTTAAAGGGCGGGAATTGAGTCGCCAGGAGCTGGGGGCGAAGGTTTTGGACAGGTTGGTGTTGGAACTGGCGGATATCGCAAAAGTGGAAATACAGCCTAAGATGGAAGGGCGCCAGATGGTGATGATTCTTATGGCCTTGTAGGTATGTTGATATTTTCTAACTTGATGCTTATTTTAATGTAACGTTGTTTCAACCCATATTAGAAAGCTCACCTGTAGGAAGAAAGAAATAGTTTGATGGCTATCGCAGAATTCGCCCTGAGAGGCTCACCAACGTGCCGGACAATCTCTGGAACAAACTCCCCATGAGAAGATCGTATCGGTAAAACATACTAATACGAACCCCGGATTACCATACTCGGCAGTTAGCTCCTGGTCGCCTGCACGTCGTGGTACAATACTTGATATCGGGTTTCAGATATCCTGACAAGGAAGAATGATGAAAATAATTTCAGCTAAATGCACTATCAGTGCGGTTGGACCAAATCAATACCCTAACACCGGGTATCCGGAGATTGTGATGGTCGGACGCTCCAATGTTGGTAAATCATCCCTGATCAATTCATTATGCGCTCGACGCGCGCTGGCGAGGACCAGTGACCAGCCAGGGAAAACACAGACTATCAATTATTTTGCGATCAATGAGCAGCTGTATCTGGTCGATCTGCCCGGATATGGTTATGCGGGGGCATCAAAGGCAAAGCGCAGTGAGTGGGGGGAGTTCATCACCAACTATCTGCGGAATCGGTATATTATTGCTCTTATTGTACATCTGATTGACCTGAGGCATGATCCCATGAAAAATGACAAAAATGCTTCGGAATGGCTGATGAAGCTCAATATCCCGTATGTCATTGTCGGAACGAAGGCGGATAAAATCAGCCGCAGCAGGCGTCCGGCCCATATTGCTGCGATTCGCAAAGGATTAATGCTTCCCGCTCATGTTCCGGCGCTCATCTATTCCAGTGAGACCGGAGAAGGCAGGGATGAATTGTGGCATCATGTCAGAAGAGTTATAGCCGGACAGAAATGAAGCAAAAAGGGACAGGTCTATCGGAGTATTCTTAATGCCTGAAAGATCAAAGCCGGGCAATAAGCACTTGCCAAAAGACATCAGCATACTTTACGAAGACAGTGACATCCTGGTTGTAGTCAAGCCTTTTGGCCTTCTGACAATGGGCACGGACAGGGACAAATCGCGAACACTCTACGCAATACTGACCGATTATGTCAGGAAAGGTTACTCCAGGTCCGCAAAGCGCATCTTCATAGTTCATCGTCTGGATCGTGATACCTCCGGTATACTTATTTTCGCAAAGAGCATGGAGGCCAAACTGCAGCTGCAGGGCCAATGGGAAGAAACAGAGAAGAGATATATTGCGGTTGTTCACGGCAGGTGTGAAAAAAGGGAGGGGACGATCTTGACATACCTGGCTGAGAACAAGGCCCACCTCGTATATTCCACCACCGATGCTATAAAAGGAAAACTGTCTCATACTGCTTACAGGGTGCTGAAGGATACGAAAGAGTTTTCTTTGCTGGAGGTTACTCTTTTAACCGGAAGGAAGCATCAGATACGCGTGCATCTTGCTGAAACCGGGCACCCGGTTGTGGGGGACGAGAAGTACGGGAAAGGGAAAGAGACGCACAAACGTTTAGCTCTTCATGCCAAATCAATTTCCTTTATACATCCTATCAGCGGTAAGCGGCTTACGTTCGAAACCGGATTTCCGGAATATTTCAATAAACTGGTCGAAAAGAGAGGATAACGTATTGGACAAGTTACCTGACAAGCAGCCAATCGGATTTGAGGAAGGTCAAAGTGTGGAATTGGTGATTGGAGAACGGACTGACCTTGGCTATAAGGCTACGATCAACAACTCGGAATGGGGCATGCTTTATAAGAACGAGGTGTTTCAGCCGTTAAGAAAAGGACAGCAGATAAAAGGATTTATAAAGAAGTTGAGGGACGACGGAAAGATAGATCTCTGCCTTCAAAAACCCGGGCATGAAAAGGTTGATGAGGTATCTGAAAAGATTATCGATAAACTAAAAGCAGCGGGCGGATTTGTTTCCGTAACCGATAAAAGCCCGCCT
>Ga0209253_10002196_pt1 | contig 17272 bp, 15 predicted proteins | sample FrelakmetBRP12BR_FD_187145 | JGI IMG/M metagenome (GOLD analysis project Ga0209253, IMG submission 187145) | Freshwater lake sediment microbial communities from the University of Notre Dame, USA, for methane emissions studies - BRP12 BR (SPAdes)... | ecosystem: Environmental > Aquatic >...
CCGTCCGGTCTGACTATCCGCTATCCGCTATCCGCTATCCGCTATCCGCTATCCGCTATCCGCTATCCGCTATCCGCTGCCTTCCCAGCGCCCACTCCACCGCCTCACGGACCACCTCGCTTGGATGCCCCCGCCGAGCTTCCAGCGCGGCCGTCGCCTCCGGCGACGCCGGCGCATTGCCGAGCGCGATCGCGATGTTGCGCAGCCAGCGCACGTAGCCGATGCGGCGGATCGCGCTGCCGGCCGTGCGGTCGAGGAACTCAGTTTCGGTCCACCCGAACAGGTCGGTGAGCTGGGCGCCGTCGAGGCCGTGTCGCGACCGGAAGTCCGGTTCGGCAGCCAGCTTCGCGTAACGATTCCAAGGGCAGACCAGCTGGCAGTCGTCGCAGCCGTAGATCCGGTTGCCGATCGCTGTGCGGAATTCCTCGGGGATCGGGCCGTCGAGCTCGATGGTCAGGTACGAAATGCAGCGGCGCGCGTCGAGTTCGTAAGGCGCGACGATGGCGCGGGTCGGGCACGCCTCGAGGCAGGCGGTGCAACTGCCGCAGTGACCCGTCAACGGAGCATCCACCGGCAGCGGCAGGTCGGTGAAGACCTCGCCGAGGAAGAACCACGATCCGTCGCGGCGATCGAGCAGGTTGGTGTGCTTGCCGATCCAGCCCAGGCCGGCATCGCGTGCCAGCGCCTTCTCGAGCACCGGCGCGCTGTCGGTGAACGCGCGATATCCGTCCGCGCCGACCGCTGCCGCGAGCCGGTCGGCCAGCCGGGCGAGCCGCGGACGAATCAGCTTGTGGTAGTCGCGCCCGAGCGCATAGCGGGACACAAAGCCCAGTGTCGGATCGGCGAGCACCGCGGCAGGATCCGCAGCGGCCGGCCAGTAATCCATGCGCGCTGAAATCACGCGCAGGGTGCCGGGCACCAGCTCCGCCGGTCGCGCACGCTTCGCGCCGTGACGCGCCATGTACCCCATCTCGCCCTGTCGGCCGGCTGCGAGCCAGGCCATCAAGCGTCGCTCGTCATCGGGCAGGTCGACTGCGGCGATGCCGACCTTTTGGAAGCCGAGTTCGCGGCCCCAGTCCTTGACCTGCGCTGCGAGCGCTGCGAGATCCATGCTGCGTGGCCGTTCGTGGTGAGGGGGGGAGGCCCCGGGGACAGTATAATGCGCGGCATGCCAGCGCATTCCGGCGCCCTCTACACAGCCGAGCAGGTGCGCGACCTCGATCGCCGCGCCATCGACGAGCTTGGCATCCCCGGCTACCAGCTGATGACCCGCGCCGGCCACGCCACGCTCGATGCGCTGCGCGCCTTGTGGCCGGCCACGAAGTCGATCGCGGTGCTGTGCGGGCCGGGCAACAACGGCGGTGACGGCTACGTGGTCGCGCGGGTGGCGCGCGCTCAGGGCCTGCGCACCGAGGTGTTCTTCCTCGATGATCCGCGGCAGCTGCGCGCGGACGCGCGGCAGGCGCATGCGGATTTCGTCGCAGCCGGCGGACACTGCCGGCCCTGGCGCGGTGAGCCGCTCGACGTCGACGTGATCGTCGACGCGCTGTTCGGCACTGGCCTGACGCGCGAGATCTCCGGCGAGGCTGCCGAAATGCTGCGCGCCGCCAATGCCACGCAGCGGCCCATCGTCGCCGTGGACATCCCGTCGGGACTGCATGCGGATTCGGGTGCCGTGCTCGGCGTGGCCGCACGCGCGGCGCTGACGGTGACGTTCATCGGCCGCAAGCTGGGCTTCTACCTCGGCGAGGGTCCGGAGCACGTTGGCAGGCTCGTCTGCGACGACCTCGGCGTTCCGCCGGAGACGTATTCGACCGTGCCGGCAACCGCGACCCTGCTCGGGGAATCCGACGTCCTTGCCGCGCTGCCGAGGCGCGGTCGCCTGGTCCACAAGGGCTCGCACGGGCACGTGCTGGTGATCGGTGGCGGCCCGGGCATGCCGGGTGCGGCGCGCCTCGCGGGCGAGGCGGCGCTGCGGGCGGGTGCGGGCCTCGTCACCGTGGCCGTGCATCCCGACAACGTCGGCATCGTCGCGGAACGCCCCGAATTGATGTGCACGGCCGCTCGCTCGGCCCGCGATCTCACCACGGTGCTTGCAAGGGCCACGGTGGTTGCAATCGGCCCAGGCCTCGGGACCGACGTCTGGGGCCGCGGCCAGCTCGAGGCCGCACTCGGCTCCGGCCTGCCGTTGATCGTCGATGCGGACGCGCTCAACTTGCTCGCCGAGCGGCCGCGCGCGAGTGATCACTGGGTGCTGACGCCGCATCCCGGCGAGGCCGCGCGGCTGCTGGGTTCGACGGGCAAGGCGGTGCAGGCGGACCGTCTCGCGGCCGCACGGGCGCTGCAGGCGCGGTGCGGAGGCCACGTCGTGCTGAAAGGCGCGGGCTCGATCGTGCAGTCGCCCGGCGACGTGCCGCGGATCTGCGATCGGGGCAATCCGGGCATGGCGGCCGGTGGCATGGGCGACGTGCTCACCGGCGTGATCGCGGGCATCGCGGCGCAATGCGGCGACCTCGCGCTCGCCGCGCGCGCCGGTGTTTTCGTGCACGCGCAGGCCGGCGATCTCGCAGCGCGCCGGGGCGAGCGCGGGCTGCTGGCCAGCGACTTGCTCGACCAGCTGCGCAGTTGCGTCAACCCGTGCTGACGTTGATCGCCGCCGATCCGGTGCAGATGCGCGCGCTGGGCGCTCGTCTCGGTGCGGCGATCTGCGCGGTCGGGGTCGATCCGGCGCTGGTGATCGGCCTGACGGGGGAGCTCGGTGCAGGCAAGACCACGCTGGTCGCGGGCCTGCTTGCGGGCCTGGGGCACGAAGGCCCCGTGCGTAGCCCGACCTACACGCTCATCGAGCCATATCGGCTCGCCGGGCGCGATCTCTACCATTGCGATCTGTATCGCCTCAGGGACCCGGCCGAGCTCGACGATCTGGGCCTGCGCGATCTGGCCGTGGAACGTAGCGTGCTGCTCGTCGAATGGCCCGAGCGTGCTGGCGATCGGCTCGGCAAACCGGACCTTCTGCTGCAAATCGAGTACGCGCCGCCGGGTCGCGCGATCGAGGTCGACTCATCGAGTGAGGCGGGCCGGCAGGTGCTCGCCGCGCTACGTCTCGATCCAGCCTGACGATTGGCTCGTATCTGCATAATTTCATTGGATTATTGACCTGTCTCGCGGTAGATTACCGGGCATGTTTGCGCGCCCGGCCAAGCTGTGGACCTCGCTCTTCGCGCTGCTCGGCGTGTTGGCTGGCGTCTCCGCGAGCGCAGCGGCCCCGGTCAAGCTGACCGACGCGCGGCTCTGGTCGGGTCCGGAAGGCACGCGTCTCGTGCTTGATCTGAGCGCGATGCCTCGCCACGAGGTTTTCACGATCGAGGATCCCGACCGCGTCGTCGTCGACCTGGCGAACACGCAGCTCGCGATGCGCAAGGACCTGCCGGCGGGCCAGGGGCCGGTGAAAAGCGTCCGCTCGGGACCGCAGGCTGGCGGCGGACTGCGCATCGTCCTCGACCTGTCCGTCCAGCAGGTGGTCAAGACCTTTGCGGTGGGTCCGGACGGCAGCGCCGGACACCGTCTCGTCGTCGAGTTGCCAGGCGCTGCTCCTGCGGGGTCGGCGCCGACCGCGAAGCAAGTCCTCGCGGCGTCATCGGCTGCAATCGCCCGTGAGGCGGCGCCGATCGACGACCCCGTGAAGACGCTGTCAGTCGCGGCAGGCAAGCAACGCGATCTTGTGATCGCCATCGACGCCGGGCACGGCGGCCAGGATCCGGGCGCTATCGGCCGTGGCGGCACGCGCGAAAAGGACGTGACGCTCGCGATTGCCCGCAAGCTGGCCGCGGCCATCGACGCCGAGGACGGCATGCGGGCCGTGCTGATCCGCGACGGCGATTACTTCATCACGTTGCGGGGCCGCGTTCGCAAGGCGCGCGAGCTCGGCGCCGACATGTTCGTCTCAGTGCACGCAGACTCGGTGCCGAATCGTTCCGTGAGCGGCTCGTCAGTGTACGTGCTGTCACTGCGCGGAGCGTCGGACGAGGCTTCGCGCTGGCTCGCCGAGCGCGAGAACGCGGCTGACCTGATGGGCGGCGTGTCGCTCGACGACAAGAACGACGTGCTCGCGTCGGTGCTGCTCGACGTCACGCAGAAGGAAGCCGTCAGCAACAGTGTCGAGGCGGCGGACAGCGTGCTGGCGTCGCTGCGGCGCGTCGGCAGCGTGCACGGCCCGAGGGTCAAGCACGCGGGATTCATGGTGCTCAAGTCGCCCGACATTCCGTCGATGCTGGTCGAGACTGCGTTCATTTCCAACGTCACCGATGAGCGCCGCCTGCGTGACTCGGCCCACCAGCAAAGGATCGCCCGGGCCATCCACGCGGGCGTGCGCGACTATTTCTACGAGAAACCGCCGCCCGGCACGAAGATCGCAGCGCTTGCCGCCGCGCGTCGCGGCGGTGGCACGGCGACGCAGACGCTCGCGGAACGCTGACCGCGGTTTGCTATCCTCGCGCACCGTCCGCGCGTGGCCGTCCTGCCGACATGACCATCCGGGTCCTTCCCGAACAATTGATCCACCAGATCGCCGCCGGCGAGGTCGTCGAGCGCCCGGCATCCGTGGTCAAGGAACTCGTCGAGAACAGCCTCGACGCCGGCGCGCGCTCGATCGAGATCGAGATCGAGGGCGGCGGCGCCACGATGTGCCGGGTCCGCGACGATGGCGCGGGCATTCCGGCTGACCAGTTGGTGCTCGCACTCGCGCGCCACGCCACGAGCAAGATCGGCCGCGTCGAGGATCTCGAGGCCGTGCGGACGCTGGGATTCCGCGGCGAGGCATTGCCCAGCATCGCCTCGGTGTCGCGCGTGAGAATGACCTCACGGACCGCCGATGCGCCCGTCGCCAGCACGGTGACGGCCGCGGATGGCGTCGTGACCGGGCCCGCGCCCCAGGCGCACCCGCCCGGCACGACCGTCGAAGTCCGCGAGCTGTTCTTCAACGTGCCGGCCCGCCGCAAGTTCCTGCGGGCCGAGCGCACGGAATCGACGCAGATCGAACGACTCGTCGAGCGTCTCGCGCTCAGCCGCTTTGACGTCGGGTTCCGGCTGACGTCTGCGCGACGGACGCTCGCCGACCATCCGCCGGCGCGGGACGAGCCGGGCCGCGATGCGCGGGTCGCGGCTGTGCTCGGCGACGAGTTCATCCGCAACGCGCTCAAGCTCGACCACGAAGGCGCGGGCCTGCGCCTGCACGGTTGGTTCTGCCTGCCGACCTATGCTCGCAGCCAGGCCGACCAGCAGCATTTTTTCCTCAATGGACGGCCGCTGCGGGACAAGCTGATCGCGAGCGCCGTGCGGCTCGCCTACCGCGACGTGCTTTACCACGGGCGGCATCCGGCCTATGTGCTGTTTCTCGACATGGATCCGGTTCGCGTGGACGTGAACGCGCACCCGCAGAAACTCGAGGTGCGATTCCGCGAGCCGGGGCTGGTGCACGATTTCATTTTCCGGACCGTGGAGCGCGCGCTGGCCGAGTCGCGTCCGACGCAGTCAGCCGCGACCGAGATCCCTGCGGCGCGGTTCAACCTGTCCGGCTGGCAGGTGCAGACCGGGCCGCAGACCTCGGCACTCGAACTGCACGGAGCGCTCGGCGGCGGGGTTCGGGATTTCCAGCCGGGCCCGGCGCCGACGCCGGGCGTGGCGCAGTCCGCGCACGAGCCCGCCGTGGAGTCGACTGGCGTGGAGCATCCGCTCGGCTTTGCGATCGCGCAGCTGCACGGGATTTACATCCTCGCGCAGGCGCAGGGTGGCCTGGTGCTCGTCGACATGCACGCGGCGCACGAGCGCACCACTTACGAACGGCTCAAGGCCTCGATCGGTTCGCAACGGATCGCAAGCCAGCCTCTGCTCGTGCCCGTGCCGCTGGCCGTGTCGGTGGCCGAGGCCGACGAAGCCGAGGCCCACGGGCGACTGTTCGAAGAGATCGGCCTCGACGTCTCGCGCAGCGGCCCGACCCAGCTGCTGGTGCGCGCGCTGCCGGCGTTGCTTGGATCCGCCGACCCGGCGGCGCTGGTGCGCGACATGCTCGCCGATCTCCGCGAGCAGGGCAGCGGCGGCGCGCGCCAAGCGCTCGAGCGCGCGCTCGGCACGATGGCGTGCCACCAAGCCGTCCGGGCCAATCGCCGGCTCTCGATTTCCGAGATGAATGCGCTGCTGCGCGAGATGGAAACCACGCTGCGCGCCGACCAATGCGTGCACGGTCGCCCGACCTGGTCGTTCGTCAGCATGGACGACCTCGACCGGTTGTTCCTGCGCGGGCGATGACGCCAGCTCGCGTGGCGCGCCCCGATGCGGTGATCCTCGCGGGGCCAACCTGCACCGGCAAGACGGCGCTGGCCCTGCGGCTCGCGGAGCACTTTCCGGTCGAGATCATCAGCGTCGACTCGGCGCAGGTCTACCGCGGAATGGACATCGGCACGTCCAAACCCGGGCGTGCCGTGCTCGACGCCGTGCCGCACCACGTGATCGATCTCTGCGATCCGGCCGAAGCCTACTCGGCCGGGCGGTTCCGTCGCGATGCGACCGTAGCGATCGCCGCAATCCACGCGCGCGGACGCGTTCCGCTGCTCGTCGGCGGCACGATGCTCTATTTCCGCGCGCTGACCCGCGGCATCGCGCCGCTGCCGGAGGCCAACCCGGCGCTTCGCGCCCGCATCGACCGTCGTGCCCGGCAACTCGGCTGGCCGGCGTTGCACGCCGAACTCGCGCGCAGCGATCCCGCGGCTGCAGCCAGGATCCGGCCCGCCGACGGCCAGCGCATCCAGCGCGCACTCGAGGTCCTGGAGCTCACGGGACAGCCCCTTTCGATGCTGCAGCAGCACCTGGAGCCTTCGCCGTTCGCATTCGCCTCGTTCTCGCTGATGCCGGACGACCGCTCCGAGCTGTATGCGCGCATCGAAGGTCGCTTCGTGGAGATGATGCAGCAGGGATTTCTCGACGAGGTCCGCCTCCTGCGCGCGCGCGGCGACCTGCACGCGGACCTGCCGAGCCTGCGGTCCGTCGGCTATCGCCAGCTTTGGTCGCATCTGGCCGGTGAGACGGGACTCGAAGCCGCGGTCGCCGCAGGGCAGCGCGCCACGCGCAATCTCGCCAAGCGGCAGCTGACCTGGATTCGGTCGGAACCCGCGTTTGCGCGGATCCAGGGCCTTGAAGATCAGGAACTTGCACCCATCAAAGGGGCAATCACTGCCGTGATGGGCCGAGGGTGAACCCGGCCGTGTGGTAGCATTTGGCCTGTTCTTGTTCGTCGAGGCGACGGGCGTCACGGCCGTTTCAGGGAAGAATCCGCGGCAGGAACGGAGTTGCGTGCGAAATAACAAGGAGACGCGATCATGGCCAAGGGCCAGTCACTGCAAGACCCCTTCCTGAACGCTCTGCGAAAAGAGCGGATTCCGGTGTCCATCTACCTGGTCAACGGCATCAAGCTGCAGGGGCAGATCGATTCCTTCGACCAGTTCGTCGTGCTGCTGCGCAACAGCGTCAGCCAGATGGTCTACAAGCACGCCATTTCCACCGTCGTGCCCGCGCGCAACGTGCGCCTGCCGATGGGCGATGACGAGCTGCCAGTCGAGGACGTGCCGGCGGCCTGAGCCGCACGGTCGTCGCGCGGAGACAGGGCGAATTGTTCGAACGGCCCGGTAGCGGAGAACGCGCGATCCTCGTCTGCGTCGGGCTCGGCCACGCGCCGGAGCCCGACCGCGTCGCGGAATTCACCGCGCTGGCGCGCTCGGCGGGCGCGCAGGTGCTGGAGATCATGACGGTCACGCGCAAGGTGGCCGAGCCGCGCTTCTTCCTTGGCACCGGCAAGGTCGAGGAAGTGCGCCAGCGCATCGCCGAGCTCGGCGCCGACCTCGTGGTCGTCGATCACGCGCTGTCCCCGGGCCAGGAGCGCAACCTCGAAAAGGAGCTCGCCTGCCGCGTGCTGGATCGCAGCGGCCTGATCCTCGACATCTTCGCGCAGCGCGCGCGAACCTTCGAAGGCAAGCTGCAGGTGGAGCTCGCGCAGCTCGAGCACGTGGCGACGCGCCTCGTGCGCGGCTGGACCCACCTCGAGCGGCAGAAGGGCGGCATCGGCCTGCGGGGTCCGGGCGAGACCCAGCTCGAGACCGATCGCCGCCTGGTCGCGCGGCGGATCAAGACGCTGAACGACCGGCTCGACAAGGTGCTCGTGCAGCGGGAGACGACGCGGCGCGAGCGCAAGCGCGGCGCCGTCCCGACCGTGGCGCTGGTCGGCTACACGAACGCCGGCAAGTCGACGCTGTTCAACCGGCTCACTGCCGCAAATGCCTACGCGGCGGACCAGCTGTTCGCGACGCTCGATCCCACGGTGCGCCGGCTGCACCTGGCGCCGGGCCTCGAGGTGGCGCTGGCCGACACGGTGGGCTTCGTACGTGATTTGCCTCACGAGCTCGTCGCGGCATTCCGCTCGACGCTGCAGGAGGCGCGCGAGGCCGATCTGCTGCTGCACGTCATCGACGCAGCCGATCCCGAGCGCAGCGAGCGCATCGCCCAGGTCAACGAGGTGCTCGAGTCGATCGGGGCGCAGTCGCTGCCGCAGATCGCGGTCTACAACAAGATCGACCGGACGGGCGAGGCGCCGCGCGTCGAGCGGGATTCCGCAGGGCGCGTCGACCGGATCTGGCTGTCGGCGCACTCGGGGCAGGGCATCGACCTGCTGCTCGATGCGCTGCACCGGCAGCTCGGCACCGACCTGTACCACTGCCTGCTGCGCCTGCCGCCCCGCGAGGGCCGGGCCCGAGCGCGGCTGTTCGCGGCCGGCGCCGTGCTGCAGCAGCGTTCGCTCGACGACGGCGGCATCGAACTCGAGGTCAGCCTGCGCCGGCACGAGCTCGAGCGAATCTGCCGCGAGGCGGGGCTCGAACTTCCGGTGGAATCCGCGCCTTGTGCGGGCACGGACCCGTTCCTACAATCCCCGGGCCGCGTGGCCGCGGGCGCCCCGGTTTGATCGGGCGCTGCGCATCGCGTAACGGATTCCCTGCAAGCAACTCACGCACACACTCGGGAGCAAACCATCCCATGGCCTGGAACGACCCGGGCAGGAATCGCAGTCCCTGGGGCAACCGACCCGATCGCGGGGCGGCTGACCTCGACGAGGCCCTGCGCAACCTGCAACGTAGACTCTCGGGACTGTTTGGCGGCGGCGGTGCCGGTGGTGGCGGCGATGCCGGCGGCGCGGGCGGCGGCGGTGCCATGCGCGGCTTCGGTGCCGGCACGGTCGCGCTCGTGCTGGTCGCGATCTGGGCTGCAACGGGCCTCTACAAGGTGGACGCGGCCGAGCGAGCCGTCGTGACCCGGTTCGGCCAGTACGCTGCGACCATGGAGCCGGGCCTGCGCTGGCACCTGCCCTGGCCGATCGAGGCGCGGCAGATCATCAATGTCGAGAGCGTCGAGGGCTTCAGCGACCAGACCCGGATGCTGACCTCGGACGAGAACCTCGTCGACATCAACATCGCGGTGCAATACCGGCGTGCCGAGGCCCGGGCGTTCGCCTTCAACGTGCGCGACCCGGAATCGACGCTCGGCGAGGTCAGCGAGAGCGCGATCCGCGAGATCGTCGGCCGCAGCCGCCTCGACTTCGTCCTCGAGGAAGGCCGCCAGGAGATTGCGGCGCTCACCAAGGAACTGATCCAGCGCACGCTCGATTCCTACCAGTCCGGCATCGAGGTCACCTCGGTCAACCTGCAGGGCGTCGGTGTGCCCGAGCAGGTGTCGAGCGCGCAGCGCGACGCAATCAAGGCGCGCGAGGACAAGGAGCGGCTGGCGCTGGAGGCGCAGGCCTACTCGAACGACATCCTGCCGAAGGCGAAGGGCTCGGCCGCCCGCCAGGTCGAGGATGCGCAAGGCTACAAGGCGCGCATCGTCGCGGACGCGGAGGGCGAGGCCGCGCGCTTCCTGAAGCTGCTGCAGGCCTACGAGCGCGCCCCCGGGGTCACGCGCCAGCGCCTGTATTTCGAGGCCATCGAGGAAGTGCTCGGCAACACCAATAAGGTGCTGGTGGACACGAAGGGCACGGGCAGCATGATCTACCTGCCGCTCGACAAGCTGACCGAGCGGCGCCTGCAGACCTTGTCGCTCGACCAGCAGCGGCAGGCCGAGGGCACCCGCGACGCGGTCCCGGAGGTCACGCCGCCGCTCGAAACCGTCGAAGCGCGCCGCGACCGGGGGACCCGCTGATGAGCAACCGCAGTTACCTGGCCGTGATCGTGCTCGGCTTCCTTGCGCTCGTCGTGTCGATGGCGGCCTTCACGGTCCGCGAGACCGATCTCGCGATCAAGTTCCGTTTCGGCGAGATCGTGCGCACGGACTATGGTCCCGGCCTGCACTTCATGACGCCGCTGATCAACAACGTGCGCAAGTTCGACCGGCGCATCCTCACCGAGGACTACCCGTCGGAGCAGTTCCTCACCAGCGAAGGCAAGATCCTGCGGATCAACTTCTTCGTGAAGTGGCGCATCACCGACGTGGCCCGCTACTACACGTCGACCGCGGGCGGCAGCGAGGACGTCGCCAATCGCCGCCTCGGCGAAATCGTCAAGGACGGCATCAAGGGCGTCATCGCGAAGCGGACCATCCAGCAGGTGGTCGCCGCGGAGCGCACCGAGTTCCTGAACGAAGTGCGCAAGGTCGCCGAGGGCAACGTGGCCGGCCTCGGCATCACGCTGGTCGACGTGCGCGTGAAGAGCATCGACCTGCCCGAGGAAGTGAGCGAGTCGGTGTTCAACCGCATGCGCCAGGACTTCGCGCGCCAGGCCGCGCAGCTGCGCGCCGAGGGTTCCGCCGTGTCCGAGCAGACGCGCGCCGAAGCCGACCGCCAGCGGACCGAGATCCTCGCCGACGCGTATCGGCAGGCGGAGATCATCAAGGGCGAGGGCGATGCGGCGGCGGCGGACGTGTACGCGAGCGCACACACGCGCAACCCTGACTTCTTCGCCTTCCACCGCTCGATGCAGGCCTACCGGCGTTCGCTCGGCAAGCAGGGCGACATCCTGGTGCTGGCGCCGGACGGGGAGTTCTTCGAGTACCTGAAGGAATCCGGCCGCTGACCGCGCCTGCGAACGGCGGATCATGAACTGGAGCGATCTCTGGGCGGCCTTCGCGCTGTATCTCGTGCTCGAAGGCCTCATGCCGTTCGCGAATCCGGGCGGCATGAAGCGCGCACTGCTGCGGCTCTCGGAACTCGACGAGCGCACCTTGCGCGTGGCCGGGCTGGTGAGCATGATCGCCGGCGCCGTGCTGCTCTACTTCGTGCGCGACGCAGGCTGACCGCAAACCGGACGACTCATCGCAATGGCCATCAATCTCGTGGTGATCGGCGCCCAATGGGGCGACGAAGGCAAGGGCAAGATCGTCGACCTGCTGACGGAGCGCGCGGCCGCGGTCGTGCGCTTCCAGGGCGGGCACAACGCCGGACACACGCTGGTCATCGACGGCGCCAAGACGGTGCTGTCGCTGATCCCGTCGGGCATCCTGCATCCAGGCGTCGACTGCCTGATCGGCAACGGAGTCGTGCTGTCGCTCGAGGCGCTGCTGCGCGAGGCCGACGCGCTCGTGCAGAAGGGCGTGCCGGTCTATGACCGCCTGCGCATCAGCCCGAACTGCGCGCTGATCCTGCCGTCGCACATCGCGCTCGACCGGGCCCGGGAACGGGCGCAGGGCGTGAATGCGATCGGCACCACCGGCCGCGGCATCGGGCCCGCCTATGAAGACAAGGTGGCGCGCCGCGCCGTGCGCGTGGCGGACCTGTTCCAGCGCGACCGGCTCGCCGCCCGCCTCGGCGAGATCCTGGACTTCCACAATTTCGTGCTGAGCCGTTATTTCAGCGCGGAGCCGGTCGACTTCCAGCGGGTGCTCGACGATCTCGTCGCGCAGGCCGAGCGCGTGCAGCCGCTGGTCGACGACATCAGCGAGCGGCTGCGGGTCGAGATGCAGCGCGGCGGCAACCTGCTGTTCGAGGGCGCGCAGGGCGCGTTGCTCGACAACGACGTCGGCACCTACCCGTTCGTCACGTCGTCGAACACGATCGCCGGCGCCGCCGCGGTCGGCACCGGGCTCGGGCCGCGCGACCTCCATCGCGTGCTCGGCATCGTCAAGGCGTACACGACGCGCGTCGGCGCCGGGCCGTTTCCGACCGAGCTGTTCGACGAGAACGGCGAGCACCTGTCGCGCGTCGGCCACGAGTTCGGCGCGGTCACCGGGCGTCCGCGCCGCTGCGGGTGGTTCGACGCGGTGGCCTTGCGGCGCGCAGTGCTGCACAACAGCCTCTCGAGCCTCGGTGTCACCAAGCTCGACGTGCTCGACGGCCTCGACACGCTGCGGATCGCGACCGGTTACCGGATCGACGGCGCCATCCGCGACAACCCGCCGTTGCTGCCGCACCGCTATTCGGAGTGCGAGCCGGTCTACGAGACCTTTCCCGGCTGGTCGCAATCCACCGTCGGCATCACGGAGTTCGGCAAGCTGCCGGAGAACGCGCGCAAGTACCTCGCCCGCATCGAGCAACTGGCCGGCGTGCCCATCGACATCGTCTCGACGGGGCCGGATCGCACCGAGACCATCGTGTTGCGCCATCCGTTCGATTGACCTGGACGACCGGAACCACCATGACACCGTACGAATCCCCGTGGATGGACGACGACCTGCGCATGCTGCGCGAGGCGGTTTCGCGCTTCGTCGAGACGGAGATGCTGCCGCACGAGCCGCGCTGGCGCGCGCAGCACCACGTCGACCGCGAGACCTGGCGTGCGGTGGGTGGCGCCGGCTTCCTGCTGATGGACGTGCCGGCCGACTACGGCGGCGGCGGCGGCGATTTCCGCCACGAGGCCGTGCTCTACGAGGAGCTGAACCGTCGCGGCATCTCCGGCTTCGGCCAGGGCGTGCACAGCATCGCCGCGCACTACGTGCTCAATTACGGCAGTGAAGAACAGAAGCAGCGCTGGCTGCCGCGCATGGCGAGCGGCGAGCTGATCGGCGCGATCGCGATGACCGAGCCCGGCGCGGGCTCCGACCTGAAGGGCATTCGCACCCGGGCCGTGCTCGAAGGCGGCGAATACGTCGTCAACGGCTCGAAGATCTTCATCACCAACGGGTCAATCGCATCGATCCTGATGCTGGTCGTGCGCACCGACCCGAACGACCGCAGCCGCGGGCTCTCGATCCTGATGGTGGAGACCGAGGGGCTGCAGGGCTATCGGGTCGGGCGGGTGCTCGACAAGATGGGCATGACGGCGCAGGACACCTCGGAACTGTACTTCGAGGACGTGCGCGTCCCGGCCGACTGCCTGCTCGGCGGCGTCGAGGGCAAGGGCATGCACCAGCTGATGGGCGACCTGCCTTACGAGCGCATCACGATCGCGCTCGGCGGCGTGGCCGCAATGGAAGGGGCCGCCGAGGAGACGGCGCGATACGTGCGCGAGCGCAAGGCGTTCGGTCACGCGATCGGCGAGTTCCAGAACACGCGCTTCAAGCTGGCCGAAATCTTCACGCACGCCCGGGTCGCGCGAACGTTCATCGACCGCTGCATCGAGCAGCTGGTGGACGGCAAGCTCGATGCCGAGACCGCCGCGATGGCGAAGTGGTGGATCACCGACATCCAGCAGAAGGTCATCGACGAGTGCGTGCAACTGCACGGCGGCTACGGCTACATGAACGAGTATCTCGTCTGCCGGATGTTCGCGGATTCGCGCGTGCAGCGGATCTATGGCGGCACCAACGAGATCATGAAGGAACTGATCTCGCGCTCGGTCTGAGCCCGCCGCCGAAAAGCGATTAGAAACAGAAAGTTGCGTTGCGAAATGCTAGAGTCTGGCCGCGTGGCCAGATGGTGCCCAGGAGAGGACTCGAACCTCCACGGTGTTACCCGCTAGTACCTGAAACTAGTGCGTCTACCAATTCCGCCACCTGGGCATGGGTCGCGGCGCGGCCCCTTCGGGGCCCGCTGGAAGGTGGCGCAATTTACTGGCGACCTCCGGGGCTGTCAACGAATACTGGCGGCCGGCGGTCGCCCACGACTTCAATCACATGAAAAGACGACAAAACAGACGTTCCATCCCCGCGCCCCAGGGCGGCGTGCGCTCGCGCACCGCGCAACGCGGCGCACCCTCGCCCGAGTCCGCCGTGCTGCAGGTTTTGCGACGGGCCGGCCGGCCGATGCGGCTCGAGGAGATCACGGCGGAGCTCGGTCCGGTCGCCAGTGCCGACGCCGCAGCCCGGCTTGCGACGCTGGTCAAGCACGGCGAGGTGGTGCTCAACCGTCGCGGCCAGTACTGCCTCCGCGAGCAACTTCCGGGCCTCGCCGTCGGCACGGTGCAGGCGCAACGCAACGGCGACGGCCTGCTGTTGCCCGACGACGCCACCGCACCGATCCATCTTCCCGCCCAGCAGATGCGCGAAGTGATGCACGGCGACCGCGTGGCCGTGCGCGTCGAGGGACCGAGCTTCCGCGGCAAGCCGCAGGGCGCGATCGTGGAGGTGCTCGAGCGTCGCACGCGCGAGGTCGTCGGTCGCCTGCACGTCGACTCCGGCGTCGCCTGCCTGACTCCGGACAATCCGCGTTTCACGCACCGGGTGCTGGTGCCGCAGTCGCAGCTCGGCGGGGCCGAGTCGGGCCAGATCGTGATCGTCGAGCTGACCCAGCAGCCGAGCCGCACGGCGCAGCCGGTCGGCCGCGTGTCGCGCGTGCTCGGCGAGCACGGCGCGCCGGGCATGGAGACCGACATCGCGATCCACTCGCACGGATTACCGTACGAGTTCCCGGCCGCGGTGCTCGACGAGGCCGCGGCGTACGGCGCGAGAATTCCCGAGGCCGCGATCGCCGGCCGCGAGGACCTGCGCGACACGGCGCTCGTCACCATCGACGGCGAGGACGCGCAGGACTACGACGACGCGGTTTATTGCGAGCGCACGCGCGGCGGCGGCTGGCGGCTGATCGTCGCAATTGCCGACGTGGGGCACTACGTCAAGCCGGGCAGCGCACTCGATGCGGAGGCGCGCGAGCGCGGCACGTCGGTGTATTTCCCGAACCGCGTCGTACCGATGCTGCCGGAAGCGCTCTCGAACGGCTTGTGCTCGCTGGTGCCCGACCAGGACCGCCTTTGCCTCTGCTGCGAGCTGCGGGTGAGCGACGACGGCCGGATCACGCGGTCGCGATTCTTCGAGGGCGTGATGCGCTCGGCGGCGCGGCTGACCTATCGTGAAGTGGGTGAATTTCTCGAGCGACCGGGCGCCACGCACGCGCCGCGTCTCGAAGCGCTTCGTGACCGCCTGCTTGCGCTGCACGGCATCTACAAGAGCTTCACCCGCGAGCGCTCCGGGCGCGGCGCGCTCGAGCTCGACACGCCCGAGCTCAAGCTCAAGTTCGACACGGACGGACGCGTCGCCGCGCTCGTCGAGCAGCCGCGCAACGATGCCCACCGGCTGATCGAGGAGTGCATGATCGCGGCCAACATCGCGGCGGCGCGTTTCCTCGACCGGCATCACGTCCCGACGCTCTACCGCGTGCACGGCCTGCCGGAGGTCGACCGCCTCGAGACGCTGCGCCAGTTCCTGCGCGAGTTCGGCCTCTGGCTGCCTCCCGCGGAGGAGGTGAAGCCCGAGCACTTGCGCGACCTGCTGCAGAAGATCGGTGATCGCCCCGACGCGCTGCTGATTTCGACGGCCGTAGTGCGCTCGATGCCGCAGGCCGTCTATCAGCCGGGCAACATCGGTCATTTCGGGCTCGCGCTGGAACACTACGCGCACTTCACCTCGCCGATCCGCCGCTATCCGGACCTCGTCGTGCACCGCGGGATTCGCCAGGTCCTGCAGCAGGGAGACGTTCAGGAGCTCACGGCCTGGCACGGACCGTTCCCGGTGCTCGGCCAGGATTGCTCGTTCCGGGAGCGCCGCGCCGACGAGGCGACTCGCGGCGCGATCGCCTGGCTCAAGTGCTTCTACATGCTGGAGCGCGTGGGCGAGGAGTACGACGGGCTCGTTTCGGGCGTCGTGGACTTCGGCCTGTTCGTGCAGCTCGTGGGCCTGCAGGTGGACGGCCTGCTGCACGTCTCCGCACTGGGCCAGGACTACTTCACGCGCGACCGGTCCGGGTTTCGCATCGTCGGTCGCAATTCGGGCAAGGTCTACAAGCTCGGTGATCGCTTGCGCGTTCGGGTCTCGAACGTGTCGCTCGACGATCGTCGCGTCGACTTCGAGCTCGCGGGCGCCACCGAGTCGCGGCCACGCAGCAACCGCAGGCCGCGGCCGGCCGGAAGACGCCGCTGATGCCGGGTCCTGTCGCCTTCGGCATCCACGCCGTCCGCGTCCTGCTCGCGCGCAACCCGGAGCGCGTCAGGCGGCTGATCGTGACTTCCGGGCGCGACGCCGCGCGGCTGGCGGAGCTCAAGTCGCTGGCGCAGCGCGCCGGCGTGCAGGTGGGCGCCACGGACGATGCGTCGCTCGACAAGCTTGCCGAAGGCGGCCGGCACCAGGGCGTGGTGGCGGAAATCGTGCCGCGCGCCGGCGATCCCGAGACCCAGCTCGAGGAGGCACTCGAGGCCGCCGCGGGCGCGGCTCTGCTGCTGGTGCTCGACGGCGTGCAGGATCCCCATAACCTCGGTGCCTGCCTCCGGTCCGCCGACGCTGCGGGCGTTACCGCGGTCATCGCGCCGCGCGATCGCGCGGCGGGCCTCACTGCGGTGGCGCGCAAGGTCGCCGCCGGTGCGGCCGAAACGGTCCCGTTCATTCCGGTCGTGAACCTCGCGCGTGCGCTGCGTGACCTGAAGCAGCGCGGCGTCTGGCTCGTCGGCACCGACGACACCGCCGACAGGACGCTTTTTGAGGCCGACCTTACGGGGCCTGTGGCACTGGTCATGGGATCGGAAGGCGAGGGCCTGCGACGCCTGACACGCGAGTGCTGCGACCAGCTGGTGTCCATCCCGATGGCGGGGGCGGTCGAGAGCCTCAACGTTTCGGTCGCGACGGGCGTCGTGCTGTTCGAGGCGGTGCGGCAGCGCACTCTTGCCCGTCGCTCGGTGAAGTAACCGGCGGGACTCGGCGTCGAACGTCGGTCCAGGCGTCCCGGCGGAACCTGTTTCGAGTCGCGGAATGGGACCCGCTTGGTCGAAACAGGGTCCGCCGGAACGCCCGGATCGACGGCGCCTGAGCGAGCCCGCGAACGGCGACCGTTCACGGACTCGCTCAGGCGCCGCGTGTCGGGCGGTGGTTCCGGGCTCGTTCCGGC
>Ga0209253_10002197_pt1 | contig 17271 bp, 12 predicted proteins | sample FrelakmetBRP12BR_FD_187145 | JGI IMG/M metagenome (GOLD analysis project Ga0209253, IMG submission 187145) | Freshwater lake sediment microbial communities from the University of Notre Dame, USA, for methane emissions studies - BRP12 BR (SPAdes)... | ecosystem: Environmental > Aquatic >...
TACGGCTGCCCCTTCATCCGGCTTTTGACTTTTTTCCGGTCGTTGGGGATGCTATCGTTTCCTCGCGCGGCGGGTCAATGCGCTCCGCCGCGCGCCCAATCCCCGCCTCCCTGGAGCCCCTTTTATGATGGAGACCCTTTTATGATCAAGATCGGCGACCGCCTTCCCGAAGGCACCCTTGTTGAATGCACCGAGTTCGACGCTGCGAACGGCTGTCCGATGAACCCGCGCCCGCTGGTCGTGAGTGAGCTCGTGAAGGGCAAGAAGATCGTGATCTTCGGGCTGCCCGGCGCCTATACGCCCACCTGCTCAGTCAAGCACGTGCCCGGTTACGTCGCCAATTCCGCCGCTCTCACCAAGAAAGGCGTCGACGAGATCTGGTGCCTGGCCGTGAACGACGCCTTCGTGATGGCTGCGTGGGGACGCGATCAGAAAGTCGACGGCAAGGTGCGCATGATGGCCGATGGCAGCGCCGAGTACGCCAAGAAGCTCGGGCTCGAGCTCGACCTCGTCGGGCGCGGCATGGGGACTCGCTGCCAGCGCTTCGCCATGGTCGTCGAGGATGGCGTCGTGAAACATCTCGCCGTCGAGGCGCCGGGCAAATTCGAGGTATCGAACGCGGAGTCGATTCTCGCGAAGCTCTGAGCGCCGGTGCCCCGCGCCTGCCGGCCGCACTGCGCCGGTAGGGCGTGAACGCCGCGCTTCCTTCTGCCGGTACGCGCGCGCTGCGCGCGCTGGCTTCAGACCTTGCGTCTGCGAACGGCACGCCGATTTGGCGACGGCGCGGTTCGAAGCCCTTTCAACCGCGGCAGAACCACGCCGCTGTCTCGATCGTCGCGAGGTGGATCTCAACCGTGTCGTCGATGTCTTGCCCGTACCCGCCTGCCATGGTCACGGCGACCGGCAGACGAGCGCGCTCGCAGCGCTCGAAGACGAGTCGATCGCGATCCAGCAGTCCTTGCTTGGTGAGCGCGAGACGACCGAGTCGATCACCGATGAAGGGATCGGCGCCGGCCAGGTAAATCACGAGGTCCGCGGCCGCGCGATCAATCGCTTGGTCCAACCCGCATGCGAGCGCGTCGAGATAAGGGTGGTCCGTCGTCCCGTCGCGCAGCTCGATGTCGAGATCGCTCGCCTCCTTGCGGAACGGGAAGTTGTTGGCGCCGTGGATCGAGAACGTGAAGACACTCTGGTCCTCGCGAAAGATGGCGGCCGTGCCGTTGCCCTGATGGACATCGCAATCGACGACCAGCACCCGCTCGACCCGGCCCTCGGCCTGGAGCACTCGTGCGGCGATGGCGCTGTCATTGAATACGCAGAACCCCTCGCCGCGGTCGCGAAACGCATGATGCGTGCCGCCCGCGAGATTCGCGGAAGTACCTTCCACGAGCGCCGCCCGTGCCGCCGCGACAGTCGCGCCGCTGGTGCGGCGCGAGCGCTCGAGCATCGGCGGCGACCAGGGGAAACCGATCCGCCGCTGCTCCGCCGCTGAGAGCGTGCCGAGCGTCACACGCTCCAGATAGCCGGCGTCGTGCGCGAGTGCGATCTCGTCGTCGCGCGCCGCGTCCGGCACCTCGCAGAACGCCGCAAGATCCGTCCCGTGCAGGACACGCTCGCGCAGCCGCGCGTACTTGCTCATCGGGAACCGATGCCCGGGCGGCAACGGCAACACGAAGTGATCGGAATAGAAGATCCGCACCGCGCAATTCTAAGGCCGCTGGCTCACCACCGCGTGGACGAGGCAGCGCTTGGGCGAGTTCGCCGAACTTCGTCTCCGGGGCCGCGCAGGGCATGCCTGCACAGCGTCGGCGTCGGCCTCGGCGCCAACGCCGGTGGTCTCCCCGCGCTTCCTTGCCTCGCCGGTTCAAGTGGGTGTCCAGATCCGCGAGCCGCCCTCCCCCGCGAGCTCGAGCATGAGCTCGTTCAGCCTTTTGACGAACCCCGCCGGGTCTTCGAGTGTCGCGCCCTCGGCGAGCTGCGCCTGGTCGAAGAGGAGACGCGACCAGTCATCGAAGCGCTTCTCCTCCCCCTTCAGGCGCGTGAGCAGCGGGTGCTCCGGGTTCACTTCGAGAATCGGCTTCGCAGTCGGGACGTTTTGCCCGACGGCTTTGAGGATGCGCTGCAGATTGGCGCCCATGTCGTGTTCGTCGGCGACGAGGCACGCCGGCGACGACGTCAGGCGTGAGGTCACGCGCACGTCCTTCACCCGCTCGCCGAGCGCCGTGCGAATGCGCGCGACGAGGTCCTTGAACTCGCTCTCGACCGTCTCGTGCGCCTTCTTCGCCTCGGTGTCCTCGAGCTTGCCGAGATCGAGATCGCCGCGCGCCACGGACGTGAGCGGCTTACCCTCGAACTCGTGCAGGTTGGCGACGACCCACTCGTCGACGCGATCGGAAAGGAGCACGACCTCGATGCCCTTCTTGCGGAAAATCTCCAGATGCGGGCTCGACTTCGCGCCGAGGAAGGATTCGGCGGTCACGAAGTAGATCTTGTCCTGGCCCTCCTTCATGCGCCTGACGTAATCGGCGAGCGACACCGTCTGCTCTTCGGTCTCGGCATGGGTCGACGAGAAGCGCACGAGCTTAGCGATCCGGTCGCGATTGGCGTGGTCCTCGCCGATTCCCTCCTTGAACACGACGCCGAACTCGCGCCAGAACGTCGCGTAGTCTTCCTTCCGGTTTTCGGCGAGATCCTCGAGGAGGGAGAGCACCTTCTTCGTGCAGCCGGTGCGGATCATTTCCACGTCCTTCGACTGCTGCAGGATTTCGCGCGACACGTTGAGCGGAAGGTCGTTCGAGTCGATCACGCCGCGGACGAAGCGCAGATAGCCGGGCATGAGATGCTCGGCGTCGTCCATGATGAACACACGCCGGACGTACAGCTTGAGGCCCCGCCGCTGATGCCGGTCCCAGAGATCGAATGGCGCGTGCGAGGGAACGTAGAGGAGCTGCGTGTACTCGTGCCGCCCCTCGACCCGTGCATGGGCCCACGCGAGCGGCCGCTCGAAATCGTGCGCGACGTGCTTGTAGAACTCCTGGTATTGCTCGTCGCTGACCTCGTTTCGGGGACGTGCCCAGAGCGCGCTTGCCTGGTTCACCGTCTCCCATTCGACGGCCGCGTCCTTGCCCTCTTCACCCTCCGCCTTGGCCTTCGGCATGAGGATCGGAATCGCGATGTGGTCGGAATACTTGCGGATGAGCTGTTTCAGCCGGAACTCGGAGAGGAACTCGTCCTCGCCCGCGCGCAGATGCACGGTGACGTCGGTGCCGCGCGTGGCCTTTTCGACCGTTTCGATGGAGTATTCCCCCTGACCGTCGGACTCCCAGCGCACGGCCTTGTCGGCGGACGCCCCCGCGCGGCGCGTGGTGATCGTGACCCGATCGGCGACGATGAACGAGGAGTAGAAGCCGACGCCGAACTGCCCGATGAGGTGCGCATCCTTGGCTTGGTCGCCGGTGAGCGACTGGACGAACTCGCGCGTGCCCGACTTGGCGATAGTGCCGATGTTTGCGACCACCTCGTCGCGCGACATGCCGATGCCGTTGTCGGAGACAGAGAGCGTGCGCGCCGCGGCGTCGACGGTGATTCGGATTTGCAAGTCGGCGTCGGAGCCGTACAGCCCCGGGTCCGCGAGCGCCTCGAACCGGAGCTTGTCGGCCGCGTCGGACGCGTTGGAGACGAGCTCGCGGAGGAATATCTCCTTGTTTGAATAGAGCGAGTGGATCATGAGGTGCAGTAGCTGGCGCACCTCGGTCTGAAAACCCAGGGTTTCCTTGGCGATGGTCGTGGACATGGTCGGCACTCCTTTCCCCGCGATTTGGGGCGGCCGCCGCCGATTTCAAGCGCGGGGCCTCTGCGATCGCGCCGGTCCCGTGCCGACAGTGCTGACCGCGCTCGTTGCGCCGGAACTCCGGCGTGCCCCAGGCGGTCTCACCCCCGGCACGGATGCCCTCCGGCTCTTCGCCGCCCTCCCGGAAGGCTCGTGGTCCGGCCCACGCGGAACACGCGACCCTGGCAGCCGGAATGCTCGTTCCTCACGCCCTCCACGCCCTCCACGCCCTTAATGCGCTCGGCGCCGGATAGAATGCGCGCCGCAGACCCGCAGCCTCGTGCCGGGTCCACTTGAGGTACCCAATGCGATTCGTCCGTCTCCTCGTCGCCTTCTTCGCCTTCACAGCGGCGTTCAACGCCGCCTCGGCCGGCGCAGCCGAAACGGCCCTACCCCGCGGCATGACCCGAGGCCCGGCTCTGAGCGGCGTGTCCGAGTACAACCTCGCGAACGGGCTCAAGGTGCTGCTCGTCCCGGACCCTTCCGTCGACACCATCACCGTGAACGTGACCTACCTCGTGGGCTCGCGCCACGAAGGCTACGGCGAATCCGGGATGGCGCATCTGCTCGAGCATCTCGTCTTCAAGGGCACGCCAAAGTATCCCGACACGAAGACCGAGCTCGCGAAGCGCGGGGCACGCTACAACGGCACCACGTCCTTCGACCGCACCAACTACTTCGAGACCTTTCCGGCGAGCGACGAGAATCTCGCGTGGGCAATCGACCTCGAGGCCGACCGGATGGTGAACTCGCGCGTCACGCGCGAGAACCTTGCATCGGAGATGACGGTGGTGCGGAACGAGTTCGAAGCGGGCGAAAACAGCGCGGGCCGCGTGCTGCGCGAGCGCGTCTCCGCGGCGGCTTACGACTGGCACAACTACGGGCGCTCAGTCATAGGCACGCGCTCGGACATCGAGAACGTGCCGATCGAACGCCTGCAGGCCTTCTATCGCAAGCACTATCAGCCCGACAACGCCGTCCTCGTCATCGCCGGGCATTTCGAGGAATCGAAAGCGCTCAGGCTGGTCGCGGGCACCTTCGGCAAGTTGCCCCGCCCCGAACGGAAGCTCGAGCGCACCTACACACTCGAACCCGCTCAGGACGGCGAGCGCACCGTCACCGTCCGGCGGGTGGGGAACGTGCAGCTCATTGCCGTCCAGTACCACGTGCCGGCCGCGACGCACCCGGAGTACGCCGCGGTGGAGCTCGTCACTTCGATCCTCAGCGACCCGTCGTCCGGTCGTCTGCACCGGGCGCTCGTCGAAACCGGCAAGGCTGCAGGGGTGTTCGGGAACGACCGGCCGCAACCGGAGGCCGGTTCGATCTACTTCGGCGCCACTGTGCGCGAAGACGCCCCGCTCGAACCCGTGCGCGACGAGTTGATCGCGACACTCGAGGGGTTCGGGAAGAATCCCGTCACCGAGCAAGAAGTCGAGCGGGCGCGCACGCAGGCGCTCAAGGATGTCGACCTGCTGCTGCGCAACTCGCGCTCGCTCGCGATCTCGCTTTCCGACGTGGTGGCGCTCGGCGACTGGCGCCTGCTCTTCTGGTATCGCGAACGCCTCGCGCAAGTCACGCGCGAGGACCTCCAGCGGGCCGCGCTCGCATACCTCAAGCCCGCCAACCGCACGGTGGGGCTGTTCATTCCCACCAAGGCTCCCGACCGGGCCGAGATACCGGGCGCACCAGAGGTCGCGGCGCTGCTCAAGGATCTTCGGGCAGACGACGTGATTGCCGCCGGCGAAGCATTCGTGCCCGCGCCGCAGAACATCGAGGGTCGCGTGATTCGCAAGACGCTTCCCGGTGGGATGCAGCTCGCGCTGCTGCCGAAGAAGACGCGCGGCGGCACCGTCTTCGCGGCGCTCGGGCTTCGCTGGGGCGACGAGTCGGTGAAGACCGGCCGGTCGACCGCGTGCAGCCTGGCGGGCGCCATGCTTTCGCGCGGGACTGCGAAACACACCCGCGCCGAGCTCCAAGACGAACTCGATCGGCTGAAGGCAAACGTGAACGTCGCGCTCGAAGGTGCGAGCATCGACACCGTGCGCGAGAGTCTCCCCGCAGCGATGCGGCTCGCCGCCGAGATGCTGCAGCTGCCCTCGTTCCCGCCGCAGGAGCTGGAGCAGATCAAGCGCGCCACCCTCGCCGGCATCGACACGCAGAAGAGCGATCCCCAGGCGCTGGCGAGCGTGACCATCGCCCGGCATCTCAACCCGTACCCCGCGAGCCATTGGCTCTACACGCCCACGCTCGAGGAGCGCGCGGAGCGGATCCGCACGACCCCGATTGAAGACGTGAAGCGCTGTCACGCCGAGCTCGTGGGCGCGTCCAACAGCGAGCTCGCGGTGGTCGGCGATTTCGATCCCGACGAGATCACTAAGCTCGCCGAGGAGCTTTTCGGGTCCTGGCAGAGCGCTACCCCGTACCAGCGGATCGAAGTGCGCTACCAGGAAGCAGCGCCCGTCGATCGCGTCATCGAGACGCCGGACAAGGCGAACGCCGTCTATCGCGCCGGGATGAATCTGAAGCTTCGCGACGATGATCCCGACTTCCCGGCGCTCGTCCTCGGCAACTACCTCCTCGGCGGCTCGAGCGATTCGCGCCTGTGGCGGCGCGTGCGCGAAAAAGAGGGCCTCTCCTACAGCGTCGGCTCGTGGATAACGGCGAGCAGCCAGGACCCGGTCGGCGAGTTCGGCGTCTCGGCGATCTACGCACCACAGAACCGCGCCAAGCTCGAAGCGATCCTGCGCGAAGAGATCGCCGCGACGCTCCGCGACGGCTTCACCCGCGACGAGGTCGAGGCCGCGAAGAAGGGGTTGCTTCAGGCCCGGCAGGTCGCGCGCAACCAGGACAGCTCGCTCGCCGGGCGCCTGTCGGGCTACCTCGTGCTCGGCCGCACCTTCCAATGGGACACGGAGCTCGAGGCAAAGATCGCGAAGCTCTCACCCGACGAGGTGCGCGACGCGCTCCGGCGGCACGTCGACCCCGAGCGCATATCGATCGTGAAGGCGGGCGATTTCAACGGTGCGCTCGCCGGGCGGCCGAGCGCAGAAAAGGCCAACTGATTAGTGGTCTAATGCATGCGTGGCGGTGTGATTCTGCGCGCGGCGCGAGGCAAAGCGGTGGTGTTCCGTCGCAGCAGAAGGCATGCGGGGTAGTGACATGACGCCCGCATTTTCTGACCGGTGCCCGCAATCCCCTGTTTTTCCTAGCGGCCGTGTAAGTCATTCCAGAAACCGGAACCCGCTATTGAAGGCGGTCGCGCAGCTGCAATCGGGCTTACCCACACCATGATCACCAAGCTCTTTTTTCGTTCCGCCCTCCACGATCACGCCGAGCCCGCGCAACGGGCTCTCGGCGCGGCGGAGCTGCCCCCGGACTCGGACGAGCTCGCCCGTCTGCTCGCCTCAGACCCAGCTCCGGAGGTCCGCGCCGCCGCGGCGCGTCGTTGTGCCGATCTCGCCACCCTTGCTGCTGCCTGGCAGACGGAAACCGATGCGGCGGTGCGAGTTGCCCTGGGCTCCGCGCTGGGCGACGTGCTCTCCGAAACGCAGGATAGTGCCGGCGCAAGGGCGCTGCTCGAGGCGGACCACTGCACGGATGCAATTCGCTCCGAGGTGGCGCACCGCACGCAGGACGCCGAGCGCCGCCGCATCGCGATCGCCAGCATTCGAGACGAAGACCCGTTGATCGAGCTCGCGCTTGCCGCCGGGCAGGCCGAGACGCGGAAAGCGGCTGCGGAGCGCGTGCGAACGCCGGAGGGGCTGCGCAAACTCGCCGACGCGGCAAAGAACAAGGATCGCGGCGTGGCCCGTCTCGCCCGGCATCGGATCGATGCTTTGGAGAATCGCGAGACTCAGGCGGTCGAAGCGGACGCGGTTCTGGCGCAAATGCAAGCGCTGACGATCAAGCCCGGCCCGATACTCACGGAGGTGGTCGAACTCGATCGCCGTTGGCACGCGCTCGAGCTGAACGGCGATACCGCCCGACTCGCACGCTGGGAAGCGACCCGCCAGACCGTTCAGGCGCGCTTCGATCGCGAGCATGACGAGCAGCGGACGCGGGCACTTTTCGAGCGCAGGCTGCACGAATGGGTAATGGCACTGGGGCCGCCCGCAACGACCGATGCGCTTACCAGGATGCGCACCGAGCTTGTTGCGCTGCGCGAAGAGGCCCACGGCTTCGGCCATGGAGAGGCGCTCGCCCAGCTGGAACAGGCGGAGCAGCGCATTGTGTTGTGGGAGCGGGAACTCCAGGCGCTTGCCGGCGCCGAAGCGCTGGTCGCTGAAGCCGAGCAGCTGGCTGCAGGAACCTCCATAGACCACGCGAAACTGCCGGAACGGTGGCAAGCGCTCGATCCGGGGAGTCGAACACCAGCACTGACGCAGCGTTTCGAAGCGGCGTTGATGGTGGTCGAGCAACGCCGGCTCGCGCAGATTCGGGCGGCACAGCAGCACGCGAGCGCGGCGCGGCAGCAGGTTCACGGGCTGCTGCATGGCGCCGAGCAGGCACTGAGCGCAGGGCAGTTGCAGGCGGCTCGCGCGGCCGCCGACGAGATCAAAACGCTCAAAGCGGCCGCCGGCATGCTGCCGAAGCCGACGGTGCAACGGCTCGGCCGCCTCGTGCAGCAACTGGTGGAACTCGAACGCTGGGAATCATTCGGGCAGCAAAATGCCCGCATCCAGTTGTGCGAGCGCGCCGAGGCCGTAGCGACGGAGCCGCTGGACGCGCCGCGGCTCGCGCTTGAAGTCCAGAAACTGCGCAGCGAGTGGAAGGCGCTCGACCAGCAGCACGCCGGTGTCCCCAAGGCGATCTGGGAACGCTTCGACGGCGCGTGCGAGAAAGCCTATGCCCCGGCCGCCAGACATTTCGCGCAACTGGCCGCCCGTAGAAAAGAAGCGCGCAAGCAGCGCGAGGAATTCATCAGCGCAGCAGCGGCACACGCGCCGACCTTGTTGGGCGAGCCGCGTGACTGGCGTGCGCTCGAGCGCTGGCTGCGCGACACTGATCAGGCGTGGCGGGAGGGAGATCTTGGCAGCGTCGAACCTGGCGCATGGAAGAAGCTCGATACGCGGCTAAAGGCCGTGCTCGCCCCGCTGCGCGATGCCCTCTCCGCAGCACGCACTCAAGCGAAGGCGGACCGTCAGGCGTTAATCGCGGAGGTGGCGGCGTTGGCATCCACAGCAACGGAGCGGGACGCGCCGTCGCAAGTGAGAGCGATCCAGGCCAGATGGCAGGAGCAGGCCAGAGCGATGCCGCTGGCGCAGCGCGACGAGCGCCCCCTGTGGGAGCAGTTTCGCGCCGCGTGCGACGCGGTGTTCGAGGCGCGCCAGACTAAACGCAAGGAAGTGGACGACCGCAGGCACGAAAACCGGCGTGCGCTCGAGGATACCTGCGTGCAGCTCGAGCAACTCGCGCTGGCGACGGACAAGGACGATGCGGATATCCGCCGCGTCCTGCGTGATCTGCAGGAGCAATGGAAGCAACGCATCGGCGGATCGGATTCTGCGCCGCCTGGCATCGAATCCCGGTTCAGAAATGCGAGGGCGGCGGTCGAGGCCGTGTTGTCGGCGCGCACCCGCTCCCGCGAGGCGGCGGTGTGGCAGACCTTGGCAGCGAAGGAGCGCCTGTGCGACGAGCTCGATGGCTTGGTGCGCTCGAGCCAAGACCCGGCGGAAGCCGCAACGCGGTCGGCAGCCGCGCACGAACGGTGGATCGCGTTGCCGGTGCTTCCAGCAGCATGGGAACAGAAGATGATCGCGCGGCGCGACGCCGCTCTGCACGCTCTCTCCGCGGCCGATGCAGCCGGCGACCACCTGGTGCAGATCGAACAATCTGCGGAATCGCGCCGCGAGTGCCTGCTCGAGCTCGAGACGTTGCTGGGTCTGGACAGCCCCGCCGAGTTCCAGGCGCAAAGGCTCGCACTGCAAGTGAAACAGTTGCGGGAGCGCTTCAAGAGCGCGGCGACAAACAGCGCCAACTCCGCGGCTCTACGCCTACTTGCGTGGTGCGCCCAGCCGGGCGTCGCCGATGCGCGCGATCGGCAGCGCTGCGAACGAGTGTTTTCGGCAATGGAGCACAAGCGCGCTGAGATGGAGGGCGGTCGCGCATAGGAGCCATGTCGCAGAAGGGCGGTCGAGCATAGGAGCCAGGTCGCGTCTGGGCGTATTGCTTCCGTTCGAGATCGGCTCTGGCTGCGGCCAGTTCCGGACGGTCGGCCGCCCGACGCCGATCGCGGGAACGATGAAACGCCGCTAGAATGTTTCGAATGCGTCGCGTGATCCCTGCGTGTGCCGTGCATGCTTGGCGGCCGCGCCGGACTTGGCGTTCCTGATTCACTCGTGTACATGTCAACCCAGGCGGATACCCGTTGAATGCCGATACCCCTGAGTCTCGCCGCAAGGCGCAGCTGGACGCTCTGCTTCTTAAGCTCCCGGGCGTCAGCGCAAGGAAAATTAGCGGCCTTGATGCTTACTTCGTCAGCGACAAGATGTTCGCCTGTATCAGCGGCGACGGCATCGGACTGCGCCTGCCCGCCGCCACCGCGACCGAACTGCAGTTTTCAAGGGACAACGTCGTCCCGTTTCAGCCGAGCGGTATGGCAAGCTCGAAGGAATGGATACAGATCGACCGCGCCGACGCGGCCGAGTACGAGAAGGATCTCCAACTGTTTCGGGCCGCGCTCGAGTTCGTGAAAGCCGCCCGGACCCGCTAGGCCGGCAGCGAGTGGGTCTCGGCCCAACGAAGGTCAAATGCCCTTCGGGGCGCTCGCCGGTGCACTCGGAAACTTGAGCTCGCCCTTGCTCTCGAAGGGCACGCCGCCGAACATGCCGCTGCCCAACCGGCCCTTCACGCGGTAGGTCAGGCTCTCGCGCCCGCCGCTCGCGAGCGCGTTGATCTGCCGCACGATTCCCTGTAGGCCGGACACCACGGTTACGTCGAACTGCGCCTCGCCATAGCGCGGGACGACGCCCTTCTGGTCGGACACGCCCTTTGCGAAGGGCTCGCCGTTCAGTTCGAGATCGAAGACGACTCCGTCGAACTCGATCGGTGTGTCGTTGGGATTGAGCACGCGTACCTTCACCAGGAACTTCTGCTCGAGCAGGCTCATCTCGACCGGCGTGACGCTCGAGAGGGTGGCGGAGAGCGGCTCGCGAACGGTGAGCGCGGCGCAACCCGCAAGCGCCACGCCGAGCGCGGCGATGACGAGGATTCTGGGCATGCTCTTCGTCCGTATGCGATTCACCGGTTTCTCACTCCACGACGTCATAACGGATCTCGATCACCTCGAGCTGATCCACCCCGCCCGGCGTGCGCACTGTCACCGTGTCGCCTTCGCGCGCCTTCAGCAGCGCCTTCGCGATCGGCGAGATCCAGGACACCCGACCTTGCAAAGGGTCAGCCTCGTCGATGCCGACGATGGTGACGGTCCTCTCGCTCCCGGCACGGTCGGACACGGTGACCGTCGCCCCGAAGAACACCCGGTCGTGGCCCCGCCCGGTGTTGTCGACGACCTCCGCCTTCTCAAGCCGCTTCGAGAGATGGCGGATGCGGCGATCGATCTCCCGTAGCCGGCGCTTTCCGTAAATGTAGTCGCCGTTCTCGGAGCGGTCACCGTTCGACGCCGCCCAGGCGATCGTCTCGACGAGCTTCGGTCGCTCGATTTCCCAAAGCCGCGAGAACTCCTCGCGCAAGCGCCGGTACCCGGCGGGCGTGAGGTAGTTCTTCGCCGGTGCGGGCTCCCCGAAGAGTTCCGGCTCGATCTCTTCCTCGGCCGCGATGTCTTCGCGGATGAATGCTTTGCTCATGTTTCGAAGCGCTTACGGAAATCGGCAAAGAGATGGGGGCACGCTGATGCCGCGACAAGCCTGATCGATTCACGCTCCCGTCGCGGCGCGCTTGGGGCCTGGCTCCCGCATCGGCATGATCGCGAGCCACGACGCGATCTGGAGTGCCGCGATGACCCCGAACGCCGCCCGGTAGGCCGAGACCGGATAGCGGCCGTTGGACTGGGGCCACAGGTCCATGATCGCACCGATTCCCCACTGGATGCAGAAGGCGGCGACGAAAATGAGCACGTTCAAGGCGGTGTTCACGCGGCCCGCGAGCTCACCCGGGAAACGGCGCGAGACAATCGCGTAGGAGAGCGCTGCGCTCGTGGCGAAGAAGTTGAGCGCGAGCCAGGGAGCGACGGCCATCGTCCCGCGCACGGTACCACTCGCGATCAGCGCGAACGCGGCGGCCGCCAGTCCGGTCCCGGCTTTGAGGAGGGTAAGCGGTGCGACGCCGCGGCGGGCAAGCAGGTCCGCGATCGTCCCGGAGGACGCGAAGCCCGCCGTCATTGCGAGCGCGAGCACGAAAAGCGTGTCGGCCCTCTCGCTGCGATCGAACCCCGCAACATCACGCAGCCAAGGGGCAACCCACAGTCCCTGAACCGACATGAAGCCCGCCTGGACAGTCATGCAGACGATCGCCACGCGCCAGAAGGGCAGATCAGCATAGACGACGCCTAGCTCGCGCGCGAGCTTTGCGAGCGGCGCCGGCTTCTGGCCCAGCGGGCGCTCCGGCACGACGAGCAGCACCACCGACGCTGCGGCGAGCGTCAGCGCCGCGAGCACCGCGAAAAGCGCTCGCCACGACAGGAAGGCGAGCGCCGCTTCCACCGGCGCCGACGCGGACATGGCGCCGACGCCGCCGACCGCCATCAGCCAGCCATTGAGCGTCGCGAGTCGCGACATCGGAAACCAGAGCACGAACGCCTTCATGCTCGCCATCAGGCAAGCCGACACGCCGAGGCCAATGAGCCCACGCGCAAGGGCAAGACCGGGTACGCTGTCGGCAACGGCGAACGTCGCCGCGCCGATGGCGGCCACCAGGAGCAGGCTGCCGTTCACTCGGCGCGGCCCGTACCGATCGAGCAGGATGCCGAGCGGCAGCTGAAAAGCCGCGAATGCGAGGAAATACGCACTCGTCAGCAGGCCGAGCGCGGAACCGGAGAGCGCGAGGTCGCGAGCGAGCTCGTTCGCGATCACCGCGTTCACCGTCCGGAACAGGTAGGAGAGGTAGTAACCGCAGGCGAACGGCAGGAACACGCGCGCGAACAACGCGGCCGGGGACATTTCGGCTCGGGGATCGAAGCGCATGGGCGGGAAGGCGCGCGCGGGAAGGCAGGCGCATTGCCGGTCGCTGCACGGATCGGCGATCATACCAGCGTCCGACTCGCGTCCCGGCGAACATGCGGTTCCGGGGTGGTTTCGGGGAGTGCCGCTCGCGAGTCTGCACGCTACGAGAGGGCGCACCCCCTCCTACTCCCCGATCTCTGCGAAATCGCCGTGGGGCGGCCGCGATTTTCCCTTTGATATACAAACCGGCCGTGTCCATGCAGCCTTTCTTAGCAGATGCCCGCTTTTTCGCGCACGCCCGGCCCGGGACGGGGCTGGCAAGCTCTTTTGACCCCACGGAACCCGCATCGCGCGGCGTGCCTCCAATCGTTAGCTGAAATCAGGAGATCCCATGAGACAAGGTCTGGCAGCAGCGCTCGCCCTCGGGCTCGCATTCGCAGGCGCCGAACTCGCCGTCCCGGGCGTGAGCTTCGTGGACGCACGCGCACAGTCGGCCCCGGCGCCGCGGTCTCTGCCGGACTTCAGCGCACTCGTCGAAGCCTACGGCCCGGCGGTGGTGAACATCAGCACGACCGAGCGCAGCGAAGCGGCCGCCGAGATTCCGGGCCAGCCGGGCGATCCGATGTACGAGTTCTTCCGCCGCTTCGGGCCGCCGCAGGGCCAGGGCGGGCCGATGCGCCGCGGGCAGGGCTCGGGGTTCATCATCTCCCCCGATGGCGTGATCCTCACCAATGCCCACGTCATCGCCGACGCGACCGAGGTGAACGTCCGTCTCAGCGACCGGCGCGAGTTCAAGGCGAAAGTGCTCGGCACCGACCGGCGTACCGACGTGGGGGTGCTGAAAATCGACGCCCGCGACCTGCCCTCGGTGCGCTTCGGCGATCCGACGCGGGTCAAGGTCGGCGAATGGGTGGCGGCGATCGGCTCGCCGTTCGGGCTCGAGAACACGGTCACTGCGGGAATCGTCTCGGCGAAGTCGCGGTCGCTCCCGGACGAGACGTACGTGCCGTTCATCCAAACCGACGTCGCGATCAACCCCGGCAATTCCGGCGGGCCGCTCTTCAATCTCGCCGGCGAGGTGATCGGCATCAACTCGACGATCTACAGCCGCACCGGTGGCTACATGGGGCTTTCGTTCGCCGTCCCGATCGACGTCGCCGTCAAGGTGAAGGACGATCTCATCCGGTTCGGCAAGGTGAGCCGCGGCCGCATCGGCGTCGCCATCCAGGGCCTGACCCAGGACCTCGCGGACTCCTTCGGCCTCGATCGGCCCCGCGGGGCGCTGGTGAGCACGGTCGAAAAAGGCAGTCCCGCCGATCGTGCCGGCGTGCTGGTCGGCGACGTGATCCTCGCGGTCGACGGGCGCCCCGTGGAACAGTCGGTCGATCTGCCGCGCATCATCGGGGAAACGCGTCCCGGAAACGCGGTGAGCCTGCAGGTGTGGCGGCAAGGCGTAGCGAAGGACCTGAAGGTCACCGTCGGCGAGGCGCCTGCGGATCGAGTCGCCGCCGCGGCGCCCGAGACGTCGGCGCCCACCCAGAGCAAGCTCGGGGTCGCCGTGCGGCCCGTGTCCGCGGAGGAGAAGCAGCGCCTCGGGATCGACGGCGGGGTGTTCGTCGAGCGCGCCGACGGACCCGCGGCACGCGCAGGGATCCGGCCGGGCGACGTGATTCTCGCCGTCGGCAGCCAGAAGATCGCCAGCGCCGAGGAGCTGAAGCGGGTCATCGACGCTGCGCGCGAGCGCGTTGCGCTGCTCGTGCAGCGCGAGAACGCCAAGCTCTACGTGCCGGTGAATCTCGGCTGAACCAAGCAGCACTGACCCCGCGAGAGGCCGTGGCGGAAGCCATGGCCTCTTCCGCCCTCCCCCGGGCGTCTCGCCCGATGCGGGGAAGTCGCCCGGCTCCTACAATGGCGGCCTTCGCCAGGAGAACCGATGGCCGCTCCGAAACACCCCGGATTCTCGACGCTCAGCCTGCACGCCGGTTCGCGTCCCGACCCGACGACCGGTGCGCGGGCGACGCCGATCTACTTCACCACGTCGTTCGTCTTCCGCGATACCGACCATGCGGCGGCGCTCTTCAACATGGAGCGTGCCGGTCACGTGTACTCGCGCATCTCGAACCCGACGAACGCGGTGCTCGAAGAGCGTATTGCGGCGCTCGAAGGCGGTGTCGCGGGCCTCGCGGTCGCGAGCGGCCAGGCGGCGCTGCATCTCGGGCTTGCGACGATCGCCGGCGCCGGCTCGCACGTCGTCGCTTCGCGAGCCCTCTATGGCGGCTCGCACAACCTGCTCGCCTACACGCTGCCGCGCTTCGGGATCGAGACGACGTTCGTGGATCCGCGCGACCTCGACGCGTGGCGCGCCGCGATCCGGCCGAACACGAAGGTGCTTTTCGGCGAGACGCTCGGCAATCCGGGCCTCGACGTGCTCGACATCCCTTCCCTCGCCGAGATCGCACACGGCCACCGCATCCCGTTGTTCGCCGATGCAACCTTCACCACGCCCTACCTGATGAAGCCGTTCGATCTCGGCGCCGACCTCCTCTTTCATTCGGCGACGAAGTTCCTCGGGGGCCACGGCGTCGCGATCGGCGGCTTGCTGGTGGACGGGGGCCGATTCGATTGGGAGGCGTCCGGAAAGTTTCCCGAACTCACCGAGCCCTATGCGGGCTTCCACGGGATGGACTTCCAGGAGGAATCGACCGTCGCTGCGTTCTCATTGCGTGCGCGCCGCGAAGGTTTGCGCGATTTTGGCGCCTGCATGAGCCCCGCCACTGCGTTCCAGATTCTGCAGGGCGTCGAGACGCTGCCGATCCGCATGGAGCGGCATGTCGCGAACACGCGCAAGGTGGTCGAGTTCCTCGTCCGCCACAAGATGACCGAGTCGGTGAGTTATCCCGAGCTCGACACCCATCCGGACCACGCACTCGCGCGGCGACTGCTGCCGCGCGGCTGCGGCGCCGTCTTCAGCTTCAACCTGAAGGGCGATCGCGCCGCCGGGCGACGCTTCATCGAGTCGCTCGCCGTTTTCTCGCATCTCGCCAACGTCGGCGACGCGCGCTCGCTGGTCATCCATCCGGCATCGACGACCCACTTTCGCATGGACGCCGAGGCGCTGAAGGGCGCCGGCATCACCGAGGGCACCGTGCGCCTGTCGATCGGCCTGGAGGATCCGGATGACCTCATCGAGGACCTGGCGCGCGGTCTGCGCGCGGCGGAAAAGGCCTGACCGGGCTGCAGAGACTCGAGCCAAGCATGGAACTGACGGTTGAGGGAACGCGCGCCTACGCCTACACCGGCGGCAAGGCGTTCGACGCAAAGCTGCCCTGTGTCGCATTCATCCACGGCGCGCAGCATGACCACTCGGTCTGGGTGCTGCAGTCCCGCTATCTCGCGCACCACGGCTATTGCGTGCTCGCGCTCGACCTTCCCGGTCACGGTCGCTCCGAAGGGCCGGCGGTTGCGAGCGTCGAGGCCATTGCAGACTGGGTGTCCGCAGTGCTCGCTGCCGCCGGCGTCGAACGGGCGACGCTCGTCGGTCACAGCATGGGTTCGCTCGTCGCCGTCGACTGCGCGGCGCGCCACCCCGCCCAGGTTGCGCGCATCGTCCTGGTCGGCAGCGCCTATCCGATGAAGGTGTCGAAGGAACTGCTCGACGCGACCCGCGACGACGAGCCGCTCGCGCAGGACATGGTGAACATCTGGTCGCACTCGGCGCTCGCGCACTATCCGTCGAACCCCGGGCCGGGCTTCTGGGTGATCGGCGAGAACCTGCGGCTGATGCAGCGACAGAAACCGGGCGTGATGCACGTCGACTTCGCCGCCTGCAACGCCTATTCGTCGGGTCTCGAGCGCGCCGTGCAGATTGAGTGCCCCACCCTCTTCATCCTGGGCGAGCGCGACGTGATGACGCCGCGTCGCGCTGCGGCGGATCTTGCAAGAGCGATCAGGGGATCGCGCACCGCCGTCATCGCGGGCGCCGGACACAACGTCATGGGCGAAAAGCCCGACGAGGTGCTCGACACGCTGCGCGAGTTCCTGGGGACGAGCGCATGAAGGGAAGGTCTGGGTGACGCTCCAGAAGGTGAGCGCGCGCACCTTGAAATCGGCTGGTCACTGCGCTCGATCGGATCATCGAAACACACCAAAGGCCGGGTCGACAGTCTCGGCACCAAGTGATTGCGCGAATGACCGGTCCAGCGCCCAATGCCGTTGCACAATCGAGGTAGGTCTACGGACACTATCGGCCAAGAGCCGCCATTGGGGCATTGCTCCGCAACTTCCCCAAACCGGCCCGTCAAGGGATGCGCGACGACTGGCGAT
>Ga0209253_10002198_pt1 | contig 17270 bp, 13 predicted proteins | sample FrelakmetBRP12BR_FD_187145 | JGI IMG/M metagenome (GOLD analysis project Ga0209253, IMG submission 187145) | Freshwater lake sediment microbial communities from the University of Notre Dame, USA, for methane emissions studies - BRP12 BR (SPAdes)... | ecosystem: Environmental > Aquatic >...
TCGTCGCCTTCCGGAAGCGCCAGCTTCAGCTCCTTGATGAAGGTCGCGACGTTGCGATTCGAGATGACGCGGCAGTTCCACTTGCGGACGCTGAAGATCTCGGGCGCGACCTCGATCTTCATGTCGCCCTTCACCTTCACCTGGCAGGCCAGGCGGCAACCGCGACGCGCCTCGCCCGGCGAGATGAAGCCGGTCTCGGTCGGCAGCAGGTCGCCGCCACCCTCCTTGACGATCACTTCGCAGACGCCGCAGGCGCCCTTTCCGCCGCACGCCGACGGGATGAAGATCTTGTTGTCCGCCAGCGCGCCCAGCAGTGTGCCGCCGGCCGGGGTCTTGAGGATCTTCGAGGTGTCGTCGTTGATCAGGATGGCGACTTCGCCGGTCGCGACCAGCTTGCGGCGCGCGCCGAGCAGCACCGCCACCAGGAGCAGCACCACTCCGGTGAACATGAAGACGGCGAGGACGATGTCGAGCATGCGGATCGCCTAGAGCTGGATGCCCGAGAACACCATGAAAGCGAGCGACATCAGGCCGGCCACGATGAAGGTGATGCCGATGCCCTTCAGGCCGTCGGGCACGTGCGAGTAGGTCATCTTCTCGCGGATCGCGGCCATCGCGACGATCGCGATCGCCCAGCCGAGGCCCGAGCCGACGCCGAACACGACGCTCTCGGCGAAGGAGTAGTCGCGCTCCTGCATGAACAGCGATCCGGCCAGGATCACGCAGTTCACCGCGATCAGCGGCAGGAAAACGCCGAGCGTCGCGTAGAGCTTGGGCGCGTAGCGGTCGACCGCCATCTCGACCACCTGCGTGGCCGCCGCCACCGTGCCGATGAACAGGATGAACGACAGGAAGCTCAGGTTGACCGCCTGCAGCGACGGACTGACCCAGGCCAGCGCGCCCTCGTTCAGCAGGTAGCGCAGGATCAGGTTGTTCAGCGGCACGGTCAGCACCTGCACGAAGATCACCGCGACGCCCAGCCCGATCGCCGTCTCGACCTTCTTCGAGCACGCCAGGAACGAGCACATGCCGAGGAAGTAGGCCAGCGCCATGTTCTCGAGGAACACGGAGCGGATGCCGAGGTTCAGGAAGTGTTCCATTTGCTTCCGGCCTCAGTCCTTTTCCTGCAACTGCGGCTTCCAGGCCCGCAGCGCCCAGATCAGCAGCCCGATGATGAACAGCGCCGACGGCGCCAGCAGCATCAGGCCGTTCGGCACGTACCAGCCGCCGTCCTTGGTCAGCGGCAGCACGACGAAGCCGAAGACCTTGCCGGCGCCCAGCAGTTCGCGCGACAGCGCGACCAGCAGCAACACCAGCGAGTAACCGAGGCCGTTGCCGATGCCGTCGAGCAGCGAGCGCAGCGGCGGGTTCTGCATCGCGAAGCCCTCCGCGCGCCCCATCACGATGCAGTTGGTGATGATCAGGCCGACGAACACCGACAGTTCGAGCGAGAGCTCGTACAGCGTGGCCTTCAGGATCTGGTCGAACACGATCACCAGCGAGGCGATGATCGACAGCTGGACGATGATGCGGATGCTGCCCGGCGTGTAGCTGCGCACCAGGCTGACCGCGAAGTTCGCCAGGGCGGTCACGAGCGTGACGCCGATGCCCATGACCAGCGCCTTGTCGAGCCGGGTCGTCACCGCGAGCGCCGAGCAGATCCCGAGCACCTGCACGCCGATCGGGTTGTTCAGGATGACCGGATCGAACAGGACTGCACGATCCTGCTTGCTCAGGCCCAGCGTGGTCGCGCTCACGTGATCGCTCCTTCACGGAGGCGTTTCAGGAACTTGCCGTAGCCGTTGTCCGACAGCCAGAACTGCATCAGCCGGGTGACGGCGTTGCTCGTCACGGTGGCGCCGGACAGACCATCCACCCGCAGCGGATCCACCTCCGGAGCGCCGGCCTCGCCCTTGATCACGGTGATGCGGGCGTTCCACTGGTCGTCGAACCCCTTGCGGCCGCGCCACAGGGCCAGCCAGTTCGGGTTGCCGATCTCGCCGCCCAGGCCCGGCGTTTCCTTCTGGTCGTAGTACGTCAGCCCGCGCACGGTGTTGCCGTCGGGAGCGAGCGACAGGAAGCCGTAGATCGTTCCCCACATGCCGAGGCCTTCGACCGCGATCACGATCTGGTCGACCGTGTCGTCCTTCATGATGAAGTAGACGATGCCCTGGTTCGGGATCCGGCCGATGCCCGCGTTGTTCGGCGGCGCGACGCGGCTGGCGCCCGGGTCGTTGCGCGCCTTGCGCTGGTCGTAGCCGCGCGCGTCGACCTTGCCTTCGGGCACCAGTTCACCGGTCTCGAAATCGACGAGACGGGCCCTGATGCGCTTCTCGAAGATCGCCTTCACCTCCTGCTCGGACAGGTCGGCGCCGGGCTGCGCGAGGCCCGCCGCGAGCAGGACGTTCTTCTCCATGTACAGGCGCGCATTGGCCGCCTGGCGCGGCTGCAGGCTGACCGCGGCCACCGACACCAGCAGCGCGCACACGACGCACACGACCGTCGCGAAGATCACCGTGTACCTGGTGGAGTCAAGCCGCGGCACGGCGCCTCCTGCGGTTCACGTTGGCCTTGATGAAGCCCCAGTCGATCACCGGCGCCATCACGTTCATGAAGAGGATCACGAGCATCGTCGACTCCGGATAGGCCGGATTCACCACCCGTACCAGCACGATCAGCGCACCGATCATGAAACCGTAGACCCATCGGCCCTGGTTGGCGAAGGGCGCCGTCACCGGATCGGTGGCCATGAACGCCATCCCGAACGCCCAGCCGCCGAGCACCATGTGCCACCAGAAAGGCACCGCGTACCACGGGTTGGTGTGCGAACCGATGGCGTTGAACACGAGCGTCATCGCGATGGTGCCGAGCGCGACGCCGACCATGATCCGCCACGAACCCACCTTGGTGACCGCGATGATCACCGCGCCGATCAGGCACGCCAGCGCGGAAGTCTCGCCCATCGACCCCGGCTCGAAGCCGAAGAATGCGCGGAACCACGAGAACCCGGCGGTCTCGAACGGTTGCGTCATCACGCGCAGCTGGCCCAGCACGGTCGCGCCCGAGAAACCGTCGACGGCCGCTCCCGCCGGCACCGCCGTCCACACCTTGTCGCCTGAGATTTCGGCGGGATAGGCGAAGAACAGGAACGCACGCGCCGCCAGCGCCGGGTTGATGAAGTTCATCCCGGTCCCGCCGAAGACTTCCTTGGCGATCACCACGCCGAAGCTGATGCCGATCGCGGCCTGCCACAGCGGCGTGGTCGGCGGCAGGATCAGCGGGAACAGGATGCCGGTGACGAAGAAGCCTTCGTTCACCTCGACCTTGCGGACGATCGCGAACATCACCTCCCAGGTCAGGCCGACGACCATCGTGACGATGTACAGCGGCAGGAAATACAGCGCGCCGTGGACGAAGTTCGCCACCGCGCTGCGCGGCGAGTACCCGCTGCCGAGCCACCGGATCACGTCGTGCCGCCAGCCCTCGAGCGACGCCGCCTTGGCCGGGTCGATCGCGAGGTTCGCCTGCAGGCCCGTGTTGAACATCGCCATCAGCACGCACGGGAGCACGGCGATCACGACGGTCATCATGATCCGCTTCAGGTCGATCGCGTCGCGCACGTGCGCCGCCGTCTTCGTCACCGACGCCGGCGAATAGAAGAACGTGTCGACGGCTTCCCACAGCGGGTGCCACTTGGCGAGCTTCCCGCCGTGCTCGAAGTGCGGCGCGATCTGGTCCAGCTGTGCGCGGACCCAGCGCATCACGCACTCTCCTTCTCGATGCGATCGAGCGCGTCGCGCAGCAGCGGGCCGTAGTCGAACTTGCCCGCGCACACGTAAGTGCACAGCGCGATGTCGTCCTCGTCGAGTTCGAGCGCGCCGAGTTCGGTCGCGCGCACGTCGTCCTTCACGATCAGCGCCCGCAGCAGGAACGTCGGCAGGATGTCGAAGGGCATCACGCGCTCGTACGAGTCGATCGGATACATCGCGCGTGGCGAGCCGTTGGTCGACGTGTTGAGCGCAAAACGGTGCGCCCCGCGCCAGGCCCCGAGCACCGTGTTGGTAACGGAGAACTTCTCCGCGCCCGGCGCGATATAGCCGAACATCTCGCGCTCGCCGGCCTCCGGCAGCGCCGCAACCTGGAGGTGATGCCAGCCGAGGAAGGCGTCGCCGGGACCGGTCATCGCGCGGCCGTCGAGCACTGAACCCGAGATGATCCGATGCGGGCCGGGCGTCAGTTCGTCGCGCGTCAGTTCCTCGAGCGAAGCGCCGCGGCGCGTGCGCAGCAGCCGCGGGTTCGCCGCGCCCGGGCCGGCGATCGAGATCACGCGGGAGACGTCGAGTTCGCCGGTCGCCACGAGGTGGCCGATCGCGACGACGTCCTGGTAGCCGATCGCCCAGACGACGCGGTCGAGGCTCACCGGCATCAGCCGATGAATGTGCCAGCCGGCGTTGCCGCTCGGGTGCGGCCCCTTGAATTCGGCGACCTCGACGCCCGCCGGCACGTCGTACGAAGCGCCTGGCGCCTGGCAGAGGAACACCGGGCCATCCGTGAGCTTCACGAGCGCCGCCAGGCCGCGACGGAAGTCGTCGGCCCGTTCGGCGAGCACCAGCGCCGGCGGCGGCGCGTGGGGACGCGTGTCGGTGGCGGTGACGAAGACGGCGTGCGGCCGGGCCTCGGCCTTCGGCACGCGTCCGAACGGCCGCATGCGGAACGAGTCCCACAGGCCGGCCTCGATCAGCAGCGCGCGCACCTCGGCGTCGTTCAGCGTGTCCGCCGGCTTTCCGGTGAAGCTGGCGAAGCGGACACGGTCGTCCGAGGCCTCGTCCAGTTCGATCACCACGGAAATCAGCGCGCGCCGCTCGCCGCGGTGCAGTTCGATCACGCGACCGGCACCGGGGGACGTCGTGTGGACGCCCGGGTTCTTCTTGTCCTCGAACAGCGGCTGGCCGAGCGCAACGCGATCGCCCGGACCGACGAGCATCGTGGGTTTGAGACCGAGGGTGTCGAGACCGAGCGCGGCCACACGCGTGACAACCGGCGCCGCGTCGATGCGCGGCGCCGGCTCTCCGGCGAGCGGAAGATCGAGCCCTCTAGAGCTCTTGTGAAGGCGCGCTGGCCTTCGTTCTTGATGTCTCCCTACCGCGTCCACTCGCCTGGCCTGTGCGTTCCCTCTACGCAGTACCGGACGCGATGCGCGCAACCCTAGGCCCCTCGTACAGGCATGGCTTGACGCGCATCAACGCCCTCCCCGTTGCTGCCTTTCAGTGCAGCTTCTCGAACTTCGCCTGCAGTTCTTCCTTCGACTCCTTGTGGTTCGGATCGGGAATGATGCAATCGGCCGGGCACACGTCGACGCATTGCGGATCGTCGTGCGCGCCGACGCACTCGGTGCACTTCGCGGGGTCGATCACGTAGATCGGGTCGCCGACGGCGATCGCTTCGTTCGGGCAGACCGGCTTGCACGCGTCGCACGCGGTGCAGTCGTCGACGATCAACAGTGCCATGGAGTTCTCCTGGAGGACGGTTTCGAGAGGTTGTCGGTCGATGCGCTCTTCTACGCGAATTCGCTCGAGTAGGACTTGAGGGCCTTCATGTAGTTCGCGCGCTCGAATGCATCGGGATCCGGGCACGCCTGCTGGCTCAGCGAACCCTTCATCTGCTCGACCGAATCGTAGCCGCGCTCGGCCAGCCATGCTTCGACGCCGCGCACCAGCACCCCGATCTGCGTCGGGCCCTTCTTCAGCAGGCTGCTCGCGATCATGACGCAATCGGCGCCGGCCAGCAGCAGTTTCAGGACGTCGTCCGCCGTGTGCGCGCCGCCGGTCGCGGCGAAGCTCGTCTCGACCCGGCCGCGCAGGATCGCGATCCAGCGCAGCGCGAGCCGCACCTCGTCGGAGGTCGACAGCACGAGGTTGGGCGCCACCTGGAGATCGTCGAGTTCGATGTCGGGCTGCAGGAAACGGTTGAACAGCACCAGCCCAGACGCGCCGGCTCCCGCGAGCCGATTGGCCATGCTGGCCATCGCGCTGAAGAACGGCGCCACCTTCACCGCGACCGGGATCTTCACCTGGCCGGCGACCGACTTCACGAGGTCGATGTAGCGCGTCTCGACGGACTCGCTGCTGTCGTCGAGGCTGGTGGCGAGGAAGTAGACGTTCAGCTCGATCGCATCGGCGCCGGCCTGCTCGAACTTCCTCGCCATGCTGGTCCAGCCGCCCGGCGTGTAGCCGTTCAGGCTGGCGATCACCGGGACCTTCAGCGCCTTCTTGGCGTCGCCGATCAGGCTGAGATAGCGGTCCGGGCCGGTGCTGTAGTTCTGCTGCTCCGGGAAGTACCCGCTCGCCTCGGGCGACAGTTCCGAGCCGTACAACATCAGGTTGTGGGTCGCCATCTCCTCGTGTTCGATCTGTTCCTCGAACAGCGAAGGCAGGACGACGGCCGCGATGCCCGCGTCCTCGAGGCGTTTCAGGCTGTCGATCGAGCCCGTCAGGGGCGAGGCCGATGCGACGATCGGGTTCTCGAGTGCCATCCCGAGATAGCGGGTGCTGAGGTCGATGCGGTTCATTGCGCCTCCTGGGTCTGCGCCTTGGGAGCTTCACCATCGCCGGCATCCGGTGACGCCGCCTTGTCCGCGGCCCCGGCTTCCGCCACGACGCGATGCACGCCCGCCACCTGCTCGTAAAACTGCCAGCGCGCATCCGCTTCCGCCTGCGCCTGCCGGCCCAGCGCCTTGGCGCGCGCCGGATCGGCCTGCGCGAGCATCGCGAACCGGCCCTCCTTCATCGTGAACTGCTCGAGCGGCACCGTCGGCTTGCGCGAGTCGAGCTTCAGAGGCTGGTCGGCGCCGCCCATGCCGAGCCGCGGGTCGTAGTGGTAGAGCGTCAGGTAGCCGCTCTTCACCGCATCCCGCTGGTGGCTGAAGCCGGTCGTCATGTCGATGCCGTGCGCGATACAGTGGCTGTACGCGATGATCAGCGACGGACCGTTCCACGCCTCCGCCTCCTGGAAGGTGCGCACCGTCTGCACCGGGTTCGCGCCCATGGCGACCTGCGCGACGTACACGTTGCCGTACGCCATCGCGATCATGCCGAGGTCCTTCTTGCCGATCGACTTGCCGGCGGCCGCGAACTTCGCCACCGCGCCGCGCTGCGTCGACTTCGACGCCTGGCCGCCGGTGTTGCTGTAGACCTCGGTGTCGAGCACCAGGATGTTGACGTTGCGGCCGGACGCGAGCACGTGGTCGAGGCCGCCGTAGCCGATGTCGTAGGCCCAGCCGTCGCCGCCGACGATCCAGACGCTGCGGATCACGAGGCTGTCGGCGACGGCGAGCAGGCGGGCGGCTTCCGGCGTGCCGAGCTTCGGCAGGATGCCCTTCAGCTGTCTCACCCGCGCGCGCTGCGCCTTGATCTGCTCGTCGTTGTCCTGCGGGGCGCCGAGCAGCGCGTCTGCCAGTTCCGGGCCGATCTTCTCGCGCAACTGCGCGACCAGCAACTGCGCCAGGCCCTGCTGGGCGTCGAGCGCGAGCCGCATGCCGAGGCCGAACTCGGCGTTGTCCTCGAACAGGCTGTTGGCCCAGGTCGGCCCCTGCCCTTCGGCGTTCTTCGAGTACGGCGTCGTCGGCAGGTTGCCGCCGTAGATCGACGAGCAGCCGGTCGCGTTGGCGATCACCAGGTGGTCGCCGTAGAGCTGCGACAGCAGCTTCAGGTACGGCGTCTCGCCGCAGCCCGAGCACGCGCCCGAGTACTCGAACAGCGGCTGGCGCAGTTGCGAACCGCGCAGGCCGTCGATGGTGTCGAACGACGGCCGCACTTCCTTCAGGCTGAGGAAGAAGTCGTAGTTGGCGCGCTCGGCCTCGAGGTGCTCGAGCTTCGGCGCCATGTTGATCGCCTTGTGCTTGACCACCTGCTTGCTGCGCGTCGGGCAGACGTCGACGCAGGCGCCGCAGCCGGTGCAGTCCTCCGGCGCCACCTGGAGGCTGTACAGCATGCCCTCGAGGCTGTCCTTGCGGGTCCACGGCACCGCCTTGAACGTCGACGGCGCGCGCTTCATCTCCTCGGGCGAGAACACCGTCATGCGGATCGCCGCGTGCGGGCACACCAGCGGGCAGATCGCGCACTGCGTGCAGATCGTCTCGTCCCAGATCGGGATCTCCTGCGCGATGCTGCGCTTCTCCCATTGGGTGGTGCCGGTCGGGAACGTGCCGTCGACCGGCATCGCCGACACCGGCAGCAGGTCGCCCTTGCCGTCCAGCATCATCGCCGTCACGCGCTGCACGAAGTCGGGTGCCGCCTTCGGGACGATCGGCCGGCGCGACCACAGCGAGCCGGCCCGATCCGGGACCTTGACCTCGGCCATCGCGGCCAGCGAGTGGTCGACTGCGGCGAAGTTGCGCGCCAGCACCGTCTCGCCGCGCTTGCCGTAGGTCTTGCGGATCGCCTCCTTGATCTTGTCGATCGCTTCGTCGCGCGGCAGGATCCCGGAGATGGCGAAGAAGCACGCCTGCGTGACCGTGTTGATGCGGCCGGCGAGGCCCGCCGTCTTCGCGACCGCCAGCGCATCGACCACGAAGAAGCGCAGCTTGCGGTCGACGATCGTCTGCTGTGCCTCGCGCGGCAGCTTGCCCCACACCTCGTCGGGGCCGTACGGGCTGTTCAGCAGGAAGGTCGCGCCGGGACGGGCAAGTTCGAGCACGTCGAGTTTTTCCATGAACTCGAACTGGTGGCAGGCGACGAAGTCCGCCCGGCCGATCAGGTACGTCGACTCGATCGGCTCCGGCCCGAAGCGCAGGTGCGACACGGTGATCGCGCCGGACTTCTTGCTGTCGTAGACGAAGTAGCCCTGGGCGTGCAGCGGCGTGCTCTCGCCGATGATCTTGACCGTGTTCTTGGTCGCGCCGACCGTGCCGTCGGCGCCGAGGCCGTAGAACACGGCGCGCGTCACGCCGGCGGCCTCGGTGTCGAAGTCCGGATCCCACTTCAGCGACAGGCGCGTGACGTCGTCGAGGATGCCGACCGTGAAGTGCTTCTTCGGTGCCGCCAGCTTCAGCTCGTCAAGGGCGGCCTTCGCCATCGCCGGCGTGTATTCCTTCGACGAAAGCCCGTAGCGCCCGCCGATGACCCGCGGCAACGCCATGTCGTGCGGCCAGCCTTCGGACAGCGCCGTGACGACATCCTGGTAGAGCGGCTCGCCGATGGCGCCCGGCTCTTTCGTGCGGTCGAGCACGGCGATCGACTTCACGGTCTTCGGCAGCGCGGCGACGAACGCTTCCACGTCGAACGGCCGGTAGAGCCGCACGGTCACGAGGCCGACCTTCTCGCCCGCGGCGAGCAGCTTGGCCACCGCCTCGCGCGTGGCGCCGACACCCGAGCCCATCTGCACGATCACGCGCTCGGCATCCGGCGCCCCGCAGTACCAGAACAGGCTGTAACTGCGCCCGGTGACCTTCGCAAAGCGCTCCATCGACTCGGTGACGATGCCGGGGACCGCGGAGTAGAACGGATTGCAGGCCTCGCGCGCCTGGAAGAACACGTCCGGGTTCTGCGCGGTCCCGCGGATGACCGGCGCGTCCGGGTTCAACGCGCGCGCGCGGTGCGCCTCGATCAGTTCGTCGTCGATCAGCTGGCGCGCGTCGTCCTCCATCAGCAGGTCGATCTTGTTGACCTCGTGGCTGGTGCGGAAGCCGTCGAAGAAGTGCAGGAACGGCACCCGCGACTTCAGCGTCGCCATGTGGGCGATCATCGCCATGTCCTGCGCTTCCTGCACGCTCGACGCCGCGAGCAGCGCGAAGCCGGTGGTGCGGGCGCTCATCACGTCGCTGTGGTCGCCAAAGATCGACAGTGCGTGGGTCGCCAGCGTGCGCGCGGCGATGTGGAACACCGCCGGAGTCAGCTCGCCGGCAATCTTGAACATGTTGGGCAGCTTCAGCAGCAGGCCCTGCGACGCCGTGAAGGTCGTGGTGAGCGCGCCGGCCTGCAGCGATCCGTGCACCGCGCCGGCGGCGCCCGCCTCGCTCTGCATCTCGACCACCTCGGGGACCTGGCCCCAGATGTTCGTCTTCCCGGCGGCCGACCAGGCGTCGGACAGCTCGCCCATGTTCGAAGACGGCGTGATCGGGTAGATCGCGATCACCTCGCTCAGCATGTGAGCGATGCGGGCGGCGGCTTCGTTGCCGTCGAGCACGTACGAGTGTTTCATCTTGGCTCTCTCTGCTACAGGATGCCGGCCTTGCCAGCCTCCCAGCGGCGGAATTCGGTGGTCAGCAGCGCGACGTGTTCGCGCTCCTCGGCAGCCAGTTCGCGGTACAGGTCCCGCTCGACCGAACCCGCGGGCGCGAGCTCGCCTTCGCGCGCGAAGAAGTCGACCGCGCGCTGCTCGAAGGCGATCGCGATGCGGAACAGGTTCGCCGGGTCGTCCGGCTTGCGGTCGATGCCGGCGAAGATCGCGGCGCGGTCGACCTGGTAGTCGGCCGAGGGCTCCGGCAGGTCGGCGTGGTAGCGCTTCGACAGCGTTTCCATGTGCTCCTGCTCCATCTCCGCGAAGCGCGCGAACAGGTCCTGCAGCACGGGATCCTTGGCCTCGCGCGAGGCGCGCTGGTAGAAGGCATGACCTCCCAACTCGATCTCGAAGGCCTTGCGCACCGCCTCGAGCGCGCGGTCGTCCTCGATCGCGCCGCGGTCGAGCATCTCGAGCTTGCCCTTGCAGTACGGGCACAACCCGTACGGGAAGGCGAAGCCCTCGGCCACCTTGTGGCACTCGGTGCAGCGCCAGCGCAGTTCCATGCCGGCACAGCAGATGTACGACTCGTCGCCTTCCAGTGGACGGTGGCAGCGCGGGCAGATGTTCATTGCTTGACCTCGCCGGTGGCGGGTTCGGTGGACAGGGAGACCTGGGGCTCGGCGCCGATCGGCAGCGGCGGCACGAACGCGTCCGCGTCTGCCTGCGTGATCGGCCACTTGCTCTTTCCGCCCGCGAGGTACGCGCCGATCGCGCGCGCGGCGCGGCGGCCGGCGCCCATCGCGAGGATCACGGTCGCGCCGCCGGTCACGATGTCGCCGCCGGCGAAGACACCCGGCACGCTCGTGGCCTGCGTGTAGTCGTCGGCGACGATGTAGCCCCACTTGTTGAGCGCGAGGCCCGGCGTGGACTTGGTGATGATCGGGTTGGCCTGCGTGCCGAGCGCGTAGATGACCGTGTCGCACTCGAGTTCGACGAACTCGCCGAGCGGCACCGGCTTGCGGCGCCCTCTCTCGTCCGGTTCGCCGAGCATCATCTTCTCGACCTTCATGCCGCGCACCGTGCCGTCGCCGTCGACCAGGATCTCGACCGGCGCGTGCAGGAAGAAGAAATCGATGCCCTCCTCCTTCGCGTGCCGCAGTTCCTCGATGCGGGCCGGCGCCTCGGCCTCCGAGCGCCGGTACACGCAGCGCACGGTCGGCGTGCCGAGCCGCTTGGCCACGCGCAGGCAGTCCATCGCCGTGTTGCCGGCGCCGATCACGACGACGCTCTTGCCGATCGTGATCGGCGTGTCGAGGTAGGGGAACTTGTCCCCGCCCATCAGGTTCACGCGGGTCAGGAACTCGTTGGCCGAATAGACCTGTCCGGCGAACTCGCCCGGGATGCCGAGGAACGACGGCGCGCCGGCACCCGCACCGACGAACACCGCGTCGAAGCCCCGCTCCTGCATCAGCTGCGGGATCGAGAAGGTCTTGCCGACCACCTTGTTGGTCTCGAACTGGACGCCGAGTTGCTTCAGGCTGTCGACCTCGCGCGCGATGATCTCGCGCGGCAGGCGGAACGACGGAATGCCGTACTGCAGGACGCCGCCGACCACGTGCAGCGCCTCGAACACGGTCGCCTCGCAGCCGAACTTGGCGAGGTCCGCGGCCACGGACAGCCCCGACGGCCCGGAGCCGACGATGGCAACCTTGCCGAGCTTGCGCTGGAGCTGGGGTGGTGAGTTCTTCTTCCCGTGCGCGTTGTCGCCGACGAAGCGCTCGAGCCGCCCGATCGCGACCGACTCCATCGGAGTCTTCTTGTTGCGCCCGACCTGGCACTGCGCCTCGCACTGCGACTCCTGCGGGCAGACGCGGCCGCAGACCGACGGGAACAGGTTCGACTCGTTGATGACGCCGAGCGCGCCGTCGAGGTCGCGCACCAGCAGGTGACGGATGAAGCGCGGGATGTCGATGCCGACCGGACAGCCTTCGATGCAGGTCGGCTTGGTGCACATGATGCAGCGCTCGGCCTCGGCCAGCGCGTCGGCCATCGTGTAGCCGAGGTTGACTTCCTTGAAGTTGCGCGAGCGCTCGAGCGCGTCGCGCTCCGGCATCTTCACCGCGTGCGGCGGCAGGTCCTTGAACTTCTTGTAGTTGCGCTTGCCGTCGGCGAAGAGCTGCTTGTCGACTTCGCAGACGTGCGCGTAGTCGGTGTTCGCCGCCGCCTCCTCGCCCTTGAAGCGCTTCTGGCGCAGCATCAGCTCCTTGAAGTCGACCTGGTGGCCGTCGAAGTCGGGCCCGTCGACGCAGGCGAACTTGATCTCGGTTCCGACCGTGACCCGGCACGATCCGCACATGCCGGTGCCGTCGACCATGATCGCGTTCAGCGACACCATGGTCTTCACGCCGAACGGCCGCGTGGTCTCGACGCACGCGTTCATCATCGGCAGCGGGCCGATCGCGACGACGAGATCCGGCTTGTCCCGCTCGAGCACCTCCTGCAGCGCCGCGGTGACGAAGCCCGGCTTGCCGTAGCTGCCGTCGTCGGTGCAGACGATCAGGTTGTCGCACTGCGCGCCGAACTTTTCTTCCCAGAAGACGAGGTCCTTGTTGCGGAAACCGATGATCCCGGTGGTGCGGTTGCCGGCCTCCTTGAACGCGCGCAATTGCGGGAACACCGGCGCCACTCCGAGGCCGCCCCCGACCAGGACGACGTGGCCGAACTTGCCGACGTGCTGAGGCAGGCCCAGCGGACCGACGAAGTCCGTGAAGGTGTCGCCTTCCTTGTAGCGGTCGCGCATTTCGAGCGTCGTCTTGCCGAGCGCCTGCACCACGAGGGTCACGGTGCCCGCCTCGCGGTCGTAGTCGGCCACCGTCAGCGGGATCCGCTCGCTGCCCTCGTGCAGCCGCAGCATCACGAAGTGGCCTGGCTCGGCCGACTTCGCGACATCGGGCGCCATCACGTCCCAGAGAAAGGTGGTGTCCGAAAAGGACTCGCGGCGGGAGATTGTGTACATGAGGTGTCTCGGTGATCGAGGCGCTGCGCCCCTCTGCTCCGGGTGGATGCTCCCACCGAGATTCACCGCCCCGTTGATCCCCGTCAACCGGTTCAGGATGCGCGACACCATTCCGCGTTGCGATACGGGGTATTGCGAGTTCGCACATCGCGACGCGCGGTTCCGCCAGTTGATACCCGTCAATCCGATCGAGCGGTGCGAGACGACACTGCGGGCAGATTCAACCCGCGGCGCGCCTCGCGCGAACTCACCCATGAATGCACAAGCCAACCTCGCAGCTGCGATGGGCGGAGTCCCTCGCGTGCGCAAGAGCCGGTGGCCGGCCAAGCTGGACTTCACCCAGAGCGCCACCGGGCTGATCCTGGGCCTCTTCATGTGGGGCCACATGTTCTTCGTGTCCACGATCCTGATCAGCCAGGACGCGATGTGGACGGTCACGAAGTTCTTCGAGGGCTACTTCTTCTTCGGCAAGGCGTACCCGATCCTCGTCTCCTTCGTCGTCGCGGGCGTGTTCTTCCTGTTCATCGTGCACGCCGCGCTCGCGCTGCGGAAATTCCCCGTCAACTATCGCCAGTACCGCGAGTACCGCGACCACATGGGGATGATGCGGCACGAGGACACGACCCTGTGGTACTGGCAGGTCGTCACCGGCTTCGCGATGTTCTTCCTCGCGTCGGTCCACCTCTACCAGATGATGATGCACCCCGAGGCGATCGGCCCGTGGCAATCCGCCGACCGCGTGTGGAGCGGCCTGTGGTGGCCGCTGTATCTGGTGTTGCTGTTCGCCGTAGAACTGCACGGCGGCATCGGCCTGTACCGGCTCTGCGTGAAATGGGGCTGGATGGAAGGCAAGAACCCCGCCGCCACGCGCAAGAACCTGAAGATGCTCAAGTGGGCGCTGTCGGCGTTCTTCATCGTGCTCGGCCTCGTCACCCTCGCCGCCTACATCAAGATCGGCATGGGCCGTGACGCCCGCATCGGCAAGGAGTTCGTCCCCAGCTGGCAGCGCTCCTCGCTGCCGGCCCAACCGGGAGCGGCGCGCGTCATCACCCCAGCGGCGGCGCCGGCCACGGAGGGAAGCAAATGAACGTCATCTACACGGATGTGCTCGTCATCGGCGGCGGCCTCGCGGGCCTGCGAATGGCCGTGGCCGCCAAGCGGCGCGGCCACGACACGATCATCCTGTCGCTGGTCCCGCCCAAGCGCTCGCACTCCAAGGCCGCGCAGGGCGGCATGCAGGCGAGCCTCGGCAACGTGATCAAGGGCCAGGGCGACAACGAGGACGTGCACTTCGAGGACACGGTTCGCGGTTCCGACTGGGGCGCCGACCAGGACGTCGTGCGCATGTTCGTCAACACGGCGCCCAAGGCCGTGCGCGAGCTCGCGGCGTGGGGCGTGCCGTGGAGCCGCGTGCGCAAGGGCGACCGGACGGTCGTCATCAACGGCCAGAAGGTCACCATCACCGAGCGGGACGAAGCGCACGGCCTGGTGGCGCAGCGTGACTTCGGCGGCACCAAGAAGTGGCGCACCTGCTACGTCGCCGACGCGACCGGGCACGCGATGCTGCAGGCGGTCGGCGACCAGGTGATCGCCAGCTCGATCCCGGTGCACGAGCGCACCGAGGCGCTGGCGCTGATCCACGAAGGCGGCCGCTGCTACGGCGCCGTCGTGCGCGACCTCATCACCGGCGAACTGACGGCGTACGTCGCCAAGGCGACCGCGCTGACCACCGGCGGCGCCGGCCGGCTGTACCAGGTCACCACCAATGCCGTGATCTGCGAAGGCATCGGCATGGCGATCGCACTGGAAACCGGCGTTGCCACGCTGGGCAACATGGAGGCGATCCAGTTCCACCCGACCCCGATCTTCCCGGCCGGCATCCTGCTGACCGAGGGCTGCCGCGGCGACGGCGGCCTGCTGCTCGATGTCGACGGCCACCGCTTCATGCCCGACTACGAGCCCGAGAAGAAGGAACTCGCCTCGCGCGACGTCGTTTCGCGCCGGATGGAAGAGCACATCAAGAAGGGCAAGGGCGCGAAGTCGCGCTTCGGCGAGCACATCTGGCTGGACATCCGCCTGCTCGGCGAGGCCCACATCAAGCACAACCTGCGCGAAGTCTGGGACATCTGCCACTACTTCCTCGGCCTCGATCCGGTGAAGGACCTCATCCCGGTGCGGCCGGCGCAGCACTACACGATGGGCGGCGTGCGGACCAACTACACGGGCGAGAGCCCCACGCTCAAGGGCCTGTTCGCCGCGGGCGAAGCCGCGTGCTGGGACATGCACGGCTTCAACCGGCTGGGCGGAAACTCGGTCGCCGAGACCGTGGTCGCCGGCATGATCGTGGGCGAGTTCATCGCGGACTTCTGCGACAAGACCGAGAACGACATCTCCATCCCGACCGGGGTGCTGCGCGACTTCGTGAACGAGGAGAAGGCGAAGCTGCAGGGCCTGATGACCAGCCGCGGCAGCGAGGACGCCAGCGCGCTGAAGGCCCGGATGCAGGTCATCATGAGCGACAAGGTCGGCATCTTCCGCACCGGCAAGGAGCTGGAAGAGGCAGTCGACGAGTTGCAGAAGCTGCTCGTGAAGAGCCGCAGCATCGGACTGAAATCCAGTTCGCCGGGCGCGAACCCCGAGCTGGTGACGGCCTACCGGGTCCAGAAGATGCTGAAGCTCGCGCTGTGCGTGGCCTACGGCGCGTTCACCCGCACCGAAAGCCGCGGCGCGCACTTCCGCTCCGACTACCCCAACCGCAACGACGCCAAGTGGCTGAGCCGCACGCTCGCCACCTGGAAGGGCGACTCGACCCTGCCGAAGTTCAACTACGAAGCGCTCGACGTCGGCAAGATGGAGCTGCCGCCGGGATGGCGCGGCTACGGCGCCAAGGACTACGTGGACCACCCGGACACGCCGGTCCGCCAGGCGGCCGTGGACGCCCTCAAGCAGCAGCACGCCGATGACCGCTTCGCGCGGCAGGCGGCGCTGATGCCGTACGAGCAGCTGCTGCCCGCCCGGCTGCGCGGGAAGAACGAGAGGATCGACGAGCCGATGGCCCAGGCCCCGGCGCGGAGGACAGCATGAGCAACCAGGCCACCGGAAAAGTGATCAACGTGGTGCCCGTGCAGGCAAGCGCGCCTGCCGCGCCAGCCTCCGCCAGCGGCGCAGCGGCCGCGCGGGCCGGCGTGCAGCCCGGCCAGATGCTGAGGATCAGCGTGATGCGCTACAACCCGGCCGACCCGGCGAGCGTCCCGCACATCCAGACCTACGAGATCGAGCAGAGCGACGGCATGACGCTGTTCATGGCGTTGATGGAGATCCGCGAAAGGCTCGACCCGTCGCTGCAGTTCGACTTCGTGTGCCGCGCCGGCATCTGCGGCAGCTGCGCGATGATCGTCAACGGCCGGCCGACGCTCGCCTGCCGCACGCTGACGCGCGACATCGGGCCGGACATCACGCTCGCGCCCCTGCCCTTCTTCGAGCTGATCGGCGATCTCTCGGTCAACACCGGCAAGTGGATGCGCGCGCTGTCCGAGCGCCTCGAGGCGTGGTGCCACACGAAGCAGCAGGAGTTCGACCTGACGCGGCTCGAGGAGCGGATGGAGCCCGAGCTCGCGGAAGAGATCTTCGAGCTCGACCGCTGCATCGAGTGCGGCTGCTGCCTCGCCGGCTGCGGCACGGCGCGCATGCGCAAGGACTTCGTCGGCGCGGTCGGCATCAACAAGGTCGCCCGCTTCCGCCTCGACCCGCGCGACGTGCGGACCGACGCGGACTACTACGAACTGATCGGCGACGACGACGGCGTCTTCGGCTGCATGTCGCTGCTGGGTTGTCACGACGTCTGCCCGAAGGAACTGCCGCTGCAGACGCAGATCGCGTTCATTCGCAGGAAGATGGTCAAGGAAGGCATGTCGTAGGAAGCGACCACCGGGCCTGCGATCACCTGAAGGGGAATCGCAATGGCACGAATCGAGAAGGACTTTCTGGGCGAGAAGGAGCTGCCCGACACCGCGTACTACGGCGTGCAGACGCTGCG
>Ga0209253_10002199_pt1 | contig 17268 bp, 10 predicted proteins | sample FrelakmetBRP12BR_FD_187145 | JGI IMG/M metagenome (GOLD analysis project Ga0209253, IMG submission 187145) | Freshwater lake sediment microbial communities from the University of Notre Dame, USA, for methane emissions studies - BRP12 BR (SPAdes)... | ecosystem: Environmental > Aquatic >...
TCTCCCAAGGTGAGGACGGCTGCCCTCTTTGTGTTCATCTGGTCCGTGACGGCCTGGCTCATATTCCCCTTGCTCTTCATGAAGACCGTGTCGCTGCAGGAGGCCTCGAAATATTTTTATCGCTCGGCCCTGGGCATCATTCTGCTGATCATCCTCTTCGGGAAGACAGTGACCGACCTCTTTTTTCCCCTCGATACCTCCCGGAAAAAATCGTTCCTTCAGGTCATCTTCCTGACCGTTTACGCCCTGGTCATGGCCGGCGGGATCATCCTGATTCTTTTTCGGATCCTGGCGCTTTACATTAAAAGCGGCAGCGCCGGCGACATCCTCTGACCCCTTAGGGGGGATATTGCCAAGATCAGATGCTTTGAGGCAATATATTCATTTCAAAGAAGCGGCCGGGGGCCTCAACCGGCCAGTCAGGAGAGAATTGAAAGGAGCATCATAGTGGGAAAGAAAAAACTGTTTTATCTCGCCCTTGTCCTCGTTTTGGTATTCGGCTCTTTTTCTTGCGCTAAAAAGAAAGAGCCGGCGCCGGCGGCCACGGCCGAGACGAATCCCTTTTTCACAGAGTGGACGACACCGTTCGGAACTCCGCCTTTCCCCGAGATCAAAGAAGCTCACTACATGCCCGCTTTCGAGGAGGGCATGGCCAAGCAGAAGCAGGAGGTCGTGGCCATCACCGCCAGCGCCGAGCCCCCGAGCTTTTCCAACACGGTCGAGGCCCTTGAGCGCACGGGGAGACTTCTCACCAAGGTCAACAACGTCTTTTACGCTCTGACCGACAACAATACTAACGAGGAGCTCCAGAAGATTGAAGCCGAGATCGCTCCCATCCTGGCCAAGCACGAGGACGATATCCTGCTCAATGACAAATTGTTCCAGCGAATCAAGGCTATCTGGGAAGGAAGGGACGGGCTTAGCCTGACTCCCGAGCAGTCCCGGCTGCTGGAGAAAACTTACAAGAAGTTTGTCCGGAACGGGGCGGCGCTCGATGAGGTCAAAAAGGCCGAGCTCCGCAAGATCAACGAGGAGCTGGCCGTCCTGACGGTCAAGTTCGGCGAAAACGTCCTCAAGGAAGATAACGGGTTCATGCTCATACTGGAAAAGCCGGAGGACCTGGCCGGGCTTCCCCAGGACGTCGTCACCTCCGCGGCCGAAACGGCGAAGGAAAAGGGCCTGGAAGGCAAGTGGATTTTCACCCTCCACAAGCCGAGCTGCATTCCCTTCTTCCAGTACTCGGAGCGGCGGGACCTGCGCGAGAGGCTATTCAAGGCCTTCATCAGCCGCGGTGACAACGGCAACGCTTATGACAACAGGGCCGTTCTGTCGAAGATCGCCGCTTTGCGCGTCCGGCGGGCCGCCCTTCTCGGCTACAAGACGCACGCCGACTATGTCCTCGAGGAGAACATGGCCAAGAATCCGGCTGGCGTAACCAAACTCCTCGACCAGCTTTGGGGTCCGGCCCTGGCCACGGCCAAGACGGAAGCGAAAAACCTCCAGGCCCTGATCGACAAGGAAGGCGGGAACTTCAAGCTCGCGCCCTGGGATTGGTGGTACTATGCCGAGAAATTGAAGAAAGCGAAATACGACCTCGACGATGAAGTCCTGCGCCCCTACTTCGAGCTGAAGGCGGTCCGCCAGGGCGCTTTCGACGTAGCGGGAAAACTTTATGGGATCAAGTTCGAGCCGCGCACGGATATCCCCGTCTACCATCCTGATGTCGAGGTCTTCGAGGTCAAGGAGGCCGACGGCACCCACATCGGCATCCTCTATACGGACTATTTCCCGCGGCCTTCCAAGCGGGGCGGCGCCTGGTCTGGCTCTATCCGGGAGCAGTCGATAAGGGACGGCCGCAAGATTACCCCCATCAACTTCAACGTCGGGAATTTCACCAAGCCGACGGCCGAAAAGCCATCCCTGATCACGTTCGAGGAGGCGCTGACGCTCTTCCACGAGCTCGGTCACGCCCTGCACGACCTGCTCTCGAATGTGACCTACGAGTCGCTCTCCGGCACCAACGTGCCCCGCGACTTCGTCGAGCTCGGCTCCCAGATCATGGAGAACTGGGCCGGCGAATCCGAAGTCATAAAGACCTACGCCAGGCACTATCAGACCGGCGAACCCATTCCCCAGGAGCTCGTGGACAAGATCAAGAAGGCCGGTCTCTTCAACATGGGTTTCGCTACGGTCGAATACATGTCCGCCTGCTACCTCGATATGGACTGGCACACCCTGTCCGAGCCGGTGGAGCAGGATCCCCTCGCTTTTGAGAATGCCTCCATGAAGAAAATCGGGTTGATCCCCGAGATCGTCGTCCGCTACCGCAGTCCCTACTTCCAGCACATTTTCAGCGGCGGCTATTCCGCCGGATACTACAGCTACATCTGGAGCGAAGTGCTCGACGCCGACGCCTTCCAGGCTTTCAAGGAGACGAGCCTTTTCGACCAGGCGACGGCCCGGAGCTTCCGGGAGAACATCCTGGCCAAGGGCGGCTCTGAGGACGCCATGGAGCTCTTCAAGCGGTTTCGCGGCCGCGAGCCCAGGGTTGAGCCCGTGCTCAAGCGCAAGGGCTTCTTGAAATAGAGGGGCTCTGGTTCGCCGAAAGGAGCTTCGAGATGACCGACCTTGTCCGCCTCAGCCCGCTCGAATTCGTCAAGTTTCTCCGGACCGAAAGAATCCGCCGTTTTTATCTGGTCTATGACCCGATTAACGAGCGTGTCCAGAGCTCCCACCCGCAGCTCCAGCCTCTTGCCGAGTTCGTTTTTGCTGACCGGCGTGATTTCTCGGGACACGAAGGCCTGTTCTTCCAGGTGACCGACCGCCATGACACGCTCCAGGGCGCCTTCGTCCACCGGACCTGCCGTGGCCAGGCGGCCGGTGGGGTCCGCTACTGGACTTACGACTCGGTCGAAGATTACCTGCGGGACGGACTCCGGCTGGCCAAGGGAATGACCCATAAGAACGCCCTGGCCGGGCTCTGGTGGGGAGGCGGGAAAGGCGTGATGGCCCGCCGGCCCGACGTCGACCATGACAACCCCGATGTACGGAAATATCTCTACAGCGAGTACGGCCGCTTCATCAGCTCGCTCCGCGGCTGCTACATCACGGCCGAGGACGTGGGGACGACGGTGGCTGACATGGCCAACGTTTTTTCGCGGACCCGTTTTGTCATCTGCGTCCCTGAAGATTGGGGAGGGAGCGGCAACCCCTCCATCCCGACGGCCCGCGGTGTGGTCTGCGCCATGGAGGCGGCGCTCGAATTCTTGAAAATGGGCAACCTCAGCGGCAAGACCATTGCCATCCAGGGGATCGGGAACGTCGGTGGTCCGCTCATTCGATTCCTTTTCGAGAAGGGTGTCAAAAGAATCATCGCCTGCGACCTCGACGCCCGCCTCGCCGCCTCTCTCCGCGCGGCCACGATCGGACTTGACCTTGAGATCCGGACCGTCTCCTGCGGAGATGATTCGATCTTCAGGGAGGAATGCGATATCTTCTCGCCGAATGCCACGGGCGGCGTCCTCAATCCGCGCACAATCCCGCTCCTTAAGACGAAAATTATCTGCGGTGCGGCCAATAACCAACTCGAGGATCCCAGCCGGGACGACGCGGCCCTGTTCGAGCGGGGAATCCTCTATGTCCCGGATTTCCTGGCCAACCGGATGGGCATCGTGAACGCCGCCAACGAGCAGTACGGGTATATCACCGATGATCCTCTGTTCGAGCGGCACATGTCGCGCGATTGGGAATATTCCATCTTCCAAACGGCACTCCGGGTGCTGAAGGAATCCAATGAGACCGGTGAGCCCACCGGGCGGATCGCCGTCCGCCAGGCGGAAAAGCTCAGCCTGGAGCCGCACCCCATCTTCGGCCACCGGGGCCGGCAGATCATCGATTCCCTGGTCGCCGACCGCTGGCACCAGTTCGCCTGAGCCGTAAACCTCCGGCCTGAAAGGGAACAGGGCGATATGGAAAGACTGATCGGAAAACACTGGCATCACCTGAGCGCCGGGGATGCGGTCCAACTGCTGGAATCCAACCTGGAGAAGGGACTTTCCCTCTTTGAGGTCAAACACCGCCAGGGCCGCTTCGGCCCCAACGAATTCAGGGCGAGAAAGCCCCGGAGTCCCCTGCGCGCCTTCCTGAAGCAGTTTGCGCAGCCGCTCGTCTATCTTCTCGTGCTGGCCGCGGGAGTGACGGCGGTATTGGCTCATTATGTCGACGCGGCGGTCATTTTCGGCGTTGTGCTGGTGAACGCCGTCGTGGGTTTTCTCCAGGAATCTAAGGCGGAAAAAGCGATCGAGTCCCTCAAAAAAATGGTCCAGACTGAGACAACCGTCATACGTGATGGCGTGAAACGCCGCATTTCTTCGCGCGAGATCACACCGGGCGACCTAGTCCTCATGCAGTCGGGAGACAAAGTCCCGGCCGACCTGCGCCTGGTCGAAAGTCGCGACCTTCAGATCGACGAGTCGGCCCTCACGGGAGAGTCCGTGCCCGTGGAAAAATGCGTTGAAGTCCTCCCTCCCGAGACGATTCTTGCCGACCGCCATAATATGGCCTATGCCGGGACCCTGATCACCTACGGCCAAGGGAAGGGCGTAACCGTTGCGATCGGCGACCAAACCGCCAGCGGACAGATCGCCGAAATGATCTCGGAGGCCGTGGACCTCGAAACTCCGTTGACCCGAAAGATCGCCCATTTCAGCCGGGTTCTCCTTTATGTGATCAGCGCGCTGGCCGGCCTCACCTTCGCGGTCGGCCTCCTCCGCCGGGAGCCCGTGCTGGACATGTTCATGGCCTCCGTGGCGCTGTCCATCGGGATGATCCCGGAAGGCCTGCCTGCGGCCGTGACCATCACCCTGGCCATCGGGGTCAAACGCCTGGCAGGTCGCCGGGCCATCATTCGTAAGCTGCCGGCGGTCGAAACGCTCGGAAGCACGACCACCATCTGTTCTGATAAAACGGGCACGATGACACAGAACCAGATGACCGTGCAGCACGTCGTTACGGCGGAAGGTCATTTTAAAGTGACGGGCTCCGGCTACGCCTCAGAAGGGCGCCTGCAGAGAGCGGACGGCACTCCGCTGGACGTTGTGCCGCCCGGTGTCCAGAGCGTCCTCATCGCGGGAGCGCTGTGCAACGATTCCCAGATCACCTGCGAAGACGGCCGCTGGAAAGTCCAGGGGGATCCGACCGAGGCCGCGCTTCTGGTGTCTGCCCAGAAGGGAGGATATCCGGTCGAGGAACTCTCCAAGAGGCTGCCCCGCCTTGACGTGATTCCCTTCGAATCCGATCGCCAGTACATGGCCACCCTCCATGCGGACGAGGCCGCGGGAGCCAACCGGATCTTTGTCAAAGGCGCGGTCGAAAAAGTGATCGAGCTGTGCCGATGTGAAGCGGGCGCGGACGGCGCAGATAGTCCCCTGAACCGCGACGCCGTCCTGCGCAACACGGAAGCCCTGGCTGCGAGGGGATACCGGGTGCTCGCCTTTGCCGAAGGCCGGCGCGATCCCGGGAAAAGGTCTCTCGCCCAAGAAGCCTGGCAGGGCCGGCTGGTGTTTGCGGGTCTTCAAGCCCTCATGGACCCGCCTCGGCCGGAATCCAAGCAAGCCGTCGCCGCCTGCCAGTCCGCAGGCGTCCAGGTCAAGATGATCACGGGAGACCATGCGCTGACGGCGGCGGCCATCGCGGCCCAGCTCGGGCTTCGGTCCCGGGCGGCGGATGCCGCCGGGATGCCGAGGACCCTGACCGGCCGGGAATTGGCGGACCTCACCGATGAACAGCTGATCTCGGCCGTCGAAGAAACCAGCGTCTTTGCGCGTGTCGACCCTTCCCAGAAGCTGCGCCTGGTGGAAGCTCTGCAGGCTCGCGGACACGTGGTTGCGATGACCGGAGATGGGGTGAACGACGCCCCGGCGCTCAAGCAGGCCAACATCGGGATTGCTATGGGGCTGGCGGGCACCGATGTGGCCAGGGAAGCGGCGGATATGGTCTTGACCGATGACAACTTTGCCACGATCGAAGCCGCTGTCGAGGAAGGGCGCGGGGTTTTCGACAACCTCACCAAGTTCATCATCTGGACGCTGCCCACCAACCTGGGGGAAGGACTGCTGGTCATGCTGGCGATCTTCCTCGGCCTGGCGCTCCCCGTCACTCCGGTCCAGATTCTCTGGATCAACATGACGACGGCGCTCTTTTTGGGGTTGATGCTGGCTTTTGAGCCGACCGAGGCGGGTGTCATGGCCCGTCCGCCCCGGGATCCCAAGAAACCCATCATCACCCGCCCGCTCGTCTTCCGCCTCTTCCTGGTCAGCGCGGTCATGGCGGCCGGCGGCTTCTGGTTCTACGATCGCATCGTCGAAGGCGGAGGAAGTGTGGCCGAGGCCCGCACCATCGTGGTCAACGTGGTCGTCTTCACGGAGCTTTTCTACCTTTTCAACTGCCGGTCGCTGACCCGCTCTCCCTGGGCGATCGGCTTCCTGTCGAACCGCTGGGCCGTTTTCGGAGCCCTCGGGATGGCGGGCTTGCAGATATTATTGACCTACGTTCCGCTGCTGAACCGCTGGTTTGACACGGCTCCGATCACGGGCCTGGAGTGGCTGGAGGTTCTGGGGGTGAGCCTTTTCGCCTATGTCCTTGTCGAGTTCGAGAAATATTTTCGTCGGCTCAAACAGAATTAAAAGGAACCAAAAGGAATTAAGAGGTCCTTAACTTGGCCAGCCTGGTCTTTGCGTCCTCGGGCTCGGGGAGGCCGGGGTCGGCGTTTTTCCAGAGGTCGAGGAATTTCTGGTAGTTTTCGATGGCGCGGGCTTTTTCGCCTTTCTGCTCGTAGATTCTCCCCATCGTGTAAAAGCTCTTGGCGTAAGTATCCCCTGAACCAAGCCGGCCGGTCGTCAGGGCGGCAATTCTGCCGTAGGTCTCCGCTGCCTTATCCAGGTTCCCGGCCTGGTAATGCGCCAGGGCGAGAGAATCAAGGAAGACGGCATTCTTGCCCAGGGGGCCGAATGCCTCCAGGGCCAGTGCGCTCTCAAAATACGTGATGGCTTGAGGATATCTTTTCTTTTCAATCTCCAGGAGGCCCATCAAATGATGGTGGTATCGGATGGCCTTTTTGAACAATCCATTGTCGACTATCTGCTCTAGTTCATCGGCTGTTTTTTGAGTTTTGTCCAGCGATTTTGTCGCGATGAAGACACGGGCCTTCCCATACAAAGCGAGTCTTTGACCTTGCAGATAATCTGCCTTTTCCGCGCTTTCCCAGGTTATTTGAAGATATTTCAAAGCCTCTTCATAGTCTCCTGATTTGAGACAAATATAAGCCAAGCCATTGGCGAACAGCCATTTCCACACATTTTGGCCAACCATTTCGGCCAGGCCGATTCCCTGCTTATACGCATTCTTGGCCTTCTCATATTCTCCCTGCAATAAGTGAATACTCCCCAGGCGACTTAACCCCCATGCATGGGCCCCCGGCTCCTTCATCTCGAGGAGCTTCTGGTATTCTCCCTCGGCCTTTGCCAGGTCTCCTTTGTAGAGGTAAATATCTCCTTTGGACCTCAGGTTTAAAAAGTCATCGGGATCAAGAAGAAAGGCTTTGTCGATCTCCCCCATGGCCAGGTCAAGCTCTCCTCTGTCGATGTGGATATCGGCCAAGCCCTGACGGATCTGGGCGTTGTCTGAAAAATTCCGGATATAATCCTCGAGAACTTTCCCGGCTTCAGCATAAAGCTCTTTCGCCCTGTACATATCAGCAAATTGAGTATAGGTAGGGACAAACTCCGATTTGCTCCTGGCACTCGCGTCATAGTATCTGATCGCTTTGTCCCATTCTTCCAGGTCGCCGTATAACATGCCCAAATTATGGCTGGCTATGGAGTTGTCCGGATAGAGCGCAAGCAGGTTATTGAATGCTTCGATGGCCCGGGCATATGTTTTTTCCGAATCCGAATAGAAATCTCCCTGGATTTGATACCGCTCCGCCTCGGACAGCCGGTCGGATAATTCCAGGGCCTTTTGAATGAATTTTGTTCTTTCAGAAAACAGCCCGAGGTTGTTATAGCTCATGCCGATGGATCGATAAGCCATGGCGAATTGAGGGTCCAGAGCGATCGCTTTTTCCATGAGCTCGATGCTTCGGCGGTTATCACCGCTGTTGTGATATTTTCTCCCCTCGGCGTAATACTTGTAGGCTTCCGGAGAGCCGGTCGTGATCTTCCCGATTTCCTGGTCGATGTCGGCCGCGATCTGCTGTTCGGAAAGCTTGAAATTCGTCTTGATCTTCCGGGTCAGCTCATCCACCATCAAGAAGATGCCTTCCTCGCCTTTCCCAGCGACCGATTCCGAGGCGATGAGCTCTCCGCCCGGCGCCTCCTGAAGCGTGACGTTGATCCGGAATTCATCCCCGGCCTTGGCGTAAGCTCCCTGCAGGATATGGTTGACTCCGCCCATAGCGGCGACTTCCCTCAGGACCTCTGACGAGTAGGCCTGGGCATCGAGCTGATTCAAGCGGCCGAGGATATCGACGAGCTTGTCCTCGGATAAGATCCGGATGTACTTGGACTGGGTGAGGTCGGCGATCAGCAGGTTGGCGAGCATCGTCCGCCAGTGGTCAAGGTTCTTGTCGCCGGTGTTGTTCTTGAAATACATGACGGCCAGCGAAGGCTTGCCGGATGGAGGCGGCACGGCTTTCCGGTGGGGAAGAAACCGCCATAGGACGATGGCGGCCGCAACGACCGCGATTACAACAACCGCCGGAATCCAAAGTTTCCTCAGGCTGAACTTGACGGTGATCTCCCTCGAAGTGAGGGTTTTCCGGCTGGGGATGATCCTTTGAGTCGTGGGGATTCCCTGCTCGACCCTCTCCAGCTCGGCGCGGAGCTCCGTCGTGCTCCGGTATCTCTTTTCCTTGTCTTTTTCCAGGCAGCGCAGGACGATCCGGCTGAGGTCCTCGGAAATCTGCGCATTGTGCTCCTGCGGCGGCTTGGGCATCTCGCTTTTGTGCTTGACGGCGACGGTGAGCGGCGTATCCCCTTCAAACGGCACGCGGCCGGCCAGCATTTCGTAGAGGATGATGCCCAGCGAGTAGATATCGGACCTCTGGTCGACCTCTTTTCCCTCGACCTGCTCGGGACTCATGTATTCGGGCGTCCCGATGATCACTCCCGCCCCCGTGATTCCCTTGACCCGCAGCGACCTGGCGATCCCGAAATCCATGATCCGGACGGTCCCGTCCTTGTCGATCATGATGTTCGACGGCTTCAGGTCGCGGTGGACGACACCCAGGCGGTGGGCTTCGGCCAACCCTTCACAGACCTGCTTGGCGATGCTGACGGCCGTTCCAACGCTCAACTGCCCGGACATCCGGATCATGCTCTTCAGGTCTTCGCCGGGTACATATTCCATGGTAATGAAATAGGAACCGGCCTCTTTTCCCAGGTCGTACATCCGGCAGACATTTTTGTGGGCGATGTCGCGGGCGGTCTTGAGCTCGTTCCTGAACCGCTCGATGGTTTCGATGTCCGTCGAGATCTCCGGCTTTATGAGCTTCAGGGCGACCCGGGCGTTGACCTCCTGGTCGAGGACTTTATAGACCTTGCCCATGCCGCCCCGGCCCAGCTCCTCGATGACCTGGTATCTTCCGGCGAAGATGGCGCCGGTGGTCAGCTCCTTGAGGGGAGTTTGGAGAGTTTCCGTGGGGGCCGCAGAAGGAACTCCCGTCGGGCGCAGCAACTCGGTTCCGCATTCGGCGCAGAAGCGGGATGTTTCAGGATTCGCCAGCTGGCATTTCGGGCACTTGACGGCCATCGTTCACCCCGTCACGTGGATTGGGTAGAGGTTAACAAGATATGATCCTTTAGTCAACCAAGGTCCGGAGCTCTCAAGTCAGGCCAATCCCCGGTTCACCAGCCTCTCATGCTCCCAGGCGGCGAAGTTCTTCGGCGGGTTGACGATCTCGGACTCCGGCTTCCGTTCCAGCCGGGCGGCATCGGCCGGACAGCCGGTCACGCACAGCCCGCAGCCGATGCATTTGGCGCGATGGACGACCGAAATCTCCCCCTGGACGGAGGCGGCTTTCATCTGGCAGCGCTCGGCGCAGGTGCCGCATCCCTGGCATTTTTCAGGGTCGATGACAGAATAATAATTGGCGGCGGCCACCGATTTCTCAATCCCGAATTCCGTTATACCCCGGAGGATTCCGCAGCAGCAGCCGCAGCAGTTGCAGACGTAAAAGACACCCTCCGCCACATTGCTGACGGTATGGACAAGGCCGATTTCCTCGGTTTTGTCCAGGACGGCCAGGGCTTCTTCCTTGCTGACGAACGGAGGGACGGGAGAACCGGAAGGTTCGCCCGCGGTGTAGAAAATCAGCTCCACATGGAGCGGGAAGGAGCACTTCCTGGTTCCCACGAGGTCCTGCTGCTTCCGGCAGATGCAGTCCCGTACCCGGAAAGTGTTGCAGGAAACGAGAAGTTCGCGGAGTTTGTCATAGGGGAGTATCCATTCGGTTTTCACCGCCTTCTGTGCCGGGATGACCCGGTGGATGGCGGGCTGAGGTCGCATGATTTCAATCCCGCCCTGATCCAGGTACTCTTCGAAAAGGTGGGCGAGTTCGTGGTCCATCGTTTCCATCTGGGCTTCGTAAATGCCCACGATAAAGGGAGCCAGCCGGAATACTCCTTCCTCCGGATCGCCCCAGACAAAATCGCGCTCCAGCATGGCTTTCAGCCGCTTCATCGTTTCGGCTTCGGTCAATCCCACGCGTTTGGCGATCGCCGCCGCCGGTTCCATGGCTCCGGTCAGCTGGCCGGCCAGGTTGGCTTCCTCCGGGAGGAAGATTTTTTTCAGGAGAGTGATTTCAATGCCCGACTTGGTTCTAGGAAAAGAATTGGGCAGCTTGTTCAAAGCCGCAGCCAGCCTTTCGTACCAGCTGTTAACGGTCTGCGGATCCTGCTTTAGAAGCCCTGCGGCCGGGAGGGAGGATAGAGCGAGGCCGGCCAGAGTGGTTGTTTTTAGAAAATCCCGTCTTCCTAAATGGGCTTTTCTTGGAGCTTTTTTGATCATCTTGACCTCCCTTTGATGGATATCCCGGAAATGCCTCTTCCTAAAGTTCCAGCGGGATTGGCGGTCACGGGCCGATTGCCCCTCATCGCATCTTCAGCAAAGATAGTACGCAGCGGCCAGGGATATCAAGCATCTCTTGGCGGCCACGATTTGATTTGACTTCTTCTGAGCCGCGATTTATCTTCTTCCTGACGGAAGGGGACAAGGATGCCCCGATCAAAAGGCCTTTTAGCTTTTTCTCTGATTTGGGCATGTGTCTTGGCGCCGTTGGTCAGGCCTCAATCCCAAACCGGCCCAGACCAGACGGCCGACGCGGTCAAACTGGCCCAAATCCTCCAAAAAACGGCGGACTATTGCCGGAGGCTCGAAGGCGCCCTCCTGGATTTCGTCTGCATCGAGGAAGTCAAGGAAACGCTCCATTACGAGGTCTTCGAAAACGATCGCGATTTCGGCTCCTTTCGGATTATCAACAGGGCCGATGAAAACACGTCTCTTTACGAGTACCAGCTCATCCGAAATGCGGACAAAACCGAAGAAACCAGGACCTTAATTGAAAAGGACGGCAAAAAACGCCGAGAAAAAGCAACCGGGGTCGGAACCCTCCGTTTTCGCTTTGAGAACATTATATACGGACCCGTGGACCTTCTCAACCGGGCCCACCAGCCTTATTTTAAATACGCCCTGGTCGGGGAAGAATCCAATCCGGAAGGCAAAACGGTCATTATCGAGGCGGTCCCCGATCCTTCCGAAACGGAGTACTGCCCCTTCGGCAAGATCTGGGTGCGGGAGAGCGATTTCGCCATCCTGAAGATCGAATATAACCAGCTCTCTATTAAGACCCTTTACGCGGAGAACCAGGACCATAAGCGGGAGAAGGGCGAGTCGCAGTTCGAGCTCACTTCAGAGTTCGGCGTCGAGAAAAACGGAATCCGGTTTCCCAGCCGGCTCGTCTTCCAGGAGGTCAAGGTCGATCGATCGGGCACGAAGGACGTCCGTTCCCGGGCCGAGATCACATACAGGGATTACCGGTTTTTTACCGTCACCGTGGATGTCGATTACAAGTAAGGCCTGTACCTAGGGGGACACCATACATAATGCACTAATTAAGTCCGGGAGACGACGATCTGGCGGAGTCCAGGCTTAACTTACTTGACCCGGCCGAGGAACCCGGCGATCTTTGCGGCCACCGGGCTTGCGCCCCGGTCGCTGTTGGACATCACGGCGACGATATAGCCCGAATCCAGGTAGATGTCGAGGTTGGAGTTGATGCCGTCAAACCCGCCTGCATGACCGACAACCTTTCCGGCCGCGCCTGTCGCCACGCTGAACCCGTAGCCGTAGTTCGCCCCCAGGTGATCCGTCCACATCTCCTTCAAGGATGCTTCGGAAACATATTTCCCACCGAGAAGGGCCAGGGCGAACTGATGGAGGTCCCTGACGGTCGAGAATCCGCCCCCCGCCGGCCCGCCCTTGATGACGTGCTTGTAGAGGTTGTTCTGCCAGCGGTAGGGGCTCTTGGGGTCTGGGCTGTAGCCGATGGCCAGGTTCTCGACGGGGTAGTCCATCTCGTAGCAGTCGGTATTCGTCATCCCGGCGGGCTCGTAGATCGCCTTCCGGACATAACTGAAATAGTCCTCGCCCGTGACTTTCTCGATGATGACTCCCAGCAGGAACATCCCGGTGTTGCTGTATTGAAACTTTTTGCCGGGCTCGAAGGCGGGCCGGTCGTCCTTGATCAGGGGCTTGTAGTCGTCGAGCTTGCGGAAGAGTGCGCGCGAGCTCTTGTCATAGGTGTCGTTGAAATAGCTCCCCAGGCCGGAAGAGTGGGTGAGGAGATGGCGGATGGTGATCTTATCCGTGACCTCTTTGGGAAGCCAGGACTCATCGATATATTTGCTGATCGGGTCGTCGAGAGAGAGCTTCCCTTTCTCGGCCAGTTGGACGACGGCCGTCGAGGTGAACATCTTGTTCATCGACCCGAGGTTGAACTTGGTGTCGATGTTGTTGGGCACATGGAAGGCCTTGCTGGCCTCGCCGGCGGCCATGGTCAGCAGAACATCCTTTCCCTTGGCGACGAGCAGCGTCCCGGAGAACATCTCCTTGTCGATGAGTCTGTCCATGAAGGCTTTGGTCTCGGCAAGGAATTGCTCCCGGTTGAGCGGCGTCTCCTTTAAATCAGCCGGCGGCCGGGCCGGGCTGAAGCCGGCGCCCCCGATGAGAGACTCGGGAGCATCGGTGAAACGCAGGGTGATGCCCCGATAGCTCTCGTAGTTCCTGTCCTTAACGATGACGACGGTCTGGCCCTTGCGCTCGGGGACATAGGTGCGAATTCCGGAGAAATCGATTCCGCCTGTCTCCTGCAGCAATCCCAGGAAGACCTCGATATGATCCTCCATCGGGACAAAGCTCCGGAATTTCTCGGTACAGTGGGTGGTGAGAAACTGGCGGACTTTTTCCGGGTCTCCCGAGTTCAGGGTGTCGATGAGCGCCTGGATGCGCTCGCCCTGGATTCCGGCGGGCATGACTGGGCTGTCGCTGTAGGTTTCGTCCGGCGTCTGCGCCCGGCCGGCTGACGCAGTGAGCAGAGAAAAAAGCAAAACCGCAAAAAGAGTTCGTTTCATGATCTCCTCCTCACTTCTTTTCCTTGATCCGGCTGAAGCGCTCTTTTTCGCCGTCGCGGAAGTGGCCGATGGCCTCATATTCCTTGCCTTCTTGGTCGAGCACAAACTCGACCTGCAATTCGCTGTCGTCCTCCGGGACGAAATAGGTCGGGCTCAGCGGGATCAGCCTCAGCTTCCTACCTCGAGCGAGGACATAGAGCTGGCCGTTTTCAAGGACTATCTCGCCCTCGGTATAGCGTCCGACATATTTTTTCAGCGTCGCTTCTTCAACCTTTGCCTGTTCCATCTTGGCCTTGACGTCGTTGATCGCCCACTGCAGACGGGCCTTGGCTTCTTCGTCTGCTGCCGTCTTCATCATCTTTTCCAGGGCCAAAGTCCGGGCTTTGTCCAGGGCTTTATCGCTCTCGACGGCGATATCGGGCTCGATCCCTATGCCTTCCCAGTTCGTCTTGGTGATCGGATTCACCGCCCGTCCGGTGGGCACCCAGACCACGAAGCTGTCGTTAACGATTTGCATCCCGCCGGGGTGAGCGCCGCCGCCCGTGGTCTCGCCGATGATGGTCGCCCGCTTGAGGTTCTTCATGTTATAGGTGAATTCCTCGGCCGCGGAGAAAGTGCGGCGGCTCGTAAGGATATAGAGGTCCGTATCGAACATCGGCCTTCCGGGGACATAGTGGAAGCTCCAGTACTGTTCCAGGGTGTCCTGGCTGCGGTTCTCGAAACTGTTGAGGTGAGTTCGTTCCTTGAGGAAATAGCTGCTGATGAGCTGGATCATCTCCGGGCTGCCGCCGCCGTTCCGGCGGAGGTCGATGATGACGGCTTCGGCATTCTCCAGCAAGTTCATCGCCGCTATCGCCGTCTCGGCCGCCTCCCTGAACCCGGAGAAACCGCGTAGGTCGAGGTAGCCGATATTCCCGTCGAGGAGCTTGACTTCCTGGAAGCCGAAGTTCCTCGCGCGTCCTTCGCTGAGGGACCGCTGCCGTTCCTTTTCCCGTTTGTCGGCACTCTGGCTCTCCCGGGCCCTGATCCGCTTTACGATCTCCGGGCCATAGACACACCGGATATGCCGGTCCTTGCTTACGCTTTGAAGGTCCTCGGTCAGGACGCGGGCGAAGGCCTGGACATCATCGAACTTATCGTACTCGCCTCCCTGGAGTTTCTTGGTGAGCAGGGCCTCCATCTCCTTGGCCTTGTCTGGGAATATGTAGAGCTTCACCATCAGGTCTCCGACTCCCTTGACAACTTCCGCCTTCATCTTGGCGTCGAGGGCAGGCGGTTTGGCCGTTTCTTCCTTGCCCTGGGCGAAAGCGGGGAGGGCCGCCACGGAAAAGAGGAGTGCAAACCAAACAATGACAATGAGCGTGATTGCTTTTTTTTGATTCACCTTGAACCTCCCGTATTTATTGTCTGAGCTGAGACAAGAGGAGTGTTATATCCATCCATTCCATATCTATATACGTAAGTGCTTACGTTTTGGTTGCAATAAAAGGAACCGCTCACTCCAGGTTCAGTTTCATCGTATAGCCGGATTTTGACCGGCCGAACTTCCCCGAGGTGGTCGTCTCACCAGGCGCGGCCCTGAAACCCAGCTTGCGGTAGAGCTCGACGGCCGCCCGCAGACGGTTATCCGTGTGCAGGACCACCTTTTTGCCGCCCTTGCCCCGGGCCCTGGAAATGGCCTCTTCTGTCAGGCGTCGGCCGACTTGTTTCCCCCGGGCCCTAGGCGCGACGGCCATCTTGGCGATTTCATAGGTTTCATCATTGAGCTTCAGGAGGGCGGTCGTGCCCACGATCTTGCCCCCCAGCCGGGCGAAGAGGACCGCTCCTCCGCCCGCGATGATCTCCTTTTCCGGATGGAGAAGGAGCCTCTTGTCGGCTTCCTCGACCTCGAAATACTTTTTCAGCCACTCTTCGTTCAACTTCCTGAAGGCATCCCTGTTCTCCGGGGAGAAATCGACGATTTCGACCGCCTCCGCCTGCATTTCCTTGATCTTTCGGATGATCCGGCTCCCCATTTCCTCCTTGTCGAGCTCCGCTTCAACCCGCCCGATGGCGCCCAGCATGTCGATGCCCGCGCCGGCGAAGAGTTCGGCTGCGACTGACTGAAAGCAGCCCCAGACCGGAGCTAAAGAGACGGCGAGTTCTTTCCCCTTGGAGGTGAGGGCCAGCCGCCTTTTCCTTCTGTCCTCGCTGTCCTGGAAGGACCGGACGAGGCCCCTTCTCACCAGCATCTGGGCCGTCTGGATGACGGCCGGGTGGGAGACCTTCAGGGCATCGGCGATCTCCTGAATAGACAGGGGTGAATCCCTGGTGTGAAGAAGATGGTACAGGGTGAACCAGCGGGGCTCAAAATCGAGGCCGAGGGAGCGGTAGGCTTCGCTGCCCCCGCGCAAAAGGCCGTCCGTCAGCCTCTTCATCCGGCTGGCGATGGCCAGGTAGCCGAGTTCTTTGAGGAAATCCATCATGGTTTTTCGTCCTCCTAGAATCCGAACCCGATATGGATTCCCAACATCAAATGGATGTCGTCACCGGCAAAGGCCGCCTCGAACTCGGGGGCCAAAAAGAATTTCTCCAAGTCGAATTCATACTCGACCCCGGTATGGACAGCGAACCGCGTTCCCGGCTCTTCCTTCTCGATGAACATGACTCCCGGGGAGACGAAAAAAGTCAGCTTGTCGATGGGATGAACCGGGAGAAGCAGGCTGATTACGTAATGCTTATGTTCGTCGAAAACCATTTCGGCTCCGATGCCGATCCCCAATAGCCTGTTCCAATAGGGCAGCACGTATTCGTATTCCGCGCCGATCCCCAGCATCCATTTATCTTCGTGGACGTTGTAGACGGACCCGATGAGAAACCCTGCATGTTGGCTATGTTCTTCGTGCGGTCCGGGCTTCTCCCGGCCAAACCCGGGGAGCTGGCCGAGTTGCAGGAGACAGGCAAAAGCCAGCGCCATCCTGGCGGCATTGGATCGTCTGTTTGGCAATCGTGACCTCCGGAATATAGATACCCGGCGCAGCCGTCCGCGTCAAGCCGGAAAAAGCGCGTACCTCAAGCCTTCCGCCGGACGGCGGACCGTCCGAAAAAATCGGTGGCTGGGTATTGTGCCCCGGATGAGGGTGTGTTATTAAATAGATATAAGGGCAGGATACCCCGATGCTCGGTCAGACGCTCAAGCACTACAAGGTTGAAGAGCTTCTCGGCATGGGCGGCATGGGCGTCGTCTACCGGGCCCGCGACACCAAGCTCCAGCGTCCGGTCGCCCTGAAGCTCCTCAAGCCCGAGCTCGTCGCCGATCCCGAGCGCAAGAGCCGCTTCCTGGTCGAAGCCCGGTCCGCCGCGGCCGTCTCCCATCCCGCTATCGCCGCGGTCTACGACATCGACGAAGCCGGCGGCTCGATGTTCATCGCCATGGAGTACATCGAGGGCCGGACCGTCGGCCGCCTGATCGCCGAGGGCGAGCTCGACCTGCAGGGGGCCGTCGAGATCGGTCACCAGATCGCCGAGGGACTGGCCCGGGCCCACGAGGCGGGAATCATCCACCGCGACATCAAGTCCGACAACATCATGGTCACGCGGGACG
>Ga0209253_10002200_pt1 | contig 17266 bp, 18 predicted proteins | sample FrelakmetBRP12BR_FD_187145 | JGI IMG/M metagenome (GOLD analysis project Ga0209253, IMG submission 187145) | Freshwater lake sediment microbial communities from the University of Notre Dame, USA, for methane emissions studies - BRP12 BR (SPAdes)... | ecosystem: Environmental > Aquatic >...
CGGCGGCCGCACGGCCCGCCGGTAGCACGCGGGAGGGGGCCCGGCGAGCGCAGGGACGACCGCAGCGGCAGGGCAGATCTCCCTCCGCGCAGCGCGGTGCGCACCGGGCGGGGGCTCGGGAGCCCTCGCCCGCGTCGCGCCTCGGCGCGGAAGGGCGGTCGACTGCAGCGTGATCGCGCCGAGAAGAACGGCGCGTGCAGCGCGCGCAACGTGCCGGTGAAGCCGAGGGCGAGCACGACGAGCTGCTGCGCCGGCCCGGCGCGGCGGACCGCGAGCACGACCCCGGCCGCCGCGACGAGCGTCACCGGCCATCCGTAGAGCCTGCCACGGCCGACGAGGGCTGGAGGTGGAAGGGCAGGTTCGGCTCGCTGCCGCCGCCAGCGCTCGCGGGAGCTCGATGGCCGAGGGCACGAAGTTCTCCTGCCGCGAGGGATCCCCGGCTCGCCGTCGTGGCGCTGGGGCGCCAGCGGGCGGACGGCGCGGCTCAGGCGTCTGCCGGGAGGTACCGGTCCGCTTGCGCGAGCAGCGTCCGCAGCCCGTGGGGCTCGGCGTGCTCGTGGTCGCAGCCGCAGCCGATGCACAGGCGCGTCGAGCGGATCGGAAACTGGTTGCAGGGCAGCACCGTGCCGTGCGCGTCGCGGCGCCGGCCGTGCGCGGCATCGCTCGGCAGCAGCGAGGCATCCGAGCGCGAGGTGTAGTACCAGCTCGTCAGCACGCAGCCACCGCCGTTCTCCGGCGTCGGACACGAGCAGATGCAGTACGGCTGGTCGAAGAGCTGCATCGTGGAGAAGACGACGCCCTTGCCGGCGTAGAGCGCCGTCGCGAGCTCGAAAGCCAGCTGCTTGTGCAGCAGGCGGGCCTTGCGGTTCGCGTGCAGCGAGTGGAGCCAGCTGGGCGTGTAGGCGTCGAGCACCGGCAGGAACTCCCAGTAGGGGAAGGTGCGCTCGAGCAGGGTCTCCAGGCGGTAGTCGGGCGCCCCGTCCCGCCGGGAGCGGGCGAGCGCGAGGCCGATCTCGACGAAGGCGGGGTCGCAGTCGGGCACCTGCCCGCCGTGGCGCGCCCACAGGCGCTCGAAGCGGTCGGTGAAGCGGTCGAGGAGGAGGCGCCCGTCGGCCACGTCGATCCGCGTGTACACCTGCCCGGCATCCGCGTAGAGGTCCTCCGAGACCCGCGACGTCCGGCACGTGCACTGGCTCATGAAGACCAGCGGCGCCTCGAGCAGCTCGCGCCAGACGTCCTGGACGGGCTTGACGGCGCCGTTCAGGACGTATTCGAGCCCGATGTCGCGCAGCCGGGCGAACACCTCCCCCGGCATGTTCCCGAGCCACCAGGGCGCGAGCACGACGAGCTCGTGGACCACCGGCGTGGTCGGCTCCGGGCGCCAGAGGAGGTGGTCGCCGATCGCACGCGCCATGCGGCGGACGAGCGAGTCCGACACCCCCGCCGGCCTGGTCTGCCGCACGGCATCGACGAGCCCCTCGAGCAGCGTCGAGCGCGGCACGGGTCCCACCCGCTCCGGCAGCGGCTCCGGGTTGCGCTGCAGCCGGATGTCCTGGATGTGCGCGACCAGCGCACCGAGCTGCGCGAGCGCGCGCGGCAGCCGGCGTCGCATCTCGAGCTCCTCGAGGCTCGCGAAGACGTTGGCCGGCTCGTCGGTACTGGGCGGCATGAACCCGCGCTCCCGACGACGGCTGTAGCGCGGGCGCCGCCGTGGCGCCAGGTCGTCGACGCCTGCCTCCCGGGCCCCCCTGCCCGTGTCTCGTGCAGGTCGTCGCGGGAAATGCGTACGCCATGGGCAGGAGCGCCCGCCGTCCGAGACCGCGGGCGCTCCGCGCGACACCGCGCCGGGCGTCGTCGTGCCGGGCCGTTGCTGGCGAAACGCACGGGCGCGGCGTGCGTCGTACAGGGCCCGCCGACGCGGCGGCTGCTGGCACCGCCCTTGCAGACTTCGCCATCCGCCCCGGCGCAGCGAGCGTCGGGACGCGGCAGCGTTCCGACAGAGGAGCGGGGATGGAGCGATGAAGAAGGTGGAGGCGATCATCAAGCCGTTCAAGCTGGACGAGGTGAAGGACGCGCTCACCAAGGCCGGCGTGCAGGGGCTCACCGTCTCCGAGGTGAAGGGCTTCGGGCGGCAGAAAGGGCACACGGAGGTCTACCGCGGCGCGGAGTACGTCGTCGACTTCCTGCCGAAGATCAAGATCGAAGTGGTGCTCGACGATGCCAAGGCCGCGCAGGCGGTCGAGATCATCACGCAGGCGGCACGCACCGGGCGGATCGGCGACGGCAAGATCTTCGTGCTGCCGGTGGTCGACGTGCTCCGCATCCGCACCGGCGAGCGCGGCAGCGACGCCATCTAGAACCACAACGGAGGGGAGATCCTGTCATGGTGAAGCCTCGGACCCGAACTCGTGTCCTGCTCGTATGCCTGCTCGTGACGGCGGCGTCGCTGCTGCGCGGGACGGCCCGCGCGGAGGACGAGCCGCCGCAGCTGCCCGCCTATTTCACGGCGACGAGCGCGGACGCCGCGAAGCCCGTCTGGCCCGATCCGACGGGCGCCGGGGCCGGCGTGTGGGCCACGCCGGCCGCCGACGCGAAGGGGGACGTGCCCGCCATGCTCGGCGCGGCCGACCTGTACGATCGGATCGCGCACAACCTCTACTCGATCAACTTCGTCTGGACCCTGATCGCGGGCTTCATGGTGATGTTCATGCAGGCCGGGTTCATGATGGTCGAGACGGGGTTGTGCCGCGCCAAGAACGGCGCCCACACGGCGGCCATGAACCTCATGGTCTACCCGCTCGGCTGCCTCGCGTTCTGGGCCTACGGCTTCGCCCTCGGCTGGGGCAACTGGTGGAACGGCCCGGTGCCGCCCGGCTGGTATCCGTCGCTCGGTCCCGGCCTGTCCGTGCTGAACGGCGGGATCGGACTCGGCGGCGCCACCGACGCCGCCGGCAACCTCACCGGCGTCTTCAAGTACGGCCTGATGGGAACCAAGGGCTTCTTTCTCGGCAGCTCCGTCGGGGACGTGAGCGTCCTGGCGCTCTTCTTCTTCATGATGGTGTTCATGGACACCACCGCCACGATCCCGACCGGGGCGATGGCGGAGCGCTGGTCGTGGAAGAATTTCTGCCTCTACGGCCTCTGGGTCGCGCTGCCGTACTGCCTCTACGCCAACTGGGTCTGGGGCGGGGGCTGGCTCGCCCAGGGGGGGATCAACTGGGGCCTCGGCCACGGCGCCGTCGACTTCGCGGGCTCGGGTGTCGTGCACGCGATGGGCGGGGTGATCGGCCTCGCGGGGGCGATGGTCATCGGGCCGCGGATCGGCAAGTTCGACGCCAGCGGCAGGCCGCAGGCCATCCCGGGCCATCACGTGCCGATGGTGGTGGCCGGCACCTTCATCCTCGCGTTCGGCTGGTTCGGCTTCAACCCCGGTTCGACGCTGTCGGGCACCGACCTGCGCATCAGCTTCGTCGTGGTGAACACGATGCTCGCGAGCATCACGGGGGCGATCGCGGCGATGCTCACGCTGTGGGCCTACGGGTTCAAGTCGGACCCGACGATGATGTGCAACGGCATGCTCGCCGGCCTCGTGGCCATCACGGCGCCGTGTGCATTCGTCGAACCGTGGGCGGCTGCGGTCATCGGGACGATCGCCGGCGTGCTCGTGGTGGTGAGCGTGTTCTTCTGGGAGGCGCGCGGGATCGACGATCCCGTGGGTGCCATCTCCGTCCACGGCGTGAACGGGCTCTGGGGCGTGCTCTCGGTCGGCATCTTCGCAACCGGCCAGTACGGCGCGGGCTGGAACGGCGTCGTGCGCGAGGAGATGGTGAAGCTCTACGGCGCCGACGGCGTGCGCGGACTGCTCTATGGCGACGCCTCGCAGCTCGTCATGCAGGCGATCAACTGCGTCGTGGTCGTCGTGTTCGGCTTCGTCATGGCCTACGCGTGGTTCAAGCTGAGCGACCTGATCACGCCGGTGCGCGTGAGCAGGGAGACGGAGCTCGAGGGGCTCGACGGGCCTGAGATGGGCGCCATCGGCTACCCGGACTTCGATCTCGCTCGGGGTGCGAAGACCATCGGCTGACCGTGACGACGGCACCTTCGTCCCCGACTCGTTCCCGGGCCTAGCGATCCCGCTCGCCGAGCTGTGGACCATCCCCCGTCCATGAGTCGCGCATCCGGCTCTCCGATGACCCCGCGCACCATCGACACCCCGGCGCTCGGCTTCCACGCCCTCGAGGAGGGGGCCGGCCCCCTCGCCCTCTGCCTGCACGGCTTCCCCGACGATGCACGCAGCTGGCGCCACCAGGTCCCGGCCCTGGTTGCCGCCGGCTACCATGTCGTCGCACCCTTCATGCGCGGGTATGCGCCCACCGCGAGGCCCGCAGACGGCCGCTACGACGCCATGGCGCTGGGCGAGGACGTTGCCGCGTTGCTCGAGGCGCTCGGTGCGGAGGACGCCGTCGTCATCGGCCACGACTGGGGCGCGGCGGCCACCTACTTCGGCGCCCTGCTCGCGGCGCCGCGCATCCGCAAGATCGCGACCCTCGCCGTGCCCTACGGGCCGGCGTTCTTCCGGGCCCTGCGCGAGGACTACGCGCAGCAGCGGCGGAGCTGGTACATGATGTTCTTCCAGCACCGCCTGGCGGAGGAGGCGCTCCGGCGCGACGACTTCGCGATGATCGAGCGCCTCTGGCGCGACTGGTCGCCGGGCTGGACGGCGCCGCCCGAGGCGCTGGAGGCGGTGAAGGAGACCTTCCGGCGGCCGGGCACCCTGGAGGCGGCGCTCGGCTACTACCGGGCGAGCATGGGCCCGGTGCTCGACGATCCCGCGCAGCTCGATGCCATGCTCCAGGGCATGGCCATGCCGATCGCGGTGCCCGCCCTCTATCTCCACGGCGCCGACGACGGCTGCATCGGCCGTGAGCTCGCGGCGGGCATGGACGCCTACTTCCCCGCCGGCCTGCGCACCGAGGTCGTGCCCGGCGCCGGCCACTTCCTGCACCAGGAGCGGCCCGACCTCGTCAACCGGGTCCTGCTCGAGTTCCTGGCGAGCTGACGGGCCTGCAGCGGGTCGCCCCGGGGCGCGTTGGCGGTCGGCGGCTCGAGGGTCCACCCGAGAGATCGTCGCCTACTCGCCTTCGTGCGGGATCGCCTCGCCGGCACCGATCCCCCAGAACGGGTTCCGGCCGCTGGCCGCGAGCGCGAACCAGGCGGTCGCGCCGACGTGCCGGCGGGCGTGCAGCGCGAAGCCGTCGATCCCGGTCGCGACCCCGTCGCGGCACGCGGCGACGAGCCCGCCGCCGCCCGCGCCGGGCGCCTCGTCGAGGGCGCGCGCGAGCGCGGCGACCAGCGCCTGCGCGCGCGCCGGCTCGCCGCGGACCGCGTGTGCGAGCGCGGTGTGCGCGGTCCCCTCCCACCAGATGCCGTCGCCCTCCGCGGCGAAGGCGATGCCCTCGGCCGCTGCGCCGCCCGCGAAGCACGGCTCCGTGCGCGCGCACGCCGCCTCCACCCAGTCGATCGCGCCCCCGTACGTCGCGGTCTCGCCGAGCGCCAGCAGGCCCCAGGTGTTCACGTCCGACGGGCCGAGGGCGCAGTCCACCTCCGCCCCCACCGTGGTGCCGGCGGCGAAGCGCGGCCGGCCGGGGCATCGTGCCCACATCGCCCGCACGAAGGCCTTGGCGTGCAGCGCCCGCGTCCGCCAGACCGCTTCGCCCGTGCGGTCGAAGAGCCGCATGAAGGCCACGTAGACGTCGAGGTTGTGCTCCGTGGCGCGCCACTCGAGCACGGTGGGAGCGGGCTCCCAGCCCTCGAAGCCCCCGCGATACCCGCCCGCTGAGTCCCCCACGCGCGTGTTGGCCTCGATCCACACCCCCATCGCGCGCGCGGCGTCGAGGTAGCGCGAGTCGCCGAACGCCGCGTGCGCTTCGAGGAGTGCCAGCATCACCCAGGCCACGTTGCCCGTGCGCGTGCCGACCTGGTCGGCCGTCTCGAGCCAGCGGCCGGTCGCGCAGTCCCAGCGCCCCGGCATGCGCGCCGTGTCGCTGCGGCCGTTGGGCGTCCAGCCCCGCGCCAGGACGAAGTCGCCGGCCTGGTAGGCGTCGCGGATGCGGCCGTCGGCGAAGAAGCGGTCGTGGCCGACGGCGTGCACGAAGGCATCGGCCAGCAGCCGCGCGCGGCGCCGGGCGTCGGGCGTGTCGCGTGCCAGGTAGGCGAGCAGCGCGACGGCGTTGTCGTACGACCAGGCCACGTTCGCGAGCAGCGTGTCGATGCTCTCCCCCGGCGCGACGGGCCGCGTGGCGTAGCTGCGCAGCAGGCGCAGCGCGTCCGGACGCGCCAGGACGAAACGCACGTCGTCCAGGTAGACCGTGGCCCCGCCCGGGTTCGAAGGCGCGTTCGCCACCCAGCCGAAGCCGCCGTTCACGCAGGAGAGGTCTGCGCCCGCGAGGTCGATGCAGTGCTCCGTCCAGTCGGCGGCGAGGATCGTCGCCTGGCCGCGGGGCGGGACCCGCGGGAGCGAGTCGGCGAGGCAGGTGTCGCCCCGGTCGCCGGGAGGCCAGCCCACGCCGCCGACGAAGAACTCCACCGCCTCGCCGCCGTCGCGCCCGCGGGCGCGGAAGCACAGCGCGCTGGCGCCGCTCAGGTCGAGACCGGTGGGCACGCCGCCGAAGCTGCAGGCGGGCGCGACGTCCGCGCCGTCGAGCACGCCGTTCTGCAGGTACCAGCCGCCCCAGTCGGACGGCGACGCCCAGGTGAAGGTCGAGGCGATGCAGGTGGCGCCAGTGGCGCAGCCCTCGGCGTGGCAGGCGTCGAGCGCGACGTTTGCCGGGCCGCCGGGCCCGAGGAGGGCGCAGCGGGCCGGAAAGTGGTCGCCCGCCGAGCCCAGCTCGGTGAACACGTCCACCGTCGTCGCGTGCTCGTCCATCACGGCGTCGAGGTAGCGGTAGGCGCGGTCGATCGAGTCGCCGAGTGTCGTCGTGGTGGTGGACGAGACGGTCGTGGTCGTGGTCGAGCAGGCTACGCCGCTCCCGCAACACCCGCGGCAGGCCTCCCGCGCCGTCCGGCAGAGGCGGCGGGCGGCGCGGTGCGTGCTGCCGCACGCGGCGCGGCACCCGGCGGCGGCGCCCCGCGCGGCGCGGCGGCAGGGACCGCCGTCGCAGCGGCGAAGCGCCTCGGCGCGCGACTCCTGGCACGACCGCGTGCACTCGCGCGCAGCGCCGGCCGCGCCGGCACGGCAGCCTCGCAGGTCGGCGGCGCACCTCTGCGGGCAGGCCGGGCGCCGCCCCTCGCCGGGCGCCGCGAGCAGCACCGCCGCCACGAGCAACGACAGCGCCGGCGGCAGGAACCGCCTCATCCTCGTCTGCTACGCCCAGGCGCCTGCGGCCGCAACCGGCCGCGCCGGCGGCGGCCGACAGCGACATTGACACCCTCACCCCCCTCAAGTACGGTGCCCCGCTTCTGCAGACCTGATACCCTCTGAGCATGTTCGACACCCTCGGCGAGAAGTTCGAGTCCCTCCTTCGCAAGCTCCAGGGACAGGGGCGCATCACCGAGCGAAACGTCGAAGAGGCGCTGCGGGACGTCCGGCTCGCGCTGCTCGAGGCGGACGTCAACGTCGGGGTCGTGCGCGACTTCGTCGAGGCCGTCAAGAAGGACGCCCTGGGGCAGGAGGTGCTGCGCAGCCTCACCCCGGAGCAGCACTTCATCAAGCTCGTCCACCGCGAGCTGATCCGGCTGCTCGGCGAGAAGCCGGCGGCCCTCGATCTGGGCGGCCCCTCGCCCGTGGTCGTGATGCTGGTCGGCCTGAACGGCGCCGGCAAGACCACCACGGCCGCGAAGCTCGCCCGCTGGCTCCGGGCCGAGCGCGGCCGCACCCCCTACCTGGTCCCGGCCGACGTCTACCGGCCGGCCGCCATCGAGCAGCTGACCGCCCTCGGGCGGCAGCTCGGCATCCCGGTCCATCCGACGACGGCGGGCAACGACCCCGTCAACATCGCCAAGGGCGCCGTCGCCGCCGCCCGCTCCGGCGGGCACGACACGGTCATCCTCGACACCGCCGGCCGGCAGACCATCGACGAAGAGCTCATGGGGGAGCTCGAGCGGGTGAACGCCGCCGTCACGCCCCGCCAGATCCTGCTGGTGGCCGACGCCATGACCGGCCAGGACGCCGTCGCGACGGCGCAGGGCTTCGCGGGACGGCTTCCGGTGACGGGCATCATCCTGACCAAGATCGAGGGCGACGCCCGTGGCGGCGCCGCGCTGTCGCTGCGCACGGTCACGGGCAAGCCCATCCTGTTCGTCGGGACCGGCGAGAAGCCCGAGGCGCTCGAAGCCTTCCACCCGGATCGGATCGCCTCGCGCATCCTCGGCATGGGCGACGTGCTCTCCCTCGTCGAGCGCGCCGAGAAGGCCTACGACCGCGCCCAGGCCGAGGCGCTGGGCAAGAAGCTCAAGAAGAACGAGTTCGACCTCGAGGACTTCCGCGACCAGCTGCGCGCGGTCAAGCGCATGGGCTCGGTCGCCGAGCTGCTCGGCATGATCCCGGGCATGAAGAAGATGCTCAAGGGCGCCGACCTCGGCGACGCCGATCAGGAGCTCCGCCGGGTCGAGGCGATCATCAACTCGATGACCAACGAGGAGCGTCGCAACATCCACATCCTCAACGCGAATCGCCGCAAGCGCATCGCGCTCGGCAGCGGCGCGTCGGTGGCCGACGTGAACCGGCTGCTCAAGCAGTTCACGCAGACCAAGAAGGTGCTGAAGAAGCTCGGCTCGGGCGCCCTGCCGATGGGCGGCGTCCCGCGAGGAACCGGTCCATGGTGAAGATCCGTCTCGCTCGTCACGGCAGCAAGAAGCGGCCGTTCTATCGCATCGTGGTGGCGAACTCGGAGTCGCCCCGCGACGGCCGCTACATCGAGCAGCTGGGGTTCTACGATCCCACCCGCTCGCCGGCCGTGGTCCAGATCGACGCCGACAGGGTGGCCTCGTGGCGCGCCAAGGGCGCACAGCCCACCCGGACCGTCGAGGAGCTGCTGCGCAGGGCGCAGCCCGCCGCCGCCCCGGCGGCGCCTCCCGCATGACCTGACCGCGGCCGCCGTCGGCCCCATCCTCCACCACCAGAGGAGCTGCGAGTCCCATGAAGGATCTGGTCTCGTATCTGGCCAAGCACCTCGTGAGTCATCCGGAGGCGGTCGAGGTGACGGAGACGCAGGGGGACACGGCCTCGCTGCTCGAGCTGCGGGTCGCCAAGGAGGACATCGGACGCGTCATCGGCAAGCAGGGCCGCACCGCAAAGTCGCTCAGGACCATCGTGAATGCCGTCGCGTCCCGCACGAACCGGAAGGTCGTCCTCGAGATCGTCGAGGAGACGTGAGGGGGCGCCGCAGCCGCCGCCGGGCCCGGGCTCCGGAGGCGCGGACGCCGAGCCGACCGTCGCGGTGGGCGAGGTCGTCGGCGTGCACGGGCTGCGCGGGCTGCTGCGCGTGCGTCCCTACCAGCCGCCGGCTCCCAGCATCGCCGCGGGCCGCGAGCTGCTGCTCGAGCAGGGCGGCGTCGCCCGTCGGGTGCGCCTGAGCGGCGCGACCGCCCACGGCGGCGTGCTGCTGGTCGGGATCGATGGTGTCCACGACCGCACCGCGGCCGAGGCGCTGCGCGGAGCCCGGGTGCTGGTCCCGCTCGCCGAGCTGCCGCCCGCGGGGCCCGACGAGTTCTACTGGCACGAGATGATCGGCTACGTCGTGGAGACGGTCGCGGGCGAACGCCTGGGGACGATCGCCGGCACCATGGACACCGGCCTGAACGACGTCTGGATCGTGCGCGACGGCGACCGCGAGCACCTCCTCCCGGTGATCGCGGACGTGGTGCGCGCGATCGACCGCCCGGGCAGGCGGGTCGTCGTCGATCCCCTGCCCGGACTGCTCGACTAGGCCCGTGCGCATCCACGTCGTCACGCTGTTCCCGGAGTGCTTCGGCGGCCCGCTCGCCTGCGGGCCGCTCAGGCGCGCGCGCGAGCTGGGCGCGCTCGAGGTCTCGCTGCACCAGCTGCGGGACTACGCGAGCGGCAGGCACCTGCAGGTGGACGACGTCCCGTACGGCGGCGGCCAGGGCATGGTGATGAAGCCCGAGCCGCTGGTGGCGGCCATCGAGCACGTCTCGAGCTTCGAGCGCCCGCGCCGCATCCTGCTCGCGGCCCGCGGCGCCCGCCTGACGCAGGCACGCGTCGCGGGGCTGGCACGCGAGGAGAGCCTGCTGCTCGTGTGCGGCCGCTACGAGGGGGTCGACGAGCGCGTCTCGGCCTGGGTGGACGACGAGGTCTCGATCGGCGACTACGTGCTGAGCGGCGGCGAGCTCGCCGCCCTGGTGGTGATGGACGCGGTCTCCCGGCTGCTGCCGGGCGTCCTCGGGAGCGAGGCCTCGGCACCCGACGACTCCTTCGCGACCGGCCTCCTCGAGCACCCGCAGTACACCCGGCCGTGGACGTTCCGCGGGCGCGCGGTCCCCGACGTGCTCGGGTCCGGCGACCACGCCGCGATCCGCCGCTGGCGGCGCACCGAGGCGCTGCGCACGACCCTCGAGCGCCGACCCGACCTGCTGGCGAGCGCCCCGCTCGACGACGACGACCGCGCCGTGCTGCGCCGGCTTCGCCGCACGGACGAGCATGGCTGACGTCTACCTCGCCCTCCTCCACCACCCGGTCTACGACAAGCACGGCGCCGTGGTGACGACGGCGGTCACCAACCTGGACGTCCACGACATCGCGCGGGCGGCGCGGACCTTCGGCGTGCGCGCCTACTGGGTGTGCACCCCGGTCGCCACGCTCCGACGCCTGGTCGACCGCATCATCCGCCACTGGGAGGTCGGGCCGGGGGCGGCCTACAACCCGAACCGGCGCGAGGCGCTGGCCGTGGTGCGTCAGGCACCGGCGCTCGACGACGTGATCGCGGAGATCGACCGGGAGACGGGGCAGCTGCCGTACCTGGTCGCGACCAGCGCCCGCGAGGGCCCCGCACGGCTCCGGTACGACGCGTTGCGGGCGCGGCTCGCAAGCGGGGGGCCGCCCGTGCTCCTCGTCTTCGGCACGGGGTGGGGGCTCACCGACGAGGTGGTCGCGCGCTGCGACGCCGTGCTCGAGCCCGTCCGCGGCGTGACCGCCTACAACCACCTGTCGGTGCGAAGCGCCGCGGCGATCATCCTTGACCGGCTTCGCAACGGGCGATAAAAACGCGAGCTTCGTCATGAACCCCATCGACCGGATCGAGGCGGAGCAGCTCCGCAAGGACCTCCCCACCTTCAAGCCCGGCGACACCGTGCGGGTACACGTCCGCGTCGTCGAGGGCGACAAGGAGCGGATCCAGGTCTTCGAGGGGACCGTGATCGCCCGTTGCGGCGGCAGCACCCGCGAAACCTTCACGGTGCGCAAGACGTCCTACGGCGTCGGCGTCGAGCGCATCTTCCCCGTGCACTCGCCGCGCATCGACCGCGTCGAGGTGACCATGCGCGGTGCCGTGCGGCGCGCCAAGCTGTACTACCTGCGCGAGCGCACCGGCCGCGCGGCTCGCGTGGCGGAAGACACGCGCGAGCGCGCCGGGGACAAACGCTAGCGCGCCCCGGCCGTCAGGTTGCCGCGGCCGTGCCGCCGCCCACGCCCGGCGCGACCGCCGGCTGCGGCTTCACGGCCTGCCTCTCCCCCTGAGCCATGCGGCACCGGCCTTCGAACACCGCGCCTTCCTGCACCACGACGGCCCGGGTCTCGATGTCGCCGTAGAGCCGGCCGCCCGAGCAGATCTCGACGCGGCTCGCACCCACGACCTCGCCGCGCACCTCGCCGAGCACGACGAGCTTGTCGGCGCGGACCGATGCTTCCACCACCGCCTGGGGGCCGACGATCAGCAGGTCCGAGGAGCGCACCTCACCCTTGAGCCTGCCCTCGATGCGCGTCGGGCTGACGAAGGACAGCTTCCCGGTCACCTCGGCGTCGGCGCCGAGCGATACACGCACGTCCTGCCACACGTCTCCTCCCCCTCCTACCGCCGCCGGCTGACCGGCACTGGGGCGCCCTGATACCACGCACGGCGGACGATAGCCCGCAGCAGGCCGACTGTAAATCGAACCGACGGGCGCCTCACCGCTGCACGGCAGGCGGCCCGGTTCCCCCCGGGGCATCGTCCGCAGGGAAGACGTGGCAGGCAACCGCACGCCCCGACCGCCCCTGCTGGAGCACCGGCTGGACCTGACGGCAGGCCGGCTCGGCGTACCGGCAGCGAGGGTGGAACGGGCAGCCCGGGGGCGGCGCCAGCGGGCTCGGCAGCTCGCCGGGAAGGATCGTGCGTTCGTGGCGCGCGCCGGGATCGACCACCGGCACGGCCGAGAGGAGCGCGCGCGTGTAGGGGTGGCGGGGATCGGCGTAGACCCGCTCCCGCGGCCCGATCTCGACGATGCGGCCGAGATACATGATGGCGACCCGGTCGCTCAGGTGCTCCACGACGCGGAGGTCGTGGGAGATGAAGAGCAGCGTCAGCCCGAGCCGCCCCTGCAGGTCCCGGAGCAGGTTCAGGATCTGCGCCTGGATCGAGACGTCGAGGGCCGACACGGCCTCGTCCGCCACGATGAACGAGGGCTCGACGGCCAGGGCGCGGGCGATCCCGATCCGCTGGCGTTGCCCGCCGCTGAACTCGTGCGGGTAGCGCTCGGCGGCCTCGGCAGGCAGCCCGACCAGATGGAGCAGCTCGCGCACGCGCGCGGCCCGTTGCGCGCGCGTCCCGAGGCGGTGGATCGCCAGCCCCTCGCCGACGATGCCGGCGACGCGCATGCGCGGGTTGAGCGACCCGTAGGGGTCCTGGAAGACGATCTGCATCCGCCGCCGCAGCGCGCGCAGCTCGCCGGCCGCCAGGCCGAGCAGCGATCGCCCCCCGAAGCGGACGTCGCCGGCGGTCGGCTCGACCAGGCGCAGGACGAGGCGGCCGAGCGTCGACTTGCCGCACCCCGATTCGCCCACCAGCCCGAGCGTCTCGCCGGCGCGGATGGTGAACGAGACGCCGTCCACCGCGCGCACCGCCGCGGCGGCACGCCCGAACAGCCCGCCGCCGAGCGGAAAGTGCTTCACGAGGTCGCGAACCTCGACCAGGGGGACCGCCGTGCTCATGCGCGGATGCAGGCCACCCAATGGGCCGGCGTCACCTCGACGAGAGCGGGAGGTCGGAGGCCGCAGGCCTCCTCGGCCACGGCACAGCGATCGCGGAAGGCGCATCCCGGCAGCCGGGCGGTCAGGCTCGGCACCTGGCCGGGGATGGTCTCGAGCCGCTCGCGGTGCCGTCCCAGCATCGGCATCGAGCGCAGCAGCGCCTGCGTGTAGGGGTGACGCGGGCGGGCGAACAGCGCCACGACCGCAGCGCGCTCCACGATCCGGCCGGCGTACATGATCGCCACCTCGTCGGCCTGCTCGGCCACCACCCCGAGGTCGTGCGAGATGAGCACCATCGCCATGCCGTGGCGCTCGCGCAGCGCCCGCAAGAGGTCGAGGATCTCGGCCTGGATCGTGACGTCGAGCGCCGTGGTGGGCTCGTCGGCGACCAGCAGCTGCGGGCCGCAAGCGATCGCCATGGCGATCACGACGCGCTGGCGCATGCCGCCGGAGAGCTGGTGCGGGTAGTCCCGCGCCCGCCGGGCGGGGTCCGGGATCCCGACCTCGGCGAGCAGGGCCGTGGCGCGCTCCCAGGCTTCGCGCTTCGAGACCGGGCGGTGCAGCACGACGGCTTCCGCGACCTGGCTTCCCACCGTCAGCACCGGGTTCAGGGCGGTCGTCGGCTCCTGGAAGACCATGCCGATGCGCGCGCCGCGCAGCGCGCGCATCTCGCGCTCGGGCAGCGCCAGGAGATCGCGCCCGTCGAAGAGGATCCGCCCCGCCGTGATGCGCCCGGGCGGCGGCACGAGCCGCATGACGGCGAGGGCGGTCATGCTCTTGCCGCAGCCCGACTCGCCGACGAGGCCGAGCGTCCGGCCGCGGTCGAGCGCCAGGTCGATGCCGTCGAGCGCGACGGCATCGCCGCCGTCGGGGGTGGGGAAGACCAGCCGCAGCCCCGAGATCTCGAGCAGGGCCATCAGCTGCCGGCAGCCGCCTCGAGGGGCAGCACGCGCGGCGCCGGCGGCGGGGCGAACAGCGTCGCATCGAGGTCGACGTTGCGCTCGACCGCGTCGTACGCGAGCGTGGCGCCGCGCCCGAGCTCGGGGGCGGCGACCTCGAGGGCCCAGGGGAAGCCGTCGCGGTAATCGCCGAACCCCAGCCGCAGCGCCACGCCGCCTGTGCGGCGCTCCTCGGCGCGCCGCAGCTCGCCGCTGCCGGGCGCGAACCACAGCGTCTGGTAGCCGTCGGCGAGCGGGACGACGACCTCGAGCTCGCCCTCGGCCGTCACGGTGGCCGTCGGCACGCCGGTGGGGGCGCGCAGCGGCGGAAGCCCGAGCAGGATGTCCACCAGGTCCTCGACGGCGACCGGCACGCCGAGGAAACGCGCGATCATCTCCGGGCTCGGCGAGCCCTCGAAGCGCACGCCTTCCGCGGGGGGGAAGATCCACAAGCGCTCGCTGCCGGTGCCGAGCGCCAGGGCGAGTCCGAACGGCGACAGCACGTCGATCCGCACGTCCGCAGGACGGCGGACCAGCACCGCCTGCCGCGTCCACATCCCGGCCAGCCCCGCCTTGAGACGCGCCCGCGCCCGCAGCGACGTCGTCGCCGCCCGGCGGGCCTCGAGGGCGCCGAGCAGCGCGCGAGCGGTGGCCGGCACCCCGACCTCCGCGGGCCGCCGCACGAGCGCACAGCCCGCGACCAGCACCAGGGCCGCCATGGCGACGCGACGGGCGACCGGCCGGCGCACGGCCAACCTCAGGACGGGCCGTTCGCCCGCACGGCACCGCCGAGCGTCTGGATCTTGCCCTTCAGCCGCTCGATCTGCTCGCTCTCCTTGGCTCGCCCGAGCGCGTCGCGGTACACCCGCACGGCGTCGTCGTTCTGCCCGACGCGCTGGTAGGCGTCGCCGAGGTGCTCGACGATCGTCGGGTCCTCGCCCGCGAGCTCCACCGCGCGCTCCAGATGCTCGACGGCGCGGGGGTAGTCGCCACGCTGGAAGTAGACCCAGCCGAGGCTGTCGATGTAGATGCCGGCGTCGGGCTCGATCGCGAGCGCCCGCCGGATCAGCCGTTCGGCCTCGTCCAGCTGCACCCCCTGCTCGGCGTAGGTGTAGCCGAGGTAGTTGAGCGCGGCGGCGTTCTGCGGATTCAGCTCGATGGCGCGCTGCATCTCCTGCATCGCGCGCGCCTTGTCGCCCGCCTCGTCGTAGGCCGCACCCAGCGTGAAGCGGAAGCGGTCGTTGTCGGGCTGCGCCGCCGCCATGCGTTCGAGGAGGGCGACGGCGTCGTCGAAGCGCTTCTGCTCGCGGTAGAGCGCCGCCATGTACGCCATCAGCTCGGGGTCGTCCGGCTTCGTCCGGAGCGCCTCCTCGATCTCCGCCACCGCCTGCGGCAGGCGGTCCTTCTGCAGCAGGTAGGCGCGCTGCAACCGGGCGTCGACCCAGTACTCGGAGTCGCGTGGCACGCTGCCGAAGGTGTCGATGGCCCGCTGCCTCTCGCCCATCTCGGCGTAGACGGCGCCGAGGTAGTAGCGGACGCGCGAATTGCCGGGCTCGGCGGCGAGCACCAGGTTGAACTCGGTCATCGCGCGTTCGAGCTCGCCCTTCTCGAAGTAGATGAGGCCGATCTTGGTGCGGGCCTCGCGCGGGTCGGCCTCCACCTGCTCGAGCGCCCGGAACTGCTCGATCGCCTCGTCGAGCCGCCGCTGGCCGACGTAGATGCCGCCGAGCCGCCGCCGCACGACGACGCTCTGCGGATTGAGCGCCAGGATCCGCTCGTAGAGCTCGGCCGCCTTGGCGGTGCGGCCCTGCAGCTCGTAGGCGACCGCGAGGTCGGTGAGGATGAGCTCGGACTGCGGGCTCAGCTTGAGCGCCTCCAGGTAGTACCTCTCTGCCTCGTCGAGCCGTCCGGCCCCGGCCTGGACGCGGCCGAGGTAGTAGTAGCCCAGGATCGAGCTCGGATTGCGTGCGATCAGCCTGCGCAGGGTCGACACCGCCTTGTCGGTATCGCCCCGCTTCCCGTACAGCGCGCCCAGATAGAGGTAGGGCTCCTGGCCCGCCGGGTCGAGCACGAGCATCCGCTCGTACACCACCACCGCCTCGTCGTCCCTGCCGAGGGCGGAGAGGACCCCTGCCTGCAGGCCGAGCGCCTCGAGATTGTCGGGCTCAGTGGCGACCACGGCCTGGCAGTGCTCGAGCGCCTGGTCGAGCTTGCCGGACCGCACGTAGAGGTTGGCGAGGCGAAGCCGCAGCAGCGACGAGGCCGGATCGGCGCGCACGGCCCGCTCGAACGACTCGACCGCGGTGTCGAGGTCGTTCCGTTGCAGGGCCACCTGGCCGCGCACGAACTGCGCGCGCGCCTCCGCCTCGGGCGGCAGCTCGACGGGCGGCCCGAGGTCGGTGCCCCCGCGCAGGATCGACAGGGGCCCTCGGATCCCCGCACAGCCGCCCGCCACGACGACGGCGACGACACAGGCGACCACGGTGCGGGTGCGCATGAAGGGTTCGGCTCGTACCATGACCAAGGGGGGGCGGAAACGCAAACCAGGCTCAGCGTCCGGGCCGCGCTCGCGCAGTGCGTCGTCGCCCGGCGACGCCCTCGTTTCCGACCGCCGCAGCGGCACCGCGCGCTTCGCCGGCGGCGCCGGCCGGGGCACGCCGCGGGGGGGCCACCGGCCCGCCCTGCTGCGGGCCGATCCACACGGCGCCACCCCGATAGTGCTCCTTCTTCCAGATCGGGACGATCTCCTTCAAGCGGTCGATGAGCCAGCGCGCGGCCTCGAAGGCCTCGGCCCGATGTCCCGCGCTGACCGCGATGGCGACGCTCGCCTCGCCGACCGGCACCACGCCGGCGCGGTGGACCATCGCCACGCGCGAGACGGGCCAGCGGCGCCGGGCCTGCGCCGCCAGCCGCCGCATCTCCTTCACGGCCATGGTCTCGAAAGCCTCGTACTCCAGCCGCTCGACCGTACGGCCGGCGTTGCGGCTGCGCGTCGTCCCGAGGAACAGGACGGCGGCCCCGGCCCGGGGGTCGCCGACGGCGTCGAGCAGCCCCCCGGGGTCGATCGGCTCGCGAACGACGGCGATCATGCCGAGCCGCCGCTCACCGGCGGGAAGACCGCCAGCTCGTCCCCGTCGGCCAGCCGGTG
>Ga0209253_10002201_pt1 | contig 17263 bp, 12 predicted proteins | sample FrelakmetBRP12BR_FD_187145 | JGI IMG/M metagenome (GOLD analysis project Ga0209253, IMG submission 187145) | Freshwater lake sediment microbial communities from the University of Notre Dame, USA, for methane emissions studies - BRP12 BR (SPAdes)... | ecosystem: Environmental > Aquatic >...
TTGGATGGGATCGAGACGATGAAGGGCGCCGCGCAGGAGGATGCCGAGGTCAAGCGCTTTGACCTTAATGCACGCCTTCTGCGCAACCACAACATCCGCCAGGGCGACGTGGAAGCCCGTTTCATTCCGCTTCTGTTATTTTTCATTGCACTGGCTGTTGGTCTTTTACACGCTATCCTTTTATTCCGGGTGGGCATCTTGAACACCGGTGATGTGGTTGCTTATTTCGGCCTGCTGCTCCTGCTGGATTTCCCCACTTGGACCTCCATCTGGGCTTACTCGCAGATCTCCTCCGGATTGGCTGGTGCCCGCCGCATCCTGGAATTGATCAACCGGGAAAATAACCTTGACCAGAATGCCGTTGGATTCACGAAGTCCATGCGTGGAGAGATAGAATTCCGCCATGTTACATTTGCCTATCCAGCCTCTCCCAACGTGAAGGGCACCCAGACTGAGGCTGGTGAAGCGGTTCTTCAGGATGTCTCTTTCAAAGTGAAACCGGGTCAAACCGTTGCCATCGTCGGACAGACCGGCACCGGCAAGACCTCTTTGATTAAACTGGTCAATCGCACCTACGATACCAGCGCCGGGAATGTCCTGGTGGATGGCGTGGATGTGTGCGACTGGAACTTGGCTTCCTTGCGATCGCAGATTTCCATCATAGAACAGGATGTTTTCCTCTTCTCCCGTTCAGTGGCTGAAAATATTGCCTTTGGGAAACCGGAAGCCACTCGCCCGCAGATTGAGCAAGCCGCCCGCTCTGCCCAGGTGGATGATTTCATCCACGAATTCGAAAAAGGCTACGATACCGTTATTGGTGAACGCGGTGTCACTTTATCCGGCGGTCAACGCCAGCGGCTGGCCATTGCACGTGCCTTCCTTACCGACCCGCGCATCCTCATCCTGGATGATTCGACCAGCGCCATCGACTCCGCTACCGAAGACAGGATCCAGCGTGCCATCGCATCGGCCGCCAGGGGCCGGACAACCCTCATTATTACCCCTCGCCTGTCCCAGATCAGGTGGGCAGATTTGATCATCGTTCTGCGGAAGGGTCGTATCGCCGCCATTGGCAACCATGACGAATTGATGCGCACCTCCGAAGCCTATTCGAGAATATTCAGAGAGTAATATTGGTAATTTATATTTTTCCTATGCCATCCGCTGATCGCCAACCGCTAACCGCCAAGAGCAAACCATGGGTTTCTACGAAGGACTGAACGAAGAACAATATGACCGCCAGTATCCGGATCGTGAACTAGCGCGCCGCATCATCGCCTACTTTACGATTCAGCGGAAAAGGGTTGTCGCCATCAGCCTCCTGACTGTCCTGATGGCAGTCATCTCTGCAGCGGAGCCAGTCGTGGTCAGCCAGGGCCTTGATTCTCTTAGGAACCGTCCCACGCTGGCGGCCAGCCTGCTCATCGGGTTGATCGTACTGTTTATTGGGGTTGCAGATTGGGGCATCAACTGGATCAGGCGCCGCCTGACTGTCCGAACAGTGGGGGATGTCATCCTCAATCTGCGCACCCGTGCCTTCCGCGCCGCCGTGGAACACGATCTTTCATTCTATGATCAATTTTCCTCGGGGCGAATTGCCTCCCGCATCAATTCCGACACCAATGATCTCGGCAACTTGGTTGTCATCCTCACCGACGTTTCTGCTCAGATTTTTCAGGCCATCCTGCTCGGTATCATTATCGTGCGTACCGAATGGCGTCTCGCTCTGATCCTTTTTGCCTTCCTGCCATTCATTTTTTTACTGGCGTTGGGCTTCCGCCGCTTGGCTCGCCGGGTTACCAGGAGCGGTATGCAGGCCATGGCTGATGTGAATTCAGCCATCAAGGAGACCGTCAGCGGCATCGCTATTGCCAAGAACTTCCGCCAGGAAAACAGTATCTTTGGGACATTTAACGCTGCCAACCGGACCTCCTATCGAGTCAACCTCTGGCGTGGTTTTGTTCTCGCCTTGGTCTGGCCTTCCCTGAATACCGTGGCGGGGATCGGTACCGCGGCTCTTGTTTACGCAGGCGGGCTGAGTGCCGCCCAGGGTGCCGTCACGATCGGGGCATGGTACCTTTTCATCATGAGCCTTGGCCGCTTCTTTGACCCGGTCATGAACCTCTCGGCATTCTGGTCCAACATCCAATCCGGGCTGAGTGCAGCCGAGCGTATCTTTGCCTTGATGGATGCCGAGCCTAATGTAGTTCAAATCGGGAAGCAGGCTGTTCCGATTCTGAAGGGTGAGATTCGCTTTGAGAATGTATCCTTCCGATATACTGAAAACGAGCCAGTGCTGACGGATTTCAGTTTGACTGTCCATCCCCGCGAAAACCTGGCCATTGTCGGGCATACCGGTGCAGGCAAGTCTTCGCTGGCAAAGTTGATTGCCCGTTTCTACGAGTTCCAGGCGGGAAAAATATTGATTGACGGCATGGATATACGCAATTTCGACCTCCAACAATATCGAATGCAATTGGGAATCGTCAGCCAGGTACCATTCCTTTTCTCAGGGACAGTAGCTGAGAATATTCGCTACGCCTGTCAGCAGGTGACGGATACCGATATTCTCTCCATGGCGCGCCGCATTGGAGATGGCGAATGGTTGGAGACTCTTCCCAATGGGCTTGAAACGGTTGTTGGGGAACGCGGCACCATGCTTTCCATGGGACAACGCCAGTTGGTCGCCTTGTTGCGTGTATTAATGCAAAAGCCTGCCATTTTCGTTTTGGATGAGGCCACTGCCAGCATTGATCCGTTTACCGAATGGCAGATCCAGCAGGCACTCAGTATGATCCTGGAAAAGTCGACCAGCATATTGATTGCCCACCGTTTGTCAACGGTGAAAGCCGCCGACCGGATTATCGTGATTGAAAAGGGCCGGATCATCGAGGCAGGCGATCACAATGGGCTGCTCGCGCAAAACGGCCACTACGCCATGCTCTACAATACCTACTTCAGGCACCAGTCCCTTGCTTACGTGGAACAAGTGAAAGAAATGGTAAGCCGGGAATGAAAAACCACGTTATGGGTTTGACAATCCTTTCCCGCCCTGCTATACTGACCTCCTAATGTTGACTTTTACTGCCGCATTTGGCAGTTTGCACGAAGCCAATTCACCTGTTCATCCGCAACCCTGCTCAAGCACGGGCAGTATTGTGTTGTTATTTAATACATAACCGGGTGGGACAGTATCATTCATTTCATAAAGGAAAAGTCATGAGCAATCAACAAGAAAAACTGCGCATCATCCCCATCGGTGGACTCGGTGAGGTCGGCAAAAACATGCTGGCATATCAATACAATGGAAACATCCTGGTGGTGGATTCCGGGTTGATGTTCCCTGATAACGACATGCTGGGGGTGGACTATATCATCCCCGATTTCAAATATCTGCAAGACAATGCCTCTCAAGTACGAGCTGTCGTCATCACCCACGGGCATGAGGATCATATCGGTTCCATTCAGCACTTCCTGGCTGCCATCCCGGCACCGGTTTATGCCACGCCCCTTACGCGCGGCTTGATCGAAGTCAAGCTCGCACGAAATGGTTTCGCTGGCAAAGCCGATCTGCATACCATCCAGGCCGGTGAGATATTCAAAATAGGTCCTTTCCAGATCGAGACTTTCCATGTTTGTCATTCCATCCCGGATGCTGTCGGCTTGGGAATAACGACTCCAGCCGGATTGGTTATCCATACTGGCGATTACAAGTTTGACCAAACGCCGGTGGACAACTGGCCGACTGACTTCGCCAAGTTGGCCGAGTTTTCAGCACGCGGTGTGGATGTTCTTCTGGCAGATTCTACCAACGCTGAACGGTCCGGTTGGACACCCTCCGAACGCGTCATCGGTCCGGCCATGGACGAGGTCTTCCGCAGCGCGCCCGGTCGCATTATCATCGCAACCTTTGCTTCCCTCATTGCCCGCATGCAACAGGTGGCGGATGCTGCAGCCCGGCATAAACGGAAAATGGCCTTCGTCGGCATGAGCATGATCGATAATGTGAAGATCGCCCAGAAAATGGGTTACCTGGATATCCCTGCCGCGACCATGGTCAGCCTGGATGAGGCTTTGCATTTGCCGACCAAGGAAGTGGTTCTGATGTGCACCGGTAGCCAGGGTGAACCTACTTCCATTATCGGGCGTCTATCCGCCGGTACCAACCGGCAGTTCGATATCATAACCGGGGATACGATCGTCATATCCTCCCATCCCATCCCGGGCAACGAAGAAGCCATCAATAAGACCATCAACCGGCTCCTGCGCCGTGGCGCAGATGTGATCTACGAAGCCCTCTCGGCAGTGCATGTTTCCGGTCATGCCTCTTCCGAGGAAATGAAGCTCCTTCTCAACCTGGTGCGGCCGAAATTCTTCATGCCCATCCATGGCGAATTGCACCAGCTGAAGCGTCATGCCGCGCTGGGGAAACAGGTTGGCATCCCAGAGGGAAATATCCTGGTGGTTGAAAATGGACAGGTGGTGGAATTGTCTGGGGGAAAACTTTCATTGGCCGAACGATATCCAGGCAATTATGTCTTTGTTGAAGGAGAGAGTGTTGGCGACATCGACCGGGACCTCATGCGCGAGCGTGAGCAGTTGGCCCGTTCAGGCGTGGTCCTCGTCACCGTACCTACGGATAAGTATTCGGGACGCCTGATCAAAGAACCCGAGGTGATTACGCGCGGCTTCATTTCCCCTGAAGACGCCGAGGCGATCATTCCATCGATCCGGAAAAAAGTGGCCGACATTATTAATGTCGCCGGTCTGGATGACGAAAAACTCATCACAGACGCAGTCCGTGCACTGCTTCGAAATCAGACCGGCCGCAAGCCGATGGTTTTTGTGGCGGTAACAAAGGCATAGAGATCAGGGCAGAGTAGCAACCTGCCCTGATTATTGATGGGGAGATATTATTTTAGGGTTTAATTACTGTTTCAGTATGAAAAGTATGACTAATAATACCGCACCCACTAGCAAGGCAGCCACCCCCTGCCATCTGGCTAGTTTCGGTTTTTGAAACGTTTGAGGTTTGTAGATGGCTAGATAGAGAATATATGGGCCGCCGATCAGACCGGCCGCCCCCACGCCCAATAAAAGCATTCGAATCATGCTATTCATCGATCGCTCCTTCTATCTCCAGCCATACTTGCCAATCAGCGGGACAAAGCACACCGCCAGGTTGATCCGCCGGGTAAACTTCTTCCCGCTCCGTTTCCAAACTTCCAATTGCTGGACCCCGCGGCTCCCTACCGGGATCACCAGCTGCCCTCCTTCGGCCAGCTGATCCAGCAGTGGCTGCGGGGCTTCAGGCGCAGCCGCTGCAACCAGGATCTTGTTGTAAGGTGCCGATTCCGGCCAACCGGGGCTTCCATCGCCGGTGTGAACGTGGATATTTGAATAACCCAGTTCCACCAGGGTCTTTTCCGCTTGCACTGATAATTCGGGGATAACTTCCACGGTGTGGATTTCATTCGCTAGCTCAGCCAGCACAGCCGCCTGGTAACCAGATCCGCTGCCGATCTCCAGTACACGGTCACAAGGCTCCACTTCCAGCAATTCGGTCATCAGGGCAACGATATATGGCTGGGAGATTGTCTGTCCATACCCGATTGGAAGCGGACCATCCGCATAAGCCCATGCCAGGTCGTCTGCTGGGACAAAGCAATGCCGTGGCACAGAACCCATCGCCGCTAACACCCGCGGCTCTCGAATCCCTCGCACCCTGATCTGGGTCTCAACCATGCGCTCGCGCGCCTTTGCATACTCTTCTTTCGGCATCATATATCGGTTATCTCGGATATGCGCATATGATTATTTCTCATCTTGCGCCTCTATTTTACTTGCAATCTGCCGGTCCACTTTGCCCATTGGATAATCTGTCAGGGAGCTTGGATCAACCCACGTAATCTCGGCAGCCTCGATCGGCGTTGGTTCACCACCCGTTAGTTCGCAGAGGAACGCATGCAGGGTGATACGAAAATGGGTATAGGCATGCTGATAAACTCCAAACGGCTCTTCTACTCGGATCTTCGTCCCAAGCTCTTCACGGATTTCTCTCGTGAGACATGCCTGGAGTGTTTCATTTGGTTTGCTTTTTCCACCGGGAAATTCCCACATCCCCCCCAGCAAACCCTTCGAGGGCCGTTTCGCCAATAATATCTTCCCTTTTCTCCGGATCACTGCTGCGGTGACCGTGTAATGCGGTATTTCTGCCTTGGGTTTCAATACCGGGCGCTGATCCTGGATACCCAGGCGCCGTGCCAGGCACTGTTCATTGAGAGGACAAAGCGAACAGCGCGGGGATTTGGGCAGGCAAATCGTTGCGCCCAGATCCATGAGTGCCTGGTTGTAGTCACCCGCCTGCCCTTTCGGCAGATGCTTTTCAGCCAGTGCCCAAAGCCTTTCTTCGCCTGTTGGAGAATCCGCCGGTTCGGCGATGTCGAAAATTCGTGCAAAGACCCGCCGGATATTGGCATCCAAGGTGGGTACATCCAGTCCAAAGGCTATGGAAGCGATCGCGCCAGCGCTGTACCGTCCTATACCGGGCAACTTGCGCAGCCTGGTCAGTTCGCTCGGCAGTTCGCCTCCATAATTTTCCATGATCAATTTTGCCGCTTTATGGATATTGCGCGCACGGCTGTAGTATCCGAGCCCTTCCCAAACTGAGAGAACCTCTTGCTCGGAGACTGCCGCCAGTTCCGCAATGCCCGGAAACCGCTCCATCCAGCGCATGTAATACGGGATGACTGTCTCTACGCGCGTCTGTTGGAGCATGATCTCGGATACCCAGACTGCGTACGGATCCGAAGAACCCCGCCAGGGCAATCTGCGGCTATGACTGGCATACCATTTCATTAGCCTATCAGTGAATCTGCTCATTGGATTGATTTTTCCCCTCAATAATTACTGCCAGCGGCCAAATCGGCCACACCTTCAATTTCGGGGCATGCATTATTCTTAAAATTGAAAGCCGTTGCGTGCTGGAACTATCTTGTAGGAAAAATTCTTCACCAATCCAAACAACTTTCCTTGGATTTGATCCCACCCTTCCGAATGCATGATCTGCTGTGCTCCTGACAGATCATCCGCCAGGATGCCAACCTGGATTTGCGGATAATTTCCGTAAATAGTTGCCCACGCTTCCACGGGCTTGAATCCCAAATGTTGTATATTGGGAATAAACTCGCCAATGACAAATTCAAGATATTCCTGCTCGCGTTCGGGAATGATGTCCCAGGTCATCATCAATTTCACTGACATGGCTTGCCCTATTCGTGCTGGTAATCCAATACAACCACTTTTGTCTCATCCGGCAGGCTGGACTTGCTTACTTTTAAGCTCGTTACGGATTCGGCTTCGTGTAAGCCCATTTCCTTCAGGAATTTTTCAAGCCGGTCAAGTTGGATCTTGGTGGCTGGAGTATGGTAATGCATCGGGATCACAATGTTCGGTTCCAGCAAACTGACGATTTCGGCTGCTTTGGCTGCATTCAACCCGCTACCCCCACCGACCGGAACCAGGACAATATGCACGGTTCCAAGTGCTTCGATCTCGTTCTGTGGCGGTACCGCGTCCATGTCACCCAGGTGTGCCACCGTAATACCCATATAGTCAAAAACATATAAGGTGTTGCGCGGTTTTTCTTCGGTTTTTTTGCTCTGGCCATCCATCTGTACGCCGGTAATAAAAACGCTGCCGATTTCAAACTCGCCCGGCCCGGTAATGGCGTGAGAATATCCTTTGACCGCACTCAGATGGTTGTGTCCGGGTGCGTCATGGCTGGATGTGACAATGTCCGCTCTCAGTTTAAGCGGCTCATAGCCCACTGTGTCGGATTCAAATGGATCACACACCACTGTGGCCATGCCGCGTTCAGCCAGACGAAAACAGGAATGCCCGTACCAGGTAATCTCCATGAAGTCCTCCGTGCAGGCCAATTATACACTTATAATATTTAGGTATGGAAATCGAACTTGATTCGCACTTGGCCGGTGGTGGAACGGTCCAGCGCACTTCAGACGGTTGGCGATTGGAAATACCTGCCGGGCAGCCTCGGCACTTCCGCTTGGCACAGCTGGATGATTATACCCGCCTGTCACGTAGACACCTGATCCATTCAGCGCCTGTCATAATGAGTCTGCGCGCCCGCCTCTCAGGCGTTGATCAACCCGGCACGTGGGGATTTGGATTCTGGAATGACCCATTCGGCCTTTCGATAGGATTCGGTGGCGCTCCGGCCCGCCTGCCGGCTCTGCCACAGACAGCCTGGTTCATGCACGCCTCCCCTCCTAACTGGCTTTCCTTTCAGGAAAACACTGCCGGCACTCCTTCCAACGGATTCTTTGCCGGTATATTCCACTCACTCCGCATTCCATCCATTCTTTTCCTGCCTGGACTTTTGGTACTACCGCTGCTCGCGAGTAAACCTGTTTCCCGCCTCCTGCGTCGTCTGGCGAGTCGGATCATCCAACAGCAGGCTGTATCAGTTAATCTTGATGAAACGGCCTGGCATGCTTATTCAATTAAATGGCTGCGCGATTTTTGCGTTTTTTACGTGGATGGCGATGAAATCCTTAAAACCTCCTGCTCCCCCTTCCCCCCTCTGGGTCTGGTGCTCTGGATCGACAACCAGTTCGCCGCTTGGGATCCTCAAGGACAACTGGCATACGGAACCCTGGAGAATCCGGCTGCCTGGATGGAAATAGAAGGAATGAATGTATGGCAAGAGTAAAAGACCCCTTCATACTTATGCTATCTAGTTCTGAAACAGTCAGGCGGTCAAATTGATAAATATTCTGAAGCGGGGATTTTGTAGATATGACACCTGATCTGATGCAAGTGCCCGAAGACAAAAACCATCAAATCAATGCTACTCCACATAATCTATTTATTTGAGGGTAATGTTTGAGGATCGGTTATGGCACAGTCACCTGCTATATCTTTGTCAAATGAGACGCACAGAGGGAGAAAAAGCGCGATAATGGTGTATGGAAAGATTTAAGGAGATCCTGACCCGGATGCTGGTGATTGCGGTGGAGATATTGGAGGCGGAAATTGTCTGTCCAAACAAGGGTCTGATGTCCCCTCGCATATATTATGCAGTTCATTGTGGTAGTGAGTAATTTCGTCAGGCTGGAGCCGGAGATGGGGGAGAAGATATTAGAAAGAGCAGAGGATTCATGGATAATGATTGATGATGAAAATTGTCAAGGCAAGCGTTCAGGCATAAAGTGGAGAGAACTTATGACTGCCATTCAATCACCAACACAAAATCAACCACGCGTTATCCGCGTGTTCGTATCGTCCACGTTCCGGGATATGCAGGCAGAACGCGATGAGCTGGTGAAGTTCATCTTTCCACAACTGCGCAAGCTTTGTGAACAACGGGGGGTCACCTGGGGGGAGGTTGACCTGCGCTGGGGGATCACCGAGGAACAAAAATCGGAAGGCAAGGTTTTGACGATCTGCCTGGATGAGATCCAGCGCTGCAGGCCCTATTTCATTGGCATGCTGGGGGAGCGATATGGCTGGATCCCGGCTGAGATCCCGGATGAAATGATCGAGCGCGAGCCCTGGCTGAAAGAACATTTCGAGCACTCGGTGACCGAAATGGAGATCCTGCATGGGGTGCTGAATAATCACGAAATGGCAGAACATGCCTGCTTTTACTTTCGGGATCGGAAGTATTTGGAAACAATCCCCCCGGAACAGAGAGTTGACTACCTTGAAAGTGATGTCCCAGAAGATATTGAGAAGTATGGGGTAGAGGGAGCACGCCAGCGCACAGAGCAACGCAAGGAAAAACTGGCGGACTTGAAGGAGCGCATCCGGGGCAGCGGCTTTCCGGTCCATGAGGATTATCAGAATCCCAAGGAATTTGGGCAAATCGTTTTACGGGATCTATTAGCGATCATTGAAGAGCTTTATCCGGAAGGTTCACAACCGGACCCGCTCGACCGGGAAGGATCCGAACACGAGATCTTTGCCCAAAGCCGGGCACAGGTCTATATTGGCAGACGGGCTTATTTTGACCGGCTGGAGGCGCACGCCCACTCGGAGAGCGAGCCCCTGGTCGTTCTGGGAGAGTCGGGGTCGGGGAAATCAGCCCTGGTGGCCAACTGGGCGATCCAATACCGGAAGGACCATCCGCCGGACGAGCTGGTGCTGATGCATTTCATTGGAGCCACGCCTGGGAGCACTGACTGGGCAGCCATGCTGCGGCGCATCCTGGGGGAGATCAAGCGAAAGTTTGACATCCGGGAAGAGATCCCGGATAGACCAGACGCTTTGCGCAGTGCATTCGCAAACTGGCTGAACATGGCCGCCGCCCGGGGGCGGGTGATATTGGTTCTGGACGCACTCAACCAGCTGGAGGATCGTGACGGGGCGCCCGACCTGGTCTGGCTGCCGCCGCATGTCCCGGAAAATGTGCGCATGGTACTCTCGACCCTGCCAAGCCGCCCGCTGGAAGAACTGCAGAAGCGCGGCTGGCCGGTTTTGACAGTGGAGCCGCTCCAGGTTGAGGAACGCAGTCAATTGATCGCGGAATACCTGGCACTCTTCTCCAGAGCGTTAGGCAAGGCTCACACCGAACGCATCGCCAACGCGGCGGAATGCCACAACCCGCTCTTCCTGCGGGTACTGCTGGACGAACTGCGCCTGTTTGGAAAGCACGAGCAACTGGGCGAACGGATCGAGATGTACCTGGGGGCAGCGAACATCCCGTCCCTGTATGAGCTGATCCTGGAACGCTGCGAGCAGGATTATGAAGGAGATCGAGCAGGACTGGTGCGCGACGCCATGTCCCTACTATGGGCATCTCGGCGCGGGCTCTCCGAGATTGAACTGATGGAATTGCTGGGGGTGGGAGGGCAGTCCCTGCCACGCGCTTATTGGTCACCACTGTACCTGGCATTGGAGCAATCCTTTCTCAGCCGGGGGGGCTTGATCGGCTTCTTCCATGATTATTTGCGGCAGGCGGTACAAGATCGTTATTTGAAGGATGCATCCTTGAAGAATTCCGCTCACTTGCGTCTGGCGGATTATTTCGAAGCACAATCCGGGGCATCCCCCCGACGCCTGGATGAACTGCCCTGGCAGATGTGTCAAGGCAGGAAATGGGGACGGCTGAATACTTTACTCGGAGATCTTGAGTTCTTTGAAGACGCCTGGAAGTTCAATCCCTTTGAGGTCAAGGCATATTGGGCCCAGGTGGAGGCGGATTCACCTTACCGCATGCTGGAGGCATATCGCCAGGTGATCGAACAGCCAGATCAAAACCAGGAACATGTCTGGCTTATAGGCATGCTTTTAGGGGACACTGGTCACCCTGAAGAAACCCTTGCCTTGCGCACTTACCTGGTCGAGCATTATCGCCGGGCAGGGGATCAGGCCAACCTCCTAGGTGCGCTCGGCAACCAGGCGCTGATCCTTTCTGACCGCGGCGACCTGGACGGGGCGATGGCGCTGCACAAGGAGGGAGAGCGCATCTGCCGCGAGCTGGGGGACAAGGCCGGGCTGCAGGCCTCGCTCGGCAACCAGGCGCTGATCCTTTATGCCCGCGGCGACTTGGATGGGGCGATGGCGCTGCACAAGGAAAAGGAGCGCATCTGCCGCGAGCTGGGGGACAAGGCCGGGCTGGGAAGGTCGCTCGGCAACCAGGCGCTGATCCTTTATGCCCGCGGCGACCTGGACGGGGCGATGGCGCAGCACAAGGAAAAGGAGCGCATCTGCCGCGAGCTGGGGGACAAGGCCGGGCTGCAGCGAACGCTCGGCAACCAGGCGAATATCCTTTATGCCCGCGGCGACCTGGATGGGGCGATGGCGCTGCACAAGGAGGAAGAGCGCATCTGCCGCGAGCTGGGGGACAAGGCCGGGCTGCAGGCCTCGCTCGGCAACCAGGCGCTGATCCTCAAGGCCCGCGGCGACCTGGATGGGGCGATGGCGCTGCACAAGGAGCAAGAGCGCATCTGCCGCGAGCTGGGGGACAAGGCCGGGCTGGGAAGGTCGCTCGATGGTCAGGCGCTGATCCTTTCTGACCGCGGCGACCTGGACGGGGCGATGGCGCTGCACAAGGAGGAAGAGCGCATCTGCCGCGAGCTGGGGGACAAGGCCGGGCTGCAGGCCTCGCTCGGCAACCAGGCGCTGATCCTTGCTGACCGCGGCGACCTGGACGGGGCGATGGCGCTGCACAAGGAAAAGGAGCGCATCTGCCGCGAGCTGGGGGACAAGGCCGGGCTGCAGGCCTCGCTCGGCAACCAGGCGCTGATCCTGTATGCCCGCGGCGACCTGGACGGGGCGATGGCGCTGCTCAAAGAGCAGGAGCGCAACTGCCGCGAGCTGGGGGACAAAGAGGGATTGGCCATTTCGCTGATCAATCAGGCCAGTATATTAGATATTGAGATGGATCAGCCCGGGAAGGCAATTCCCCTGGCAGACGAGGCTTATCGCCTGGCTACCGAATGCGGATATACCAGTCTCGCTAAGCAAATTGAGAGCATCCGATCTCAGATTCGCAAAAAAATGGAATAACAAATAGAAGATACTATTAGATGGAGGCACGTGGGAGTCTGTGAAGATACTGAAAAAAGGGGAGGTGAAGGATTGAGGATTGGTTATGGCAAAGTCACCTGCCAAAGCTTTTTCACATAAATCACCTATTCCTCTCCTCCAGTGCCTTTTTACCCTCCCCGATGCGCGCCCGGATGTACTCCTACGCGGCCAGCAGCATGGCTGCCTCCGCCTGCTCGCTTTCCAGCAGTCCCGCATAAATCTTCAGGAAATACCCCCTCTCCACCACCTTCCTCCGACATGCCGAGCGTCACGATCCCGATTGCCTGCACGGCTTTCTTCACCAGCGGGTGGCTGAATTCGGTCGTGCCGTTATGGCAGCCTTGCTCCACGATCACGCGCATCACTTATTGCCAGATTTCCCCCTCCTTGTGAAAACCCTTCCAACGGGTCTAGGAAATTGCTTCCGTGTATCTCAAAGAAAGAAAAAGATATTTTAAAGGATTTTACCGACAGGGTGATAAAGCTGATCCTGCGACCCGCGTCATTTTAAAGGTTCGAGCGGCGCAGTTTCATGATCGTATAGCCTGCTCTTTTTAATATTTCCGGATAACCCTGGATCTGAAGGCGATCTTTTTGTTTTTCATCTTCAGATAGCGCCTCCCGGCCGATCTTGTCGGCGATGTCCGCGTAGCGCTGCTGGATCTCCTCTTCAGTCATCTTTCTCCAGGGTAGCAGAGTCGGATTGGTTTTTTCTTTTTCATTACTATCAGGCCCGTACCACCAACCATGGGCAATCGCATCCCTCATGTACCGGTCATGCTCCATCTGAGCTAGTTCATCCAGGTCAGCGCCCGGAAAATCAAATGGCGGTTCGTTGCTGCGAGCCTGGAGCATAATAAAGCCGATTTTTTTTAATTTTTCGGCAATGCTGCGCACCGCACTCCGGTTTGATTCTTTATAACTCTCGGGGATCTCCGCGAAGGGTCGCAAAAGTGGGTGAGTCTTCTTGACATTATCTCTTTTTTCGCCATATGTATACTCTTTTTTCCGCAGTCCTTCACAATAGATATCGTGATTGATTGCAGCCAGGCGCTCAAGCGTTTCTCCTTCCAGGGTGATCTCATGCACGAGGGACAGGAAATCCTGCCCATCCACATGCAGGTCAAGCTGCGCCTCAGACGGCAGGCTGGATTGGTCGAAATTAGTCTTCCCCGCTAGATTGCTCATTCCAATCACGGCTTCCATCGATCGTGCGCCATGCTTATACTGCCGGGTTTTCAATAATGCCCATAGTACGCTGCTGTCGATGTTCAATTTTCCTTTGGGATTACGGTCTTCAAATATCTTGGGCGCATTCTGCCAGAGCATCGAGCGTAATAAGATCGCCCGTCGTACCAGGTAAAACGGATCGGTCATTTTCTCATCTTTATCTGTTTCCGGCGGGTTGGCTCCAAGAATATTCACATAACCTCTCAACCGGCTGATGAAATCGGGGGCCTTCGCTTCTCGCAATCCTTCCGACTCATGTACAAAATCTTCGATCGAGTGACACACTCCACCAGCAAAGACAAAAATGGCTTTTCCAAGCGGATGCAAGGTTTGCCCTTCCATGAATTGTCCATCCTGCATGGGTACCAGGAAATGGCGCAGCCAGCCAAATTTATCCTTTTCAAAAACAGAATCAAATTCATCCCAGAATACAAGTGGAATTTTTCCGGTCAGGTTCAGGTCGCGCACCTGGTGGAAGGCAGAGGCCAGTTCTACTTTACTGCCAAACTGTGAGAGATTAAAAGTGATCTCTTTGATTTCATCCGGTCGCAAAGATTTGGCCACCTGCGTGATTCCAAAAGACTTTCCAGATCCAGGAGGGCCAAACACGGCAATCGAAAGTGGGCGCTTGACCTTCTCCTGGGAGCAGTATTCGTTTACAAGGGTGCGGATACTCCGGAAGCTTTCAATTTCCCGCCGGTCGACCGTCAGTAGATCGCCAAATTTCCCCATCGGGACATCCTTTAAGGCGGCTTCCGCCCCATAGCTTAAGATTTTCGCTGCCAAAGATTCCAATTCATTGGTGCCTACCTGCTGCTGCTGCAAAATTGTCCAGGTCCCTGGGATGAATGGCTTTTTGTCGCTTGTGACCACATCCGAGTCTAACAGGTGGGTTGGGTATTGGACTTCTGCAGTCCCAAACGGTTTGCCTTCACAACTCTCCAAATCTCGGGCAATTTTTGTAAAGGGGAAGCTATTTATGCCCCTGGAGGAATCTGGATTCTGATATTCGTATCCTTCTTCATGGAGGTGCCGCAGCGCACATAGCCCTGCCTTGACCCCCTCGGGAATATTGGGGTTGTCGGGGCGTATCATCAACTCGTGCACGATACTGGCGGTCAGGCAGGTGTTGTACCCAACCATTTGCCCGGGATGAATCTGTTCCCACATACCTTCGATGACCAGTGGATCGAACAACAACGTACACTCAGGCGGAACAATATCGCTTTCCTTTTCCCCGGCCTTTGCCACATTCCTTTTCATCCACATAGCCCCGGCGGCGCTGAACGAAACAACCACATTCTCGCAGCGGGAAATGGTATTTATGCGCGGGTTATACACCAATTCCCAGGCTACGTCCTGAGCTGTCCGTTCCCAGGAGAGCTCGGAGCTGATCTGGACTTCCGAACGGCGCAGATCTTTGACTGACAGGATAACAATTAGCCGGTCAGCCCATTTTTCATACAATTCTTTCCACAGGCCTCCCTGTACCAGGGGCTTGGCCATCTTGACTACAATCCATGGTCTATGGGAGTTATCCTTTCCTGGAGTCGAAATAGCTTGCGGCCATTGCGTCCTGTCGTCGCGAAAACCCAGGTTGGCATCATCCAGCACGATGATATCTGGGGTTGGAGTATCACTTTCCAGTTTTATGGGAGCCGGATGAACCGCTTGTGAAACACCTAAAAGCTCATTCACCCTCCAGATAGCCGGCTTTTTAGCATCATCCGCAGAACTGGTCTTTGGGAAGATTGCCCAGGTGGCGTACGAGTTGATAAAGCGGTCATCATCCGGACAGATGCTCGCCGGGTTGATTGTTACCCGGTGCAAAGTCCAGCTTTCGCCCTTCGCCTTCTGGTTTTGGTTCCTCCCTGTCCATACCTCTATTATATTCATCTTTAGGCACTACGCGAACGTGGCTCAAAATGAAACCGGGGCTGTCGGTGAAACCAAAGAAGGATTTCATTCACCAATAGTCCCAGTCCATCCAAGGAAACTACATTTGGTTGGCTGGCGGTATAACCAGGGTAGGAAAGGTCAATCTCAGACTTTCTTGTTACTAAAGAGCACAAAGGGTCAGATCGTAATGCTCCTGTGCTTGGAGGATTATTCCATTATGCAGAATGTAATCCAATTCTTATTTGCATTTTACGAAGTAGAATTGACAGCATTTCTGCTTTTTATTCAGATTTTATCTCCCCATAACTTTATTCACACAATTCAAATTGTGAGGTTGAAATGTAGTCATTTATTATCAGTTTTTTATTGTAGATTGTAGGGTTATTTCTCGAAGTAACTTCCACTATATCCATACTCTCCGGTCTTCGAACGAAGACCGTTCTGCCTGGGCGGGGACCATATCAGGATACCCAATGTAGATAAAACTGATCAATTCCTGATCCGGCGATAAACCAAGGAATTTCTTTACATCCGGATCACGCACAGCCGACCCGGTCCGCCACATGGCGCCTAAACCCTCCGCATGGGCCGCCAGAAGCAGGTTTTCTACTGCCGCCGCCACCGCACAGATGTTTTCGATCTCAAGACTCTCGGATCAGACGGTTTTTCCACTCCAACCGCGATCAGAACCGGGGCGCGTAGAGGCTTGGCTCGTTCAATTTCCATCCCTGAATCTGGCAATTCCGGATTCTGTCTCTTCATCGTTTGCGCACAGATCTCCCCAAGCGCCTCCCGGCTTTTCCCGGTCAGTACCACGAATCGCCAGGGACGCACATGCTAATGGTTGGGCGCCTGCACTGCGGCTTTCAGCAGTCTTTCAATGGTTTCTTTAGGGATCGGGTCCGGTTTTACCTTGGCAATGGAGTGCCGGGTGAGGATGGCATCCAATATCTCCATGTTTCAACTCCTTTTTATTCCACTCCCTGCGTTCGAAAAACCCAATCCCAGGCTGGTGAGCTGACACCAAAACGGGTGTTTGGATCTTTGTAATGATGTTGCATGTGATAGCGCTTCAGGTACTTGGCATAACCGGAACGCATCGGAAAATGGTGCGTGGCGTAATGGGTCAGGTCGTAAGCCAGGTAACCCGTCAGGAAACCCGCACACAGCGGGGCCACCCACTCTGGGGATTTGAGCCATACCACCATTACTAGATAATAGAGGCCAAAGAACAAAACCGCCAGCGGGATGCTGACCGGGAAAGGCATCACCAGGCGCGTCTTGTCCTGTGGTTGGGCATGGTGGATGCCGTGAAACAGGAAGAAGATGCGTTCCTGGCGTGGTGTGGTTGGTCTATGATGGAACAGGAACCGGTGCAAGGTGTATTCAGTCAAGGTCCATAGAAATAGCCCGATAATGAATCCCAATGGAATATTTACGGGGAAAGCCGGTCCAGATAATGTCAGTACGGCATAAACCAGCAGGAGCACAACTATCGGCAACCACAGCCCCAGGATGGCCGCTGGACTGATGTGCGTGAAGAACTCCAGGAAATCGGATTGGAACAGGCGCAGGGATT
>Ga0209253_10002202_pt1 | contig 17262 bp, 11 predicted proteins | sample FrelakmetBRP12BR_FD_187145 | JGI IMG/M metagenome (GOLD analysis project Ga0209253, IMG submission 187145) | Freshwater lake sediment microbial communities from the University of Notre Dame, USA, for methane emissions studies - BRP12 BR (SPAdes)... | ecosystem: Environmental > Aquatic >...
CAAAAGTTTCACTCCCATTATCTTAACCCAACTGGATAATTACTATGGACCTAGTAAACCTGCAATTATTGATGAAATTTATACAATTTTGGACAATTGGGATTATATCATGGATAAAGACGAGGTTGCACCCACAATTTATCGGGCTTGGAGGGATAATATGTATGCTGCAACTTACGGGGATGAAAATACTCAATATAACATAAGTGCCTACGCACAGATGAATCTCTTGGAATATATCATGAGAGAAAATGCTACTTCTCATTGGTTCGATGATGTATCAACGACCCCCAAAATTGAAAATTTAACGGATTGTGTCGTGAGGGCAATGAACGATGCAATTGATTATTTATCAAATTTAGAAGAAGTAGAAGAATATACGTCCGATCCAAATACTTGGAGATGGGGTATCATACATAAAGGAGCTTTTCCCGATTTACTTGGTATTGGTGTTGGGTATGTAGGACCCTTTGAAATGGACGGTGACTACGACACTGTGAATCCATCTGGCATCCGTTTACGATCTAACGGCGCAAGACCAGCCACCAGTGGAGCGAGTGAACGGTTAATCGTGGATTTTAGCAACCTCAATAATTCGCTTTCAGTCATTCCGTCTGGACAGCGAGCGATTCAAAGTTCCCGGCACTACAGCGACCAATTGGTTGATCTCTTCTTGCAAGGTGAATATCATGTGCAGTGGTTTACGAATACCGCTAGCAATTTCCCGACACAGGCAATAGAGAGCCAGATATACTTCAAAGGAGGAACCTAAAATGATCAAGAAGGAACTTGTTTGGTTTTTTGTTGGAATTGCGGTCTCGGGATTACTTGCTTGGCTTTTATCCTTAACCGGAATTTGGCAATTGGTCATGATTGCGGGATTTGCAGCGGGAGTGATCAATTATTCGATGAAACGCGGATGTTTAAGCGGTGGAATTGGCATTCTGCTATCCTGGGGGAGTATTATGCTCTATAGAATCATTACTCAAAATCCCGCTGCACTCTTAGATGCATTCGGTTCCATCATGGGACTAACTGGTATTGCGTGGGTATTTTATTTATTGATCTTAGTGTTCGGTTTTCTCTTCGGAGTTCTTGGAGGAGCTTTAGGCGGAGGATTAGTCCTGTTAATTGTACCTAAAGAAAAAGGATCTGAGTAAGAACAAATAATCAAATAATTATTTTGTTTTCATTCACAATTTTTTCTTTTTTGTGTTTCTCATTCATTATTTCTATATCTTTAAGAAGTATAGTGGTAGATTTGAATTGGGTTCCTCTTTCTAGCCTTTTTAAGGATTTGATTTTACCCGACGAAAAATAATTGAAATCAAAATTACTCAGCTTTTTTGCCGTCTCATTTCGAAATTCCATAGACCAATTAAATTCATCCATATGGAGTTTCAAACCATCTAACAAGTTTTCTTTCCGAACATCAGTGGTAAAATAGGAATCCATGACTTTGATAGGAATAGGACGCCCCCATTCCTGCAATTCATCCATCAGAATCAATAGGAAAGCTAGAGGACGATTTCCAAACGCATGATCCACCAACGGTTCCTTGAAACTGTGAAGGGCAATTGCTTGAGCTGCTAAAATATACCCCCGATATTCGTCGTTATGACGAATCTCCTCTGGTGTTCCCAATCCATTTAGAAGACACAATGCAGAAATCACTCCATGATCAAATTCATCCTGCTCATGATATTTGAATTCGGAATGTCCCGTTATTTGAGCAATAAAGGTATGATCTTGAGGCGTTGATTGTGGCGATCCCAATCCCTTACGGATTAATTCCCGTCCTCGGTTGGATATACCAGTTTCCAGAATTTTCATGTAGTCTTCGAGTTTTCCCTTCCACGATAATCCAATCTGCAAGGGTTGAATCTCCAAATCGAGTGTAGGATAGCAACGCAAAATCTGGTTAAGCAAAGAATAATTTACTGCGGTTGTCATTTTGCCCAGAGGATACCCAATATCATGCAACAGTCCTGTGAGCCACCATAATTTTTCTTTAATAAATGGTTCCTCCAGTTCCAGCATATCTGCAATTACCTTGCTAAGCTTTCCATGTCCTAAATCCTGGGATAAAATGAAATCTCCCAAAACTGCTACCCGTAACGCGTGTTCAGTATGATCACGGTAATATTTGTTAATACTGGTACTATACAAGAATGCTTCAAGGTCTGGCAATGCTTTTATCAAGTATAATAAACCAGTTTCTTCAATTCCCTTCTCCTTAGAAACATCATATAATGCTGCTGAAAGGCTTTTTTTTTTCCCAGTTATGAAGTCAAAACTGAATCCAAAATCTGTTTTTAAACTGGATTGTATTTCTTGATTGACCATATCTTGGATTTGCTGCCCAAAATTCGAAAAAATATCCTCTAATCCAAGTTGGGTCATTTGCTTATTTGCTTCCTTGATTCGTCTCTCAGCACTTTCCAGATTCTCCTGAATCTCATTCGCAGAAGGCTTTTTTTTCCTTTTCATTACATTGGATACGATCTTCGAGTCTATTGACTCAAGAGACTTCTCAATTGCTCCTTCTAGTCCCTTAATCCACTCACTGAAACTGCTACTCTGCTTAGAAATGCGTTTTAAAATCCAGTCATCATTAATGTAATATTCTGACATGTACAACAAGATCCAATACATTGAGACCCTATTTAAGAATGTCAGATTTCATTCTACCAAAAAAAAGCTATAAAAAATCACTTCGAAACATATTCTTCTGCCGTTCTCGCCCTACCGTGCTATCCTCCATGTGTCCCGTGAGAACTCGGAAATCATCGGTCACATTCTTATTTCTCATGATTTTTGTGCGTATTGAGTTCATTAATGCTGGATAGTCTCCTCCTCCCAAATCCGTTCTACCTATGGATCCCGCAAATAAAGTATCCCCTGTGAACAAAATCTTGTTTTTATAGCTCGCAAGAATGATCCCTCCTTGGGTATGTCCGGGAGAATCCAAAACATGAAGTTTTTCAGAACCCACATCAATGACATCCGGTTCCTTCACGAATTTCGCATCCTCAAACTTAATCAATTTATGTTCGTGAGGATGATACATCACGGGAATACTGAAATATTCCTTGATCTTTTTGGTCCCTCCCGTATGATCAGGATGCCCGTGTGTCAAGATAATTCCAATTGGTTTGTATCCCTTGCTTTCAATGCGTCTAATGATCGCCAAAGGTTCTCCTCCAGTATCCATCAATACCACTTCCTTGGTTTCATCATCCCCAAAAATATAGCAATTAGTGCCCATGAAATTTACCACTAAGGACTCTAAAATCATCTAATACTCCTCATTCCAATCTATGGTGAGTAGAACACTCTCATCTATTTAGAGATTTATATATGAAAATAAAATGCGTGATAGATCCTAATTTTGATTTCTTTCCTTTTTTCAAAATTAAATACGCTATCTTGCATCCGATAACCTACAGATCATTCTTTTCCTTTCTATTTTTTTTGTCTTCATACATTCATTAGAACTCCCTACAGACTTACAAATGTTAAAAGAAAGAACTTCTTGTAGTATAGTATGAACTACATAGACAAAATGCCGGTTCGCGGAACGTGTAACCGTAGACGAAAAACGCCGTAGTGCTTAGTCGCAAGGAATACCCATAGGTGGCAATTCCACGTCTTTACCGAAAAAAAAGCAAAAATTTTTTTCAATCAGTTTTAAGGATCAAGAAAAGAGAATTAAAAAATATAATTATGGGAGCAAATAAGTGTATGTTCATGAACCGTAAGAAGTTTGTTTTTTTCCTAGTTTCTTTTTGTGTATTTCTTAGTTGTGTTTTAAGTATAAATTTTCTTCCAATAGGAATTAACAAATCTCTTAATAATTATACTGTAACGGATGATGGAGTTAAAATCTGTTACGATTTATTTGTTCCCAAAGAAAATCCCTCTCTAAATAAGCCTGGTATAATATTGGGACATGGGATCATGGTAAATAAACAATTTCTAAGATTGTTAGCAATGGATTTATCCAACCAAGGATTCGTGGTCGCTGCATTGGATTTTCGAGGTCATGGAAGAAGTGGAGGTAGCCTTCGTACGGGTAATATAACTACAGATATTTTAGCCGTAAAAGAGATTTTGGCAGATCGCGGGGATATAAACATGTCAAATCTCGGATATTTGGGGTATTCAATGGGTGGTGGTGCTGGTTTTCAACTTCTATCAAACGACACTGACTTCAAGGCTATGGTTAGCTTAGCATCTAGCGGGACTAGCGAATATAATCCCCCAAATCTGCTTATCCTACAAGGAAAATTCGATGAAGTTGTACAGTTTGATCGCATATTAAGCTACATGGAAAACCGCACCGGACTACCATCAACGGATATCGAATCAAACCGAGTATATGGATCTTTTGAAAACGGAACCGCATTAAAATTAGTTATTTCTAATGTCGATCATTTACTCGCACCTTATAGTCCCAATAATATACGTGAAGCCCGGATTTGGTTCTTGAAAGCTTTACAATATGAAGACAATCCACCCACGGATTTAATAAATTACACACTATTGGTCTGTTTGGTTATGTTAGCTAGTTGCAGTGGTATCATCTTATTTTTATATGTTGCCGAATTCGTTGTGAAGAAATTTAGTATCAGAAAATTTCTTTCTGAATCTGTGGAAGACTCTGAAGTGAAGATTGATCGGGAAATTCTTCGAAAAAAAGTAATTAAAAGTTATTGGTATATAGTATTACCTCTTTCAATACCTTGTATCATTTTCGGAGCCCCTCTTCTTATTCTGCCATTGTATTTTATGTCTTTAATCGTCATTCTTCTTTCAGGTTCCGCAGTTGCTAGTATATTCTATCTTTGGTATCTATTAAAGCGACAAGGTATATCCTTCGGCAAATTTCTTAATAATGAGTTTAAGAAAACCTCTTTACGTAATATTTGCATAGGAATTGGATTAGGTCTCATTTTATACGGGATTTTAGCGTTTTCTATTGGATATATATTCGGAATCGTTCCAGGAGTCAGTAAATGGGGTTGGGCGATGCTTTATGCTCTTTTTATGTTCATTGTAAATTTCATGATGACTATCTTCTTCAGGTCAATTTTTGGAATTCCGAAAACAACATATATTGGAAGATTGAAGGAAGTAGGACTGATTTCTGTTATGAATTTCGCTCCAATTGCCGTTATTGTTTTATTATCCACAGTAGTTTTTCAAAGTCTTTTCAATTTACAATTCTTAATTCCAATGTTCCCCCTGATAATTGTTATCAATATCGTCCTATCGAAAATTCATACTGTAAATTCAGATTTCATTCTATCTTCACTGATTAACAGTGTGATGCTAACGATATTTACGATTACATTAGCGTTTCTTTAAAAATCACTAAAATTAAAGTAAGATTTTATAGATGTTCTTTCAAAAAACTCGCAGTGTGGTTAATATATTGATCTAAGTGCTCTCCTTCAAAATCATGGGGTGCTCCTTCCACTATTTTCAAAAAATGGTTTCCATCTTTGGGAAATTTTTCATAAGCAGAAATTGTACTTTCAAGTTTCACGTCGGTGTCTTTATTGCCTTGGATTATGAGAGTTGGGATTGTAAAATTACGCAAGTATCTATCAATATCAAAATTCAATACTTCTTCCATAAAATCACGACCGAATAACAATCGTGGACCTGTTCCTGTATGGTTCATTTTGAGTGGTGTAGAAGTAAAAACAAACCAAAGTTTTCCCAAAATTTTCTGCAGAGGGGATATGGTGTTTTTCATATCAAATGCGGGAGACCAAAATACAGCGCATTTTCTATTTAGTAAGGGAGTGCATAAAGAAATGAATCCCCCCAAACTTAATCCAATTGTGCTTAGACACTCGTACCTTTCTTTCGCCCAATTCCAAACATCTTGAAGATCCGACATTAACAAACTGATACTGATGGGAATTCGTTCATTTTGTCCGAAACCCGAAAAATCGAATAACAGTGCATTATATCCCTGCTCGATCAATTGATTCGCGGTATAGGAAAATCTACCGTGTTCATACCGATCTCCCAAACCTCCATGACATATTATTATCAGGTTTTCATTATTGTCCTTGTGGAATAGCGATGCATGAAGGATATATCCATTTGGTTTGGGGATGGTTACGAGTTTTTCTGACATTATATTTATCATAAAAAAGATTACGATGCATAAAAAAACAGCTGTTATTAGTTCAATCCCGCATTCATATCGGGTTTATAAGTGATCCCCTTCCATTTGGTGGTTTTTCCAATCATAATTTCCAGAGCGGAGAAAATCATTGCGATAACAAACACTACTAGAAGTATTGGCATAAGCAAATAAGAAAGGAAATAGTGATCGCCTTTGTTATGCCAGTATTTTGCAAACGCAAGAAGATTTATCACATAAATGAAAGTGGTGATAATAAGATAAAACGGATTTTCTCTATACAATGCAATGAAAACCGCAACTGGACTAATAATTCCCCATAAAACGAACAGAGTTGATATGAGAATATGTCTGGGTGTGGTAAGTTTCGTTCCCGCAAATAGCACTTTTTTAATACCAGTCCAGCAGTGATTGAATGACTCAGGATACATGTGGGCACTAACTAAGCGATGATTTTCCAGATAATATAAGGATCCGAGTTTATTTTTTGCAACTTTCGCGAATGCATAATCTTCGATAATCGATCCTTTTATGGCTTCATGTCCCCCGATAGCTTCATATGCTTGTCGAGTAAATAGCAAATATTGACCGCTGCCAAGAAAACTGTCTTTCTTTTCATGGTTATTAACACTTTTACCCCCACCTGAAGCGATATGAGACATAAAATAGTATATAGGAACTATGCTCTCCCAGTATTTTTTCAATTTTTGATAAGGAAGAAGCGTTAACAATCCGGATTGTGTATCTTTTTGGATCTTGATTAATCTAGCTAAAGATTGTGGCTTATGTTCAGTATCTGCGTCAGTAAATAACAGTATCTCTCCCCTTGACGCTTGATACCCTAAGTGACACGCCCAACTCTTCCCTATCCACCCATCTGGTAATTTATTACTGATGATAACATGATCAGGAGATATATATTGCCTTGCTACGTTTACTGTATCATCCTTAGATCCTCCATCCACTAGAATTATCTCATAATTGGAATATTCTAATGATTTTAGCGATTGAAGGCATTTTCCTATATTACTTTCTTCATTATAGGTTGGTACAATTATACTAACAAACGGTGCCTCGGTAGGGTGAAATAAATAGTCAAAATCGTCCCCATTTTGAGCTTTAATTCCAAACGATATTCTTATATAGTAAAGCAATATAAGCAATTCAATAAAGAAGTAAACCGCGATAAGAACCGTAAGAATGGTTATTTCCATATGGGTCATCTATCATAGTCTTAAGCACAATTCTTTTCTTATTTTTCCAGTTCTGGCATTCTTTTCCGAGGAAATTATGGACATTTTAAATTAAAGGTATGTCTATTTATATAACTATTCAATGAACAATTTTAGTACAATAAAATGATGCGTGAAAGAAATGGGAAAATCCAAAGATTATGAAGTTCGGAACTTCTCACCAACTCGACGAATATTATCAGATTACTATATGGTTGCTGGCGAATTCCATCAAGTTATGGGGATCGTTGATGTTGATGTAACTGATGCCCGTAAGAGAATCCGTGAAATTAAGGAAAATGATAATTACTACGTTTCCACAACAGCATGGGTTGCAAAATGCATAGCGAAAGCAGTATCAGAAGATAAACGGTTCAATTCCTTTCGGAAAGGAAGTAGAAAACTAATTATTTTTGAAAATATCGATATGAGTGTCATGATTGAGATCCCCAAAAAGGATGGTAGTAAAGTTCCATATAATCACACCATCCGGAATATCGATGCAAAGAGTGTAAAGGCAATCACAGAAGAAATTCAAAGTGTTCAGCAAAAGAAAATCGAAGATCAGGAGCAATTGACACGAGACTCTTCCTCAAAATATACTTGGTTGTATATGGTAATTCCCGCGTTTTTTCGAAGAATAATAATGAAAAGATTATTACAAAATCCCTTTTACGTGCAGAAGATCATGGGAACCGTAGGTTTATCATCATTCGGAGAAAGTGTGAAAGATCTCAGCGCTTGGGCGATTCCATTAAGAGATAAAACCCTCAATATTGTGATAGGCGGTATGACAAAAAAACTCGTCCAGACAAGCACAGGAGTTGAAACACACGAATTCATGCACTTAACATTTAGCTTCGATCATAATATCGTAGATGGAGCTCCATGTGCGCGATTTGTTGGACGAGTAAATGAATTGATGAATCATGCATATGGTTTACAAGATATCTCTGAGAAATAAATCTAATTTTCTTCAATTTAACTTCCATCTTTTTCATGAACAAAGTTGGTAATCAAGAAAGAAAATTCTTTTTTGCTCTTAAAATAAAAACACACTTGATTCGTATGATTAGTGATAACCAACCAAATACTAAAAGAGAAGTTTTCATTGTTCCCTCAACGCATTGGGATCGTGAGTGGTATAAACCCTTTCAGGAATTTCGGTTTAAATTAGTGGGATTGATCGATGAGCTCCTTGAAATCTTATCAAAAAAGGAATATTTCTTCACTTTAGATGGTCAAACAATAGTGCTTGAGGATTATCTGGAAATCAAACCTGAGAACAAGGAAATCTTATTGGAATTCATTCGAAAGGGAAATATCTCTGTAGGTCCGTGGTATCTTCTTCCTGATGAATGGTTAATTTCCGAAGAGAGCTTTATTCGCAATCTTGAAAGAAGTTTAGATCTTTCAAAACAACTCAATATACCTTTAATGAAAGTCGGATATCTACCCGATCAATTTGGGCATTCTCGAGTGATCCCTCAGATCTTATCGAATTTAACGGACATTCCAGTTGCAGTGATATGGAGAGGGGTTGGATTAGATGTAAACACCGTACCATTCCATTGGAAATCCCATGAAAATGCATGTTCCGGCATACTCGGAAACTACTTGCCCTACGGATATGGGAATGCTGCATCGTTATCCAGTAACTTAGAAGGCTTAATTGAAGATATCAAGTCAAAAATTGAATCATTAGACCAATATTCTCCCTTACCTGTGTATTTATTGATGAACGGAACTGATCATCAATTTCCTCAACGATTTCTTATTGATTTGGTGCCCCAGCTACAAATCCCAAATTATCAGATTAAAATTACGGTTCTTCAGAATTACATTGCTTCCATTCAAGACAAAATTAAGGAAAAAGATTATACTCCACCTACGTATGCTGGTGAGTTTCGTTCTTCCGCTAGAGCCCCTCTATTGCAAGACACATACTCAGCGCGGATGTGGATTAAGCAATGGGACAATAAAATTGATGATCTTCTCGTCCATTATGTTGAACCGATGTGTACAATCCTTCATTTCAATAGAATTTCTGAATATCCAAGTGGATTTATTCGAACTGCATGGAAGTGGTTACTTAGAAATCAACCGCATGACTCGATTTGTGGATGTAGCGTAGACCAAACCCACGAGGAGATGAAAATCCGATATTCATGGGCAGAAAGTATCTGCACGGCAATTATAAAGGATGTTCAATCTACTTTCGATAATCTCATACAACCGGAAACTGGCTCTTTTTGTATGATCTTTAATCCAACAAACAATAGAACTATACCCATGTTAGCAGAATTCCAGATGTCCTCAAAAATTAAAGCTACATTTCTGCAAGCTGAAGATGGCAAATCTTATCCACTCCAAGCATCCTCCACTTCCGAGGATATTATGTTTGAAAGTACTTTCAAACCGTTCATTTTGAAAAATGGAGTAAAAATGCTTCATGGTCGGAAAATAATGGATGTGTTTATCAATGATTTAGAAATATCAGAAGACGAATCTGATCCTACAACACTTCATATAACATTGATATTTGGAAAAATGGAAATCGGAGAATTCAATGTTGAAAAACTAAAAGAAGATGCCGTGAAACTCGTTGATAGTGGTAAATACAAAAAATTCCACGTGAAAGCAAGTATGGGAATGAAACAATCCTATATTTCTATGCTACCACTCAATCCATGGATTTTTAATAAACTGAAAATTGGCACAGGAAAAATCGAAGAATCCCCCTCGTTGTTTAAAACACAGCCGGATCATATAGAAAATAAATTCTATAAGTTAAAATTCAATTCGCATGGAACAATCGACCTTTATGATAAGATTACCAACACAACATATATGAATCTTCACGAATTCGAAGATTGGGGTGATAGAGGAGATGAATATACCTTTAGTCGAGTCGATCCACAGAATGCAAAAATGAGTAGAATAAAACGAAAAATCAGTAATACGGGATCTCTTTTTAGCGATATCACTCAAGAATATACTCTAACACTATTTGAGCAACTCACTAAGGATCGGAAAAAACGAGTAGGGAAAACGAAAATCCCCGTTAGAACCACATTTCGATTCTATCGGGATCTTCCGAGGATAGATATCACAACGATTTTGACAAACACAGCAAAGGATCATCGACTACGTATCTGCTTTACTTTACCCTTTAAATCCAAATCCACTAAAACATCTACACACTTTGGATACATCGAGCGGATAGGTTCCCCATCCCCATTAAAAGAATATACCGAAATGCCCTCTGGCATTCAAGCACAAAAACGGTTTATCCGAGTAGATCAAGAAATAGGTCCCTGTTCGATGTCAGTATTCAATAAGGGTTTACCGGAAATTGAGCTAGTGGATCAATCGAAAATTGCCTTAACTTTAGTACGTTCTATTGGATTTTTATCTAGGCAAGATTTCCCAGAAAGACCCTACCATGCAGGTCCTGCCGATGCAACACCTGGAGCACAAGAATTGAATAAAGAATATACCTTCCAGTATGCATTCATGACGCATGACAAAATCCTACCTATGAATGAAACGTATAACTACGCAGAGTCTTTTGCGCTACAGACTAAAAGTTTTGCGTTCTCAGACTCAAAAATGGATGAAAACATAACCAAACCGTTATTATCGATTCCAGAATCCACGATCAAAATATCTTCGATGCGAATTCGAGATGGTAAGCTAACGGTTTTGATGTATAATCTGGATATACAAAGTGTTCGCATTCAAGTTACACTTAATCCCCAATTTCATTATTGCACTGAAATACTGATAGACGGTACTGAGAAAAAGAAAAGTGAAGTGCTTAACAAGAAGATTGAACTTGATTTCGATCCATTAGAACTTAAATTACTGAATTTCTACTGATTTTTTCTCTTTTTCTTTATTTCTGGAAGGCACTTTTCGTGAGCTAGATCCCTCTCAGATATTTAATAAGAGTTAAATAGCCTCTTATTTTAGTTAGTTTGGACTTTAACTGAGCTCTATATTCTGAAATCCAATGAATAAATGGCAAAAAAGGACTTTAAGATGACACAAACCATCGCAATTATCGGAAGTAGCTGGGGAGATGAAGGGAAAGGGAAATTAGTGGATTTTGTATCAAAAACTGCAGATATTGCGGTTAGATTCCAAGGCGGAAATAACGCTGGACACACTGTGGTTGTCAATAATAAACGTTACAAGTTCCACCTGCTTCCTTCCGCAGTTATTCAAAATAAAATAATCGTAATTGCGAATGGGGTTGTCATCGACCCCGCTGTGTTATTTAGTGAGCTGGAGTATATCCGAACAGAGGGTTTTAATCCGAAATTAATTGTCAGCTCCACAGCTCATATCATCTTTCCCTTTCACAATTATATTGATGAATTAGAGGAAGAGCACAAGGAATTGCATGCCGCGGGGACGACCAAAAGAGGGATAGGTCCTTGCTATAGCGACAAAGCATCACGATATGGTATCCGAGTATTTGATCTAATACACCCTGAGATTTTTAGATCAAAATGGGACAAATTAGTGGAAGTAAGAAAGAGATTCGTGGAATCCATGGGAGGGGAATGGAATTTCGATATCAAAGCGATATTTCAGCAATATGTAGAATATGGAAAACGATTGGAACCATTCGTTCGAGATACAGCCTATTATTTGAATGAAGCCCTTGACCAAGGGAAACGCATCGTGTTTGAAGGTGCCCAAGGATCATTATTATGCATTGATCATGGCATGTATCCCTATGGAACAAGCTCCACTACGTGGGCGGGGGGAATCTCTGCGGGAACTGGGATTAGTCCGAAACGTATAGATAAAATTGTTGGCATAATAAAAGCCTACACTAGTCGTGTTGGAGGGGGTCCTCTTCCCACCGAACTTCATGATGAGACGGGAAACCTGATTCGAGAACAGGGAAATGAATATGGAACTACTACGGGAAGACCACGAAGAATCGGGTGGATTGATCTAGTGAATTTAAAATACGCCTGCATGCTGAACAGATACGATGCTCTTAGTATTTCATTACTCGATGTATTAGGGGGAATTAAAAAGTTGAAATTGTGTGTGAAATACATCAGAAATGGGGAGGAGTTAGATACATGGCCCATTCAGAGTGAAATTATCCAAGAATGCAATCCAAAATATATTGAAATGCCGGGGTGGAAAACTCTCCCCGAAGAGCAATGGAGTAAAACCGCACAACAAGGCTATCATGCATTACCTAAAGAAATGCGAGATTATATTGAGACCATTGAGACCTATCTAAAAGTTCCTATCTCTTTTATATCGATTGGTCCAAACCGAAACGATAGCATCGTGAGAAATCCGATTTGGTGATATGGTGGAAAAAGAACAGAAAAAAGCGACCTTTCGGGCATACACCTTCATTCTTGTCGGAATTTTCTTCATGACTACTATTGAGATTACTTATAAACTCATTCAGGATTATGGAACAGTACCTCCCGCCTTGGCAAACTTTTTTCGTATGTCTTTGAGTGCGTTTGTGATTTTGTCGTATATTGCAGCTTCCGGGGGTATTTCTCGTTTTATCCAATTTCTTAAACTCTATCCCAAGTATTATATTACCGCTTCAATAGTTGGAATCTTTGGTGGGGTTCTTGTGTTTATGTATGGTCTATCTTTAACAGACCCTGCACCCGCTGCCGCGATTTTCTCATCCAATCCAATTGTGATTAGTACAGTGTCAATTCTATTTCTAAAAGAGTCCAAAAGAGTTCAAAAAATACTAGGTATAATCATCGGATTTATTGGCGTATTCATCATAATAACCGAATTTAAGATAAGCGATTTTTTTGAGCAAACGAACCAACTGGGTAATCTTTTGGTTTTTATTGGGGATGTACTTTGGAGTATTGGCATTGTAATCGGGAAAGCATGTATGAATAAATCTGAGGATTTAAAGAAAACCACAGGAATGGAGAATTTCGATTTAGCAGGAATTTCCTTCTTCATTTCAACCTTTTTAATGATTCCGGTAGTGTATATTGAGCGAGAATTCTCCTTAATATTAACCTTTAATTGGCAAACATGGATTGGAGTGCTATTTCTGGGCATCTTCTCGACTGGCGTAGCCTACTTATTCTTCTATAAAGGATTATCAATGGTAGAAGCGAGTGTTGGTATCAACTTATTTTATATAAAACCAGTTATAACCACGATATTGGGATTTTTCATATTCCAAGCGATTCCCCATTATTCCTTCTTTATTGGATTGGTTCTTGAATTCATCGGATTGTTTCTCGTAACGAGTAAAATGAAAATTCGCAGAAGAAATGATGTTTAAAAAAATTGAATATATTTGACACGTTCCAAGCTTGGAATCAGGAAATCTAATAGGATGGTTCCTAAATGTTAAAAATTCTCCGAGAATACAGTAATCTATGGAATTTTCCGAACCATATCAAATCACTCCAAGCGATCCGCACCATTTCTTTGGATATTATGAAACCAGTCCCTGGTCCCCTAATCTACGCTTTTTTGTATGTCTTGAAACGGATTTTCACGATCATATGCCCAAGATTGGAGAAAAGGCACGTATTTTATTATTAGACTTGCGAGAAGAGACTCATCGCATTCTCACAGATACTCAGGCATGGAATTTCCAACAAGGGTGTTTACTTCATTGGATGCCTTCGACTCCAAACGATGAAATTATTTTCAATGACTGTGATTCTACTGGGATATTCTCAAGAGTGTTAAATGTGCATTCGGGGGAGGAATACAAACTTCCCCGTGCAATCAATGCAATTGCTCATACGAAAGATTTAGCATTGTGCGTCAATTTTGCCCGTCTTCGTAAAAATCGACCTGTAATATCATATCCGTGTGAATATAATTACTCATCAGGTGATTCTCATCCCTCAGAAGATGGAGTCTTTCTTATGGACTTAAAAACAGGCGAAACGGAGTTAATTGTAGCGTTGGATGACATTTGGAATCGTAATGAAATCACACGTGAGGGAAAGGGTATATCTGCTAAAACGAAATTTAATGGAACGGATTTATGGTTTGATCATATGGGATTTTCTCCGGATGATTCCCGATTCTTCTTCTTTGCCCGATTCACAAATTGGGTCAATATGTTGGAGACCAGCATGTGGACGATCAATTTAAACGGATCGGATCCCTATCTCGTGGTGGATTTTAACAAGCAACTCTCTCACTTTGGTTGGTATGACAATTCTACACTCATTGTTACTATGAAATATCTGAGAGAAAGTAATTATTCCCATGTATTGATAAAAGATAAAAATGGGGAAGCCCGTGTTATCGCTCCCCATACTCTCGTATGGGACGGACATCCCGTATTTAGTCCGGATAAACATTATATGGCTACGGACACCTATATAGTAAAAAATAAGCGATATATTTACATTATGAATATGAAAACAGAAGAATTACACCGTATTGCAGAATTTGAGAATCCTAAACAATTTGATAAAGAAATTCGGTGCGATCCCCATCCACGATGGAGTCCAAGTGGAACTCAGTTGTGTTATGACGGATTAGGAGAGAATGGGCGTCAAGTGTTTGGTATGAATATAAAATAATGGGACTTTAGGGTTCATACAGGCGAGTATTGTTACCAAAGTTCAAAGTGAGACGTTCTCCCCCGAACTCGATAATAGTTTCCAATGAGTTGAAATCTGCAGTGACTACATACGGATTTTCGAATCGATTATAGGTGAGATCAATTATTGTGCCATTAATGACAAAATCTCCTTCCCATCCTACTGATGTAATCCCTTGTGAAGGGGAATTATACGTTATAGTGTATCCCATTCCTTGGATTTTTATGTTAATGTCTGCAGATCGGATGCGCTGAATGAATTCCACAAAAGAACTATACTCCGTTTCGCTACCCATTTCCACTATCCACACGTTGGATTTACCTAACGACACTAATTCATAATCGGAAGCCCAGAATGTCGGATTTTTTGAATATAACGCAATATATCCGCCATTTTTGGATCCAAATGTCCATTTTCCCTTGGAAACTACTTCATCGAATGCCCAACGGGGGAAATACGCGTGATTTTTTGGACGGTTACCCGTAAACATGTTCAAAGCAGAATCTGCCAGTCCTTCCAAGATCCTGCCTCCGATAATATCATGCTTGTGGTCATATTGAAGAATCCCGATGTTCTTATGAAACACCGATCGTGGCATCCATCCGCCCATAAATGGACCTCCTTTCCAAGATAGCCCACCGGGAGAATTGGTGAAGATAAATGCTTCATTCGAAAGACTTGCTTGCCAAACATGTTCTTGAACCGCATTTTTTCCCTTCTGATAGTCCTGTAAACCGCTTAACTGATAATAAGGAGTTCGGTAAGTGTACATATTTGCGGTTTCTTGCGCTATTCCCTCGGTATATTCCATCATTAATTCAGAAAATGTAGATAAAGATAATCCTCGCAAGGAAGCGGCAAATCGAGTGTATTCCATCACACCAGTTCCAAATACTAATGCGGGGTCAATATCATAGGTTTCTATAAAGTCAAATGAGGTTTCAATAATTTCCGGGCTCAAATAATTCGACATACCCCACCAATACATTAAATCCTCTTCATTGTACCCGATTCCATATGTAGAGCCATCATTCACGTTAATTCCATTTCTATCCTTATGTTCATTAAAATCCTTCGCATCATTGGCAATCTTTTCTAATATAGGAGGGGGAGTGTAATTGCTGGTTATAATAAACGCTTCAGTTATGCTAACTCCTCTTTCTCCATTATAACCTCCGATACCAAGCCATAACCATACTGCTGGCGCGATATTGTCCCTGGCCTGAGGCACGTTTGCATAATTTGAGACTTTCGTTTCACCGTATGCTCTACCATGTGCAATTGCGTAAATATCTTTAAAATAATTGTTCGCAAAATCAAAACACATGAGATCCAAGAGCATTGCTGCCTTATTTGCAATAGTGGCATTTTCTGCAAAATCCACGAGATTAAGGAGTGCACGGAAATCGATGTTATAATACACGTTACTATGATACTCGCTAAATCCGAATCGAGCACGCCAGTCCAGCCATTTGTTTATCATATATTCTGCATGCGCAATATGCTGTTCCCCTGTCATTAGGGTCCGATTAAAAATGTGAGTTCGAAACATCTGCCCCGAAAGTAACTCTGCAGTATGATACGCTATTTGATGGTTTTCAGTCCAATATAGTCCTTCTGTATATCCTGATTGAGTAATCCAGTATTTTCCATATAATAAAGCTCCTTCAATAAGGGAACGTGTCTCATTAGAGAGAACATCCGTTTCATTATTAAGATATAAAAGCCGTAAAACTGTGTTCATCTCGAAATCACCGCCGTCCAGACCATAAATCTTGTACAATCCCCTAATTACTTGGGATTCTATTATAGGATTTCCTAAATAAGCATTGATCAGTTGTGTATTCGGAGTTGCTGGTGCATGAGCAAGACTATCATTTCCAGCAAGGTTTTTCCTTTCAGTAAAATTACCGCTGGGATAGGTTAAATTCCATGGATACGACCCGGATTTGTATACGGAATCCGTTATATAGGGGATACTTGGAATGAATAAGGGAAAAATCAAGATAAGTCCCAGCAATTGGGTCCAATTGGGAATCGATTTTGTCAAATCCCGTAGGGTAGCATTTCGTTTCTTCATCAGAAAATAAAATAGTCTGCGCATTGCTTTGGGTGGAAGTCTTACTATTAAATAGATCAAGAAAATCCATGAGAGAAATGGAATAATGGAAGCAAACCAAACGGAATTCATGATCGTTAACGCAATAACAGCCCCGACTGCAGTCCACTTAGATCCTTCTCCCCAGTCCCACCAAAAAAAAGCCATAAT
>Ga0209253_10002203_pt1 | contig 17257 bp, 14 predicted proteins | sample FrelakmetBRP12BR_FD_187145 | JGI IMG/M metagenome (GOLD analysis project Ga0209253, IMG submission 187145) | Freshwater lake sediment microbial communities from the University of Notre Dame, USA, for methane emissions studies - BRP12 BR (SPAdes)... | ecosystem: Environmental > Aquatic >...
CCAAGCTAATACCGAGGTTTAGCTTGCGTCGCTAAACCCATGATGTTATGTTAGCTTGCAGTATCCGAACTCTCGGAAAGGGCCGGCATGCGAGCAAAACCAATCCTTTCACTGACCCTGTTGGCGGCCGCGCTTGCGGTCCCCGGCACGGCAGCCTCGCTTGGCTTGGGCAAGCTGTCCGTTCAGTCGTCGCTGGGCCAGCCGCTGTCCGCGCAGATCGAGCTCACGTCGATCGCCAAGGAGGAACTCGACTCCGTGACCGCGCGCGTCGCGGATCCGTCGCTCTACAGGCAGAACAATCTCGCATACCAGGGCGTCCTGAGCCGCGCACGGGTTTCGCTGGAACGCTTGCCGAGCGGCGATGCGATCCTCAAGGTGACGACGCCGGGCAGCGTCGCCGAGCCCTACCTGGACCTGCTGGTCGAAGTCAACTGGGCGTCGGGCCGCGTCGTGCGTGCGTACACGTTCCTTCTCGATCCGCCGGGTGCTGTGGTTCCGGTAACACCGGTCGAGCCGGTCACGCCGCGTGTCGGCGCGGGCGCCCCGCGTGCCGCGACCGCGGCGCAGGCGCCGGCACCGGGCGCGCCCGCCGAGGGCAAGGGCGCGGCGGCGAACACCTACGCAGTCAAGCGTGGCGACACGCTGTCCCGGATCGCCTCGGACTACAAGCCGCCGGCGGCGACGCTCGAGCAGATGCTGGTCGCGCTGTTCGCGACGAACAAGGACGCCTTCCACGGCGAGAACATGAACCGGTTGCGCGCGGGCGCGATCCTGACGATTCCGAGCGCAGACGTCGCCGCGGCGGTGCCGCCCGCGGAGGCCACGAAGACCGTACGCGTGCAGGCGGCGGACTGGCGCGGCTATCAGGACCGTGTCGCGGGCGCCGCTCCGGTGGCCGAAGGCGCCGCCGGGCGCGCCACGGCCGGGAAGATCGGCACCGTCGTCGAGGAAAAGGTCCCCGCGGTCCCACCGGGACGCGATCAGCTCAAGGTTTCCCGGGAAGCCGTCCCCGCGCCCGCTGCCGGTGCGGCCGCGGCGCCCGCTGCCGAGGAAATGATCGCGCGGGACAAGGCGCTGAAGGAAGCGCAGGCGCGCATCGGCGAGCTCGAGAAAACGCTGAAGGACCTGCAGAAGGCGATCGAGCTGCGGGGCCAGACCGGCGCGCAGCTGCAGGCGCAGGCGGATGCGGCCAAGGGCAAGGCGCCCGAACCCGCGAAGGCCGAGCCGCCGAAGGTCGCGGCCCCGGTCGCCCCCCCGACACCCGAAGTGAAACCGCCGGAACCGCCGAAGATGGCGGAGCCCGCGAAGGTCGAGCCGCCGAAGGTCGCGGCCCCGGCCAAGCCGGCGGAGCCGCCCAAGGTGGCCGAGCCCGCGAAGGCGCCCGCGCCGAAAGCCGCCGCGCCCAAGGCCGAGCCGTCGTTCTTCGACGATCTGCTCGGCAGCACGCCGGCCTGGGTCATCGGCGGCGGCGCGCTCGCCGCGCTGGGCGGCGTCGCCGCACTGATCGCCGCGCGCCGGCGCAAGACCGTCAAGTTCGAGGACAGCATCATCGGCGGCACCGACATCAAGACCAACACGGTGTTCGGCTCGACCGGCGGCGGCGTCGTCAACACCGGCGAGAACTCGCTCGCCACCGACTTCAGCCGCGAGGGCCTCGGCAACATCGACACCGACGAGGTCGATCCGATCGCCGAGGCCGAGGTCTATCTCGCCTACGGGCGCGACGCCCAGGCCGAGGAAATCCTCAAGGACGCGCTCAAGAAGGATCCGCAGCGGCAGGAGATCCACCTGAAGCTGCTCGAGATCCACGCGCAGCACAACAAGCCGTCGGCCTTCGAGACCGTTGCCGCCGAGCTCTATTCGATATCGCAGGGGCAGGGCGAGACCTGGCAGAAGGCCGTGACGCTCGGCCGCCAGCTCGATCCGGGCAACCCGATGTTCGGCGAGAGCCCCGCTGCGGCGGTCGCGGCGATCGCGGGCGCGGCGGCCGGGGCGCAGGCCTTCGCCGCAGCGGCGGGGCCGGGAACGGAGGCTCCCCGCAGCCCCGGCGCCGGGGCATCGCCGGCGATCGCGAAGGAACTCGAGAGCGACAACGCGCTCGATTTCCGCTTCGACGAGGAAGTTTCGGTCGCACGGACGACGAAGACCACGAGCGAGCAGATCGCGTTGATCGACGCCGCCGAGCGCGAGTTCGAGGAGAGCGCGAAACGCGCTGGCGGTGCGCAGAAGACCGTCCCGGAACGGCTGGGCGAGGCGACGGCAGCGGCGGCGGCGGCGAGCGTCGTCGCGGCGGCTGCTGCTGCCGGCCTTTCCGGCGCGAAGGCCGAAAAGGCGCCCTCGGGGGGCGGCGATCTCGACTTCCGGCTGGACGAAGAGGAAGCCCCGGCGCCGCTGCACAAGGCAGGAGCGGCGGCCGAGCGCGCCCAGGGCGAGCCCGGCGCGCTGGCGCGACCGCAGGCGGGCGTCAACCTCGACAAGCTCGACCTGTCGTTCGACTCGTCGCACGCGACGTTCGAGGACGCGACGCCCTCGGTGCTCGACGGCCAGTGGCACGACGCCGCGACCAAGCTCGACCTCGCCAAGGCGTATCAGGAAATGGGCGACGTCGAAGGGGCGCGCGAAATCCTGCAGGAAGTCCTGCACGAGGGCGACGAAGAGCAGAAGGCCGAGGCGCACGCGCTGCTGGCGAAGCTCGGCTGAACGGACGCAGGCGAAGGATGCGCGGGCGGCGGAGCGAACCTCCGTCGCCCGTTCCGCTTTCCAGGCCACGCCTGTCCCGCTGAAAGCCGGCAACCCCATGCGCATCGCCCTCGGCGTCGAGTACTGCGGCACGGCCTACACCGGCTGGCAGTCGCAGCGCGACGGGCGCGGGGTGCAGGACGCGCTGGAGCGCGCGCTCGCGGCGATCGCCGCGACGCGGGTCCGGACCATCGCCGCGGGCCGCACGGACGCCGGCGTGCACGCGACGAGCCAGGTCGTCCATTTCGATGCCGACGTTGCCCGTCCCGACACCGCGTGGGTGCGCGGGGTCAACGCGCATCTTCCGCCGGACGTCGCGGTGCTGTGGGCGCAGCCCGTCGCCGATGCCTTCAATGCGCGGTACGAGGCGACCGGGCGTCACTACACGTACCTGCTCGCCAACCGCCCGGTGCGCCCGGCGCTCCACGCGGGGCGCGTCGGCTGGTACCATCGGCCGCTCGACGTCGACGCGATGCGCGCGGCCGCGGGCGCGCTCCTGGGCACGCACGATTTCTCGGCGTTTCGCGCGGCCGAGTGCCAGGCGAAGTCGCCGTCGCGCAGCCTCGCGGCGCTGACGATCGCGGCGAGCGGCGATCGCGTCCGGTTCGATTTCAGCGCCAATGCGTTCCTCCATCACATGATCCGCAACATCGTCGGCGCGCTGGTCTACGTGGGGGCGGGCAGGCAGCCGCCCGCGTGGATCGGCGAGCTTCTCGCCGGGCGCGACCGCACGCGCGCCGCGCCGACGTTCGCGCCCGACGGGCTCTATTTCACCGGCGCCGATTTCGATGCGAAGTGGGGGCTGCCGCCGACGCGCCGGCCGGTCGCGCTGCAGCTTGCCTGAAATGAAGAGCCCCCGCGCTCACTGCGGCCGACGCCCCCGACGGGACGAAGTGCGCCGGTCGTGGGTCCGGCTTCAGCCGGACGCGCCAAGCCGCCTGAAGGCGGCCCCACGAGAGCACGAAGCCGCTGTCGGGCGGCCGTGCGGGCGGATCTTTGGCCCCCACGCTCACTGCGTTCGCTGCCCCCCGAGGGGGCGCACAGTGGCCTTCGGGCGGCCGTGCGGGCACTGATCCGGATCCGACCATGGCTCGCACGCGCGTCAAGATCTGCGGCATCACCCGCCTGGCCGACGGCCTCGCGGCAGCCGACGCCGGTGCCGACGCGATCGGCTTCGTGTTCTGGCCGGGAACGCCGCGCTTCGTCGCCGCTGCGCAGGCGCGCGCCATGGCGGCGGCGCTTCCGCCGTTCGTCACGGTCGTGGGGCTCTTCGTCGATCCGGAACCCGAGCACGTGCGCGCGACGCTCGCGGCGGTGCCGCTCGATATCCTGCAATTCCATGGCCACGAGCCGCCGGAGCTCTGCCGCGCGTTCGGACGCCCTTACCTCAAGGCGGTGCCCGTCGGCGGCGGGGCCGCCGCGACCGGTTTGCTAGAATACGCGGCGCGCTATCCCGACGCGTGCGGGCTCCTGTTCGACGCGCCGCCGTCGGGCGGGCTGCCCGGCGGAACCGGGCAGACGTTCGACTGGACTGCGCTGCCGAAGGGGCTGCCGCGGCCGCTGGTGCTGTCCGGCGGGCTCACCGCAGCCAATGTCGGCGACGCGATCCGGCGCGTGCGGCCCTGGGCAGTCGACGTGTCCAGCGGGGTCGAGGCGGTCGGCGCCGACGGCAAGCCGCGGCGGGGCATCAAGGACCCGGCGCGAATCGCGGCGTTCATCGAGGAAGTGCGCAATGCAGATGGCTGACATCCCCTACGACCTTCCGGACGCGCGCGGCCATTTCGGCCCCTACGGCGGGGTGTTCGTCGCCGAGACGCTCATTCGCGCGCTCGAGGAGCTGAAGGAGCAGTACGCCCGCTTCCGGAAGGATCCGGCCTTCGTCGCCGAATTCGAGGACGAGCTGGCGCACTACGTCGGCCGCCCCTCGCCCGTCTACCACGCGAAGCGGTGGTCGGAAAAGGCCGGGGGCGCGCAGATCTGGTTCAAGCGCGAGGACCTGAACCACACGGGCGCGCACAAGATCAACAACTGCATCGGGCAGGCGCTGCTCGCGAAGCGGCTCGGGAAGCCGCGCGTGATCGCCGAGACCGGCGCCGGCCAGCACGGCGTGGCGACCGCCACCGTCGCCGCGCGCTTCGGCATGGAGTGCGTCGTGTACATGGGCTCGGAGGACGTGAAGCGCCAGGCGCAGAACGTGTTCCGGATGAAGCTCCTCGGCGCGACCGTCGTCCCGGTGGAGTCGGGCTCGAAGACGCTGAAGGACGCGCTCAACGAGGCGATGCGCGACTGGGTGACCAACGTCGAAAACACGTTCTACATCATCGGGACCGTCGCCGGACCGCACCCGTACCCGATGATGGTCCGCGACTTCCAGAGCGTGATCGGCCGCGAGTGCCTGACGCAGATGCCGGAGGCCGCGGGGCGCGATCCCGACGCGGTGATCGCCTGCGTGGGCGGCGGTTCCAATGCGATGGGCATCTTCTACCCGTACATCCCGCGCGCCGGCGTGCGGCTGATCGGGGTCGAGGCGGCGGGCGAGGGCATCGCGACCGGCCGCCACTCGGCGTCGCTGACGGCGGGCCGCCCCGGCGTGCTGCACGGCAACCGCACGTACCTGCTGCAGAACGCCGACGGGCAGATCGTCGAGACGCACTCGATCTCGGCCGGCCTCGACTATCCGGGCGTGGGGCCCGAGCACGCGTGGCTCAAGGACTCCGGCCGCGCCGAGTACGTGACGATCACCGACGACGAGGCGCTCGCGGCGTTCCACGAGTGCTGCCGGATCGAGGGCATCATTCCCGCGCTCGAGTCGGCGCACGCGCTCGCCTACGCCGCGCGACTGGCCGCGACGATGCCGAAGGAGAAGATCCTGCTGGTCAACCTCTCGGGCCGCGGCGACAAGGACATGAACACCGTCGCCGAGCGCTCGGGCCTCAGGTTCTACTGCCGGCCCGAGTGCGATCCCGCGCGCCGATGAACCGGATCGACGCGACGTTCGCGAGGCTCCGCGCGGCGGGTCGCACGGCGCTGATCCCGTACGTCACGGCGGGCGACCCGTCCCTCGCGGCGACGCTGCCGATCATGCAGAAGCTCGTCGCGGCGGGCGCCGACGTGGTCGAGCTGGGCGTCCCGTTTTCCGATCCGATGGCCGACGGTCCGGTCATCCAGCGCGCCTCCGAGCGCGCGCTCGCCCAGGGTGTCGGCCTGCGCGACGTGCTCGCGACCGTCGCCGCCTTCCGCAAGACCGATGCGACGACGCCGGTCGTGCTGATGGGATACGCGAACCCCGTCGAGGCGATGGGCACGACGCGCTTCGCGGACCAGGCACGGGAAGCCGGCGTCGACGGCGTGCTGGTCGTCGACTATCCGCCCGAGGAAGCCGGGGAATTCGCGGCGCTCCTCGGTGCGCGGGGGCTCGCGCCGATCTTCCTGGTCTCGCCGACGACGCCCGACGCGCGGATCGAGGCGATCGCGAAGATCGCGCGCGGTTACGTCTACTACGTTTCGCTGAAAGGCGTGACCGGCGCCGGCCACCTCGACACGGCCGACGTCGCGCGCCGGCTCGCGGGCATCCGCCGCCACGTCCGGATTCCCGTCGGCGTGGGCTTCGGGATACGCGACGCCGAGACCGCACGGGCGGTCGCAGCCGAGGCCGACGCGGTCGTCATCGGCAGTCGCATCATCCAGGAAATCGAATCGGGACCCACGGACGCGGCGGCAGACCGCGCGGGGTCGTGGCTCGCGGGCATCCGCAGCGCACTCGATTCGATGGGGAAGCGCCCGGCGTAACGCTGGCAAGGCGCGCCGCGCCGGTGGTTGCAGTCAGGGAGAAGCCATGAGCTGGTTGCAGAAGCTGCTGCCGCCGCGGATCAAGAGCACGCCGGGCACGAAGAAGACGGCGGTCCCCGAGGGGCTGTGGATCAAGTGCGCCGCGTGCGAGGCGGTGCTGTACCGCACCGATCTCGAGAAGAACCTCTTCGTCTGCCCGAAGTGCAACTTCCACGTGCGCGTGCAGGCGCGCGAGCGCATCGAGCAGCTGCTCGACGCCGAGGGGAGGTTCGAGATCGGCTCCGAGGTCGTGCCCGTCGACAGCCTGAAGTTCAAGGACCAGAAGAAGTATCACGAGCGGCTCGCCGCGGCGCTCGAGGAGACCGGCGAGACCGACGCGCTCGTCGTGATGCAGGGCAGCGTCAAGAGCGTGCCGCTGGTGCTCGCCTGCTTCGAGTTCGAATTCATGGGCGGGTCGATGGGCTCGGTGGTCGGCGAGCGCTTCGTGCGCGGCGTGCGCGTCGCCTGCGAGCACCGCATGCCGTTCGTGTGCATCTCCGCGTCGGGGGGCGCGCGGATGCAGGAGGGCGTCAATTCGCTGTTCCAGATGGCGAAGACGACCGCCGTGCTGCAGGAGCTCACCAAGGCGCGCCTCCCGTTCGTCTCGATCCTCACCGACCCGACGATGGGCGGCGTCTCGGCGTCGTTCGCGTTCGTCGCGGACATCGTCATCGCCGAGCCGGGCGCGCTCATCGGCTTCGCGGGCCCGCGCGTGATCGAGCAGACCGTCCGCGAGAAGCTGCCGGAGGGGTTCCAGCGCGCCGAGTTCCTGATGGAGAAGGGCGCGATCGACCTGATCGTCGACCGCCGGCAGCTCAAGGACGAGCTCGCGCGGCTGCTCGCGCACCTCACCGGCCAGCCGGCGCCGGCGGCCTGAAGCGGCGCCGGCCCCCAGCCGCCGGGCCGGCGGACCCGCCGGCCGGAACCGGTCCCGTGACCGCAGGCACCACGATCCGCATGAACCGCCCGACGACGCTCGCTGCGTGGCTCGCCTATCTCGAGACGCTCCACCCGAAGGCGATCGCGATGGGGCTCGAGCGCGTCGCGGCGGTGCACGCGAGGATGGCCGCAGCGCTGACCTGCCCGGTCGTCACCGTCACCGGCACGAACGGCAAGGGGTCGACCTGCGCGATGCTGGAATCGATGCTGCGCTGCGCGGGCCACCGCACCGGCCTGTACGCGTCGCCGCATCTCGTCCGCTACAACGAGCGCGTGCGCATCGGCGGCACGGCGCTCGGCGACGAGGCGCTGGTCGCCGCATTCAACGCGGTGGAGGACGCGCGCGGCGAGGTGCCGCTGACGTATTTCGAGTACGGCACGCTGGCGGCGCTGTGGGCGTTCGCGCGCGCCGGCCTCGACGTCGCGATTCTCGAAGTGGGCCTGGGCGGCAGGCTCGACGCCGTCAACATCGTCGACGCCGACGTCGCGGTGGTGACGAGCGTCGATCTCGATCACATGGATTACCTCGGGCCCACCCGCGAGGACATCGGCCGGGAGAAGGCCGGCATCTTCCGGGCCGGGCGCCCCGTGGTCTGCGCCGAACCCGATCCGCCCGCGGGGCTCATGGCGCACGCGCGCGCGCTCGGCGCGCCGATCGTGCAGATCGAGCGGGACTACGGCTATGTCGCCCTGGACCGGCAGTGGCAATACTGGGGACCGGCCGGCCGGCGCTACGGGCTGCCGCATCCCGCGCTGCGCGGTGCGTACCAGCTCGCGAACGCCGCAACTGCGCTCGCGGCGCTCGATCTGCTGCGCGAGCGCCTGCACGTCGCCGCCTGGGCGATCCGCGACGGCCTCGTCGGCGTGGAGCTCCAGGGGCGCTTCCAGGTGCTTCCCGGGCGGCCGGCGATCGTCCTCGACGTCGCGCACAACCCGCACGCAGCGCGCGCGCTGGCAGCGACGCTCGGCTCGATGGGGTATTTTCCGGAGACCCTCGCGGTGTTCGGGATGCTCGCCGACAAGGACCTGCCGGGGGTGATCGAAGCGGTCAAGGCGCGGGTCGATCGCTGGTTCGTCGCGACGCTCCCGGGTCCGCGCGGCGCGAGCGCCGAGCAGCTGGCGGCCGCGCTCGCGCGGGCCGGTGTCGCGCCGCGCGCGGTCCGCACGTTCGCCGACGTCGGCTCGGCGGTCGCGGCCGCGCGGGACGACGCGAGCGAAGCTGATAGAATCATCGTTTTCGGATCGTTCCTGACCGTCGCCGCGGCGCTCGCTGCGGCGAGACCCGGAGCGGCGCAAGCGACAAGGCATGGCTGAACGAAACGCTGACAACGCCGACCTCGTCGTCGACGAGCTGAAACGCAAGGCGCGCCGGCGGCTGGTCGGCGCGATCGTGCTGGCCCTCGCCGCGGCGATCATCCTGCCGATGCTGCTCGAGAAGGACCCGCGGCCTCTGGGCGACGACGTCTCGGTGCAGATTCCCCCGGTGGACGAGGGCAAGTTCATCAACCGGCTGACGGGGAAATCCGGCGACACGAAGCCGTTGCCGAAGGCCGACGACAAGGCCGATCCGAAGGCAGGGCCGGGCAAGGCGGAGCCCCGGCCCGGGGCAATCCCGGATACCGCCGTCGTTGCCGCGGCGCCGGCGACCAAGGGTGCCGTTCCCGCCGCACCGGCGCAGACGGCTGCCGCGCCGGTCAACGCTCCGCCGCCCGGCAAATCGCTGTCCGAGGCCGAGCAGCGCGTGCTGGCGCCAAAGGCCGCACCGAAGGCAGAGCCCAAGGCGGTGCCCCCCACACAGGGCGCGGCGAAGGCGGCGAGCGAAACGAAAGCCACGCCCAAGGCTCCGGCGACGGACGCGAAGGCCGAGTCGAAATCCGCGACAGCGGAGACCAAGGCCGAGCCGAAAGCCGCGGCGGCGGAGGTCAAGCCCGAACCGGCCGCGCCGGTCGCGGAGACGAAACCGGAACCGAAGCCCGAGCCGAAGGCCGCTCCGGCGGAGCCCAAGGCCGCCCCCGTCGCGTCGTCCGCGACGGCGGCAACGTCTCCCGCGGCGCCCGCGAAAGCCGAGGGCTTCGTCGTGCAGCTCGCCGCGTTCGCCGACGACAAGGGCGCCAACGCGCTCGCCAACAAGCTGAGGAAGGTCGGCTACGCCGCGTATGTCGAGCCGGTGGAGACCTCGCGCGGAACACTGTGGCGCGTTCGTGTCGGCGGCTACGGATCCCGGCCCGACGCGGATGCCGCCCGCGTGAAGCTCAAAGGCGAGGGTTACAGCGGCATCGTCGCGCCGGCGAAGTGACGCGCGCCGCGCAGCGCGCGCGACAGGTCGGCCCGCCGGTGCCCCGCCTTCGATGAACGGCTTCGATCTCGCGCTGCTCGCCGTCGTCGCGCTGTCCACGCTGTTCGCTTTCGCCCGCGGCGTCGTCCGCGAGCTGATCGCCATCGCGACCTGGTTGGCCGGGTTCGTGCTGGCGCTCCACTACGCGGGGGCGGTGGCCGGATGGTTCGCGCGGCTCGACGTGACGCCGGTGGCGAAGTACGTGCTCGGCTTCGCGCTGGTCCTGATCGCGGTCCTCGTCGCCGGCGCGCTGGTCGCCACGATGCTGTCCGGCGTCGTGCGCGCCATCGGCCTGGGATTCGTCGACCGGCTGCTGGGCGCCGTGTTCGGCCTCGCGCGCGGGCTCGTCGTCCTTGTCGTGTTCGCGCTGATTGCGGGCGTCACCACGCTGCCCAGGCACGATTGGTGGCAGAATTCGTTGTTCGGGGCGCCGTTGGCGCTGGCCGCGCTGTCGCTGAAGCCGTATCTGCCGCGGGCGTGGGCGGAGCGGCTCGATTTTTCGGCGGCGCGGACGACGTCCGCGCGTCCCGGCACCCGGGCGCCGGGCGCGGCCCTTGGAGAGAGCTCGACATGTGCGGAATCGTAGGCGTTGTCGCACACACGCCGGTCAACCAGGTGCTCTACGACGGCCTGCTCCTGCTCCAGCACCGCGGGCAGGACGCCGCCGGCATCGTGACGAGCGACGGCCCGACGTTCCACATGCACAAGGGCAGCGGCTACGTCCGCGACGTGTTCCGCACGCGCAACATGCGCGACCTGTCGGGCAACCTCGGCATCGGCCACTGCCGCTATCCGACTGCGGGCAGCGCGTCGTCCGAGCTCGAGTCGCAGCCGTTCTACGTGAACTCGCCGTTCGGGATCACGCTGGCGCACAACGGCAACCTGACCAACAGCGAGGCGCTGAAGCGCGAGCTCTTCCAGCTCGACTTCCGCCACGTCAACACCAACTCCGACTCCGAGGTGCTGCTCAACGTGCTGGCACTCGAGCTCGAGCGCGCGGCGCACCACTCGCGGCTCGACGCGAATGCGATCTTCACCGCGGTTGCCGGCGTGCACAAGCGCTGCCGCGGCGCGTACGCGATCGTCGCGATGATCGCGGGCTACGGACTGCTCGCGTTCCGCGATCCGTATGGGATCCGCCCGCTCATCATCGGCGTCAACGAGGCGATGGGCGGCACCGAGTACCTGGTCGCGAGCGAGTCGGTCGCCCTCGAGGCGCTGGGCTTCTCGGTTCTGCGCGACGTCGCGCCCGGCGAGGCGATCTTCGTCGACCAGACGGGCGGGTTCGCGGCGCGCCAGTGCGCCGAAAGCCCCGTCCTCGCGCCCTGCATCTTCGAGTTCGTCTATCTGGCGCGGCCGGACTCGGTCATCGACGGCACCTCCGTCTACGAATCGCGGCTCAACATGGGCGAGCAGCTCGCGCGCAAGATCCGCGGCATTCCCGAGGCGCGCGACATCGACGTCGTGATCCCGATCCCCGACTCGAGTCGCCCGTCCGCGCTGCAGCTCGCGAACACGCTCGGGCTCACCTACCGCGAGGGATTCGTCAAGAACCGCTACATCGGGCGCACATTCATCATGCCCGGGCAGGCGTTGCGCAAGAAGAGCGTGCGCCAGAAACTCAATCCGATCGGCATGGAGTTCAGGGACAAGGTCGTGCTGCTCGTCGACGATTCGATCGTCCGGGGCACGACGTCGCGCGAGATCGTCCAGATGGCGCGCGAGGCGGGGGCGAGAAAGGTGTACTTCGCCTCGGCGAGCCCGCCGGTGCGCCATCCCAACGTCTACGGGATCGACATGCCGAACCAGCGCGAGCTCGTCGCCACGGGACGCACCGAGGCCGAGATCGCGCGCGAGATCAGCGCGGACCTCCTCATCTACCAGGAGCTCGACGCGCTGCGGACGGCGATCCGCACGGCGAACCCCCGGCTCGCGCAGTTCGAGGCCTCGTGCTTCGACGGCAGGTACATCACGGGGGACGTCACCGCCGATTACCTGTCGCATCTCGCCGAAGAACGCGACGTTGCGCGTGGCGAGATCGATCCGGAAGGCGAGCTGGCCGACGTTCTGGAAGGCGGTGGTCTGGCGCGCACCGCTGCCGTGTCCGGCTGAAGCCGAACCCACGAGCGCCGCGGTACGCACAAACAAGCCGCTCCGTGGGGCCAGCCGCCTCGTGGGGCCAGCCACCTCGTGGGGCCGGCTGCTCCGTGGGGCCGGCTTCAGCCGGCCGGGCCCGCGCTACTTCGCCGCGGCCGCCATGTAATCGACGGCGGCCTTCACGTCGGCCTCGGGCAGCGCGGCATTGCCCCCCTTCGGGGGCATCGCGCCCTTACCCTTGAGCGCGCTCGCGTAGAGCGCGTCGGCGCCGGTCTTGAGGCGCGGCGCCCACGCGGCCTTGTCGCCGAATTTCGGCGCACCGGCGGCGCCCGTCGCGTGGCAGGCCATGCACGCCGTGTCGTACACCTTCTTGCCGTCGGGCTTGCCGCCCGCGGGCGCAGCCGCTGCCACCGCCGGGGCGGCGGCAGGCGCCGCCGCAGCAGACGGTGCCTCCGCCTTGCCGACGCCCGAGTTGAACATGTACTCGATCGCGCGCTTCACCTCGACGTCGGAAAGATCCGCCATGCCGGCGCGCGCCGGCATCCCGCCGTGGCCCTTGAGCGCGGCCTGGGTGACGGTGGCGAGCCCCTTCGCCACGCGCGGCGTCCACGCCGCGCGATCGCCGATCTTCGGCGCGCCGCCCTGCCCGGTTTCGTGGCACCTGGCGCACGCCACCTTCACGACCTCTTCGCCCGTGCGGTCGGCCCCCTTGGCGGCCGCCGGCGGCGGCGGCTCCTTCCAGTTCGCGCCCGCCTTGTTGGCCATGAAGACGACCGCTCGCTCGACCTCGATGCCGTCCAGATCGGGGTTGCCACCTTTCGGCGGCATCGCCCGGATCCCCTTCACCGCGTGGTCGACGGTGGGCGCGAGTCCCTGCGCGATGACCTTGCCCCACGCCGCCTTGTCGCCGAACTTCGGCGCACCCGCGAGCCCGCCCTCGTGACAGGTCTTGCACACCTGGCCGTAGACCTGCTCGCCCGTGAGCTGGCCCCTGGGCGCGCTGGCCGCCACGAGCTGAACCTCGCCGACCGGCCTGATCCGGTTGAGCACGGCGTTTTCGCTCTCGACGGCGACTTTCGGGCTGCCCGTGATGTACTGCGACAACATGATGATGACGGCGATCGGTACGACGAACGCCAGCACCACGACGACGACGAGCTGCTTCCAGTTCTTGATGGGGGAGACGTGCTGATCGGGTTCGTGCATGGCGTTCGTGGTCCGATGGCTGCTGCAGCGGGCTTCGGCGTGGCGGGGTCCCGGAGACGACGGCTGAAGCTGCGTGAGATCCCGGCCGAAAAACGTGACATTGTACCGTGGCTTGCATGCTGCCGGAACCTCGGCTGGACGCTCGTTCGACCGGGGGAGTAAAATCCGCCTCGGAGCGCCCGTAGCTCAGTTGGATAGAGTGTTGGTTTCCGAAGCCAAAGGTCACAGGTTCGACTCCTGTCGGGCGCGCCACTTTCCGCAGCCGAAGCACCCCCTTCCACGCGCTTTCCACGGCGCCGTGTTGCGCTGCGCCCGATCACGCCCTCGTTGACCTGCCGCAACCCGCGGGGCCCGCGACACGTTTCCAATAGGCGTGATGCGAGTGACCGGTGCACTCGCCCGGACGGGCGCCGCGCGACCGGAGCGTCCGAAGGTCCACGGGAGGCAGTTCCATGAAGAACCTCGTCATTCTCGGTGCCGGCACGGGAGGTGCGCTAACAGCCAACCTGCTCTCCCACCGGCTCGACCTCAAGGAGTGGACGATCACGTTGATCGACCGCGCCAGCCTGCACGTCTACCAGCCCGGGCTCCTGTTCCTGCCGTTTGCCATGTACGGCTACCAGACGCAAGACGACGTGGTCAGGCCGATCTCCGCGCCGCTGCCCCGCAACATCGATCTCGTCCGCACCGACATTCGCCTGATCGATCACGCGAAGCGGGAAGTGCAGACCGACCGCGGCGCCTATCCGTACGATTTCCTGATTTCGGCGCTCGGCTGCCGCGCGGCGCCCGAGGAGATCGAGGGGATGGCCGAAGAGATGGGTACGGGCGTGCACACGTTCTACACGCTCGAAGGCGCACTGGCGATGCAGAAGCCGCTCGCCGGGATGACCGAAGGCCGGCTCGTCATCGACATTGCGGAGATGCCGATCAAGTGCCCGGTCGCGCCGCTCGAGTTCGCCTTCCTTGCCGATTACTACTTCCGCCAGAAGGGGATCCGCGACCGGATCGAGATCTCGCTCGTCACGCCGTACACCGGAGCGTTCACCAAGCCCAACGCGAACCGCATCCTGTCGAAGGTCGCCGACGAGAAAGGGATCAAGGTCGTTCCGAATTTCGCGATCTCGGCGGTCGACGCGGCGAAGAAGGCGATCCGCACGTTCGACGGCAGGACCGTCGACTACGACCTCCTGTGCGCGATCCCGCCGAATCTCGGGCCGGCGGTCATCGACGATTCGGGCCTGGGCGACGGCGCCGGCTACGCGATCACCGATCCGCGCACGCTGAAGAGCCGCAAGGCCGAACGGATCTACCTGCTCGGCGACAACACGAACGTCGCCACGTCGAAAGCGGGCTCGGTCGCCCACTTCGAGGCCGAAACCGTCGTCGAGAACCTGCTGCGCGAGATCGCCGGCAAGCCGCCGCTGTCGACCTTCGACGGCCACGCCAACTGCTTCGTCGAGACCGGCCACCACAAGGCGATGCTGCTCGACTTCAACTACGACATCGAGCCGCTCGAAGGCTCGTTCCCGCTCCCGTTGGCCGGCCCCTTCTCGCTGCTCGAGGAGAGCCACATGAACCACATGGGCAAGCTCGCGTTCAAGTGGGTGTACTGGAACATGCTGCTGCCCGGCCATCTGCCCAACGTGCCGCTGCTGCCCGCGCACATGAGCTTCATCGGCAAGGACCTCAATACCGCGCCGCAGATCCGCGTCGCCCGTGCGATGCAGGTGAAGGACGTCATGACCGCCGACGTTGTTACCGTTCGCCAGGGCACCTCGCTGCCGGCCGCGGCCGAACTGATCGTCGCGAAGAAGATCAGCGGCGTTCCGGTCGTCGACGCCGAGGACAAGCTGGTCGGCATCCTCACCGAGGGCGACTTCATGTCGGCGATGAACCTCGACGGCGGGGTGGTCGGCAACGCGCTGGAGACCATCGTGCGCAAGCGGCGGGTCCGCAAGGGGATGGGCACGATCGTCGACGACATCATGACGAAGACGCCAATCACGATCCGCGCGAACGACACGCTGGAGGTGGCGGTCGCGCGGATGGACAGGAACAAGGTCAAGCGGCTGGTGGTGACCGGCGACGACCACCGCGTCCACGGGATCGTCTCGCGGGCCGACGTGATCAAGATCTTCGCGATGAAGTGAGCCGGATTACCCTACGGAACCGCGGCGGCCGCGGGCGCTGCCCGATCGGCCGGTCCGTGGTCTAGAATGGTCGCGCCTTTCGACGGAGACGCTGGGATGATCGCACCGGTTCCCGACTTCACCGATGCCCAGCGCGAGCTCGTGGCGGCGCTTGTCGCCCGGCGCTACGGCAAGCCCGTGGCGATCGAGCCCGCCCTGGCTGAGCTTCTGCTCGAACCCGCACACGCGGAACCGACGGACTGTCCGACGCTCTACTGGACCGAGCGCGGCGCGCATTTCGTCGTCTGCAAGGTGGGCGAGGCGCGGTTCCGCTGCCAGTTCTTCTACACCGACGCCGATCACTACGGCACGGGCCGCGACGAATACGACGACCTCGAGGACTGCACGCTGACGCTGCTGCGCGTGCAGGCCGACCACGAGAAGCTCTCCGCCGGTGTCTCGTCGGGCGCGACCGCGGCCGAGCTCGCCGACGACTACGTGGGTCCGCCCACCCTATGACCCTGCAGAAGGCGCGCCAGCTGCTCGAAGTGCAGGCCGGCTTCGGCGGCGCGTACAACCGCAACGGCGCGCGGCTGATCCTCGCGGAGGTGGCGCGTGAGCACGGCCAGGAAGCCGCCGACACGCTGATCCGGGACCTGGACCTTGCCGCGGCGCTCGGCCTCGCGCCGGAAGGATCGGTCGGGACAGAGCGCCCCGCACGACGTACCCAAAAGGAGTAGTGGTGCGGGGCCGGGTTTTCGTGTGTGATGGGAATGCGCCGGCGGTGTGGCCGGCGGCGGCGACAGCGGAGACCGAATGACGGCAGCGATCGCAACCACCGGAACCATCGTGGTCGTCGGCGGCGGTGTCGCCGGCATGACGGCCGCGCTGGAGGCCGCCGAGTGCGGGAGCGAAGTCGTCCTGCTCGAGCGCAACGCGTCGCTCGGCGGGCGCACCGCGATGCTGTACCGCTATTTCCCCAAGCTCTGCCACCCGACCTGCGGGCTCGAGATCAACCTGCGGCGCCTCAAAGCCAACCGCAACTTGCGCGTGCTGACGATGGCCGAGGTCGTCGGCGTCGCCGGGCGGCGCGGCGACTACACGGTGACCGCGAGGGTCCGGCCGCGCTTCGTCAACGACCGCTGCACGGCCTGCGGCGAGTGCGCGAAGGCGGTCGGCGCCGAGATCGCGAACCCCTTCAACTACGGCCTCGACCGGATCAAGGCGGCCTACCTTCCGCACGGGATGGCGCATCCGCTGCGCTACGTGCTCGACCCGTCGATCGTCGGCACGGAGGACGGCGAGAAGGCGAAGGCCGCGTGCGCGTACGGCGCGATCGATCTCGCGATGCGCGAGGAGACGATCGAGATCGCCGCCGGGGCGGTCGTCTGGGCCACCGGCTGGAGGCCGTACGACGCGAAGAAGATCCAGCCCTACGGCTACGGCGAGATCCCCGACGTCGTCACGAGCGTCGAGTTCGAGCGCCTCGCCGATCCGCACGGCCCGACCGGCGGCAGGCTGGTGCGTCCCTCCGACGGCAGGGAGGCGAAGAACATCGCGTTCATCCAGTGCGCGGGCTCGCGCGACGAGAATCACCTGCGCCACTGCTCGCGGATCTGCTGCATGGCGTCGCTGAAGCAGACGCAGTACGTGCGTGAAGCATACGGGGAGGACGCGCGCTCGACGGTCTACTACATCGACATCCGCGCAATCGACCGTTTCGAGGACTTCTACCAGAAGGTGCAGCGCGACCCGACCGTGAAGTTCGTCAAGTCGAAGGTCGCGCGCATCGCGCCGAACCGGAAGGCGGGCACCCTCACGCTGCACGGCGTGGACACCGAGGGCTATCACCGGTATGCGGCCGAGCACGATCTCGTCGTGCTGGCGATCGGCATGGAGCCGGAGACGAACGGGCTTGCGCTGCCCGACGACGTGATCCGGGACTCGTCGGGATTCATCGAGGGCACGGCGGACGGCGGCC
>Ga0209253_10002204_pt1 | contig 17257 bp, 18 predicted proteins | sample FrelakmetBRP12BR_FD_187145 | JGI IMG/M metagenome (GOLD analysis project Ga0209253, IMG submission 187145) | Freshwater lake sediment microbial communities from the University of Notre Dame, USA, for methane emissions studies - BRP12 BR (SPAdes)... | ecosystem: Environmental > Aquatic >...
ATGGGTCTTAGTCCTGTTTCTGCACTGATTTGAAGTTTGATGGATAATTCTAGTCTTGCGGATGATATTAGCATCATTATCTTTTCTTGGGTTGGTGGTTGTATGGTTGTGGGTTCTGGTGTGTAGATTGGTTTTTCCCATATGGTCTTTGTGAATTTGCAGAATGTGGCGTAGCAATCGCATAGTTTGGATTTGTAATTGTTTGTTATGGGCTGACCGTTCTTCTTTTTGTATCGGGCTATTGCTAATTCTGTGGCTGTGGTGTTCTTTAGGTCGGCTCTGATTGCCAGTGCTTTGAGGTTCTTCTCATAGGCGATTAGTGTGTTTTTGCTTCTGCCTTTTCCTTCAAGATGGAGGAGAAGGTTTTGTATAGTTGGTAGCTGTTGGATGTATCGGGCGTGTAGCTCAGTACGGACTGGAGACTTGTCTAAACTGGTGGTAGAGGGTGTTATTCTAGTCTCCACGGACAGAGCACCAGCCTCCTAAGTTGGGGGTCGTGGGTTCAAATCCCACCACGCCCGCCACCAAAAACTCGATCGGTAGAAGGTATACAGGCGGTTTTGCTCTGTTAGTGTTGCGCCAGTTGGATTTCAGTATTTTTGGTTCTTTCCATTCTTTCCGGAGAATGCTGTACCGATAGCCATCCTGCCATTGGCCTCTTATGAAAACAGATTTTCTGATCAGTCCTTCGTTGTGGAATCCGGCTTTCTCCAAGACTCTTTGTGAAGAAATGTTTTTTGGGTTGGCTTCAGCTTCAACGTGCACTATGTTCTTTGACAGGAACAAATGGTCCACCATTATTTTGACAGCTTCTGTGCAGTAGTCTCGATTTCTTTCGTTTTGAATCATTCTGAAGCCGATTGAGTAATGCAAGCCATTGGGGGCATGGAGTATTTGACCGATTCTGGTTCCATCTTTCTTTTCTATAATGAACCACTTCTCTTCTGGGCAAAGGTTACCGTACCACCTCTCGATCTCTCCAAGGCAACTATGATCAATAGGTTCATACTCACCACCAAAGAACGATCATTATTCCACGCCGCAAAGAGAGGCAAGTCTTCTTTTTCCATAACTCTCATGTTCACCTTTTTTCCTTCAAGCAACCCACGTCACAGCCCACTTGACAACGATCATCTGTTCTTTCCATCTCTAGCTCCTGGACTGACTAGACCCCTATATAATTTGAACCATGAGCCTGAAAGGTAGGCGTGTGTAGAGAAAATCAGATTGTATGACAGTTGGAAAAAAACCGTAATTGGCAGAACGGACGCGAACGAGTAGCGGAAGCTCATCTCACGGCCAGAGTTTGCCTACCAGTAGTACGATGGACAGAAAACTGTAGGTTTGAGTTATGATCATAATCCACTGGGGATTGTGTGCTGATAAACGCGTGATCTCTTGCGCAATAGAATCTAGTCCCATAGAAGGCACATATTCTTTACAAAGACGGAAAAGCTTCCTGAATTTTTCCAGCACAACAAAGACTGCGACCGGCATAGCAAGCAAGAAAACGCTCAACCATGCATGAGGTCCATTAGCGAATTCAAGAAGGAAAGCTGTACCAATGAACACAGCACCAATGGCTACTAGCATTATGCCTAGGAAAGAGGCCTTGACAAGACCTAGGTGCACAGTCATTGTTTCAATGTTCATTGCCTTGTCTCCGAAGTAGTCTCGGATCTCGGTGGGTATTATTACCCCGTACACCGTCAAAGCGAGCCCTGTCAGCGAAAGCAGAAAGAAGGGGTTAATTGCAGACGTAAAAGTGAAGTAAGCGAACAGCACAGGAAAGACGGCAAGCACAAGAACCAACGAGACCGGCGCCAACCAAGACCTAGATTTTAGCCTAAACGGTAGAGCAGAATATGCACAACCTAAAGAAATTCCTGCTATCCACATAAAAAGCAAGATGGGCTTTCCTTGAATTAACATAAACAGAGAAACCAGAGTCAAGGCAAGAAGAAACTCGACAATTAACGACATTCTCAGTTTGCTTCGTCCCAAAGAATCCATTGCTTGAACAAGTTGTGTCTTACGCTCGTCCTTTTTGTCTAATTCATAATCAGAAATAGTATTGACTTGGGCTCCGATGGCAGAACTAAGATTTATGATAGTAAAAGACAACACCACCATAACTGCTAAGTCAGTGAAAAATAAAGGCGGAGAGACTCCCCAAGCAAGCCCCAGGATGAGCGAACCCAAATTCGGCAGAATAAACTCCGCCCTTGAAACAATGCCAAGCGATCTTAATGTTTGGAACATGATCTTGCCCAGAAAGCTATAGGATCGCAGTTTAAGAACGTTATAGTCCTGAATCGGGCAAAAGTTATATTCCGAACAGGGAAAACAGTAGAAACCACGGTAAGAATCGAGACAGTGGCGATTAGTTACGAAACCCAAGTTGGTTTGGCTTCTGAAAACATTATACAGGATGCTCACCTATCTGCCAAGGTTACTCTACGGCCTAGTGCTCTTGTTCTTCAGAAGCATAAACCGAAAAGTCAAATCGAAACTTCCCATTTGGAAAATGGAAACAGAAACCTCGGAACACGTCCATCTAGCAGTCAAAGCCTTCAAATGGATAATCCTGCCCGCAAGCCTTCTCCACGTCGGCGCACATCTCGTTTTCTTCGGAGAAAACGCCCTAAGCTTCATGATTTGGGCTCAATTGATTTTCTTCTACAGTAGCTTCCTGCCAGATCTTCCATCCATCTTCAGAAGAAAAAAGAAGACCAACACAGTCGAAAACCTGCCCTGGTACAAGAAATACGCACTTCTACTCTTCGCCCCCATGCTTATATGGGCTCTATTCTCCGGACTACATCTAAACTGGAAAACCACCGAAAACTTCCACAACTTCAAATCACTAACCATATACGCCGCGTTCCTCCTCATCTGCGGATTCTTCGCATTCGCAGGCTTCCCCCCAACCATCAGAGGAATAACCGAAACTCTTTCCCTCCCACTGTACGGAACCATTGGCTACTTAACCCATCTAAGGGTTGACAGGATCTGGTAAACAAACCAAACTCAATCGTTACGAGCTTATCCAGCTCAAGCGCGCGAGCAGAATCAGGTTCAGCCGAAGTTACCTCTTTAGGACTTTTAAAGCATTCAAGGTGATCCACTTGCTCGGCTTGCCTTTTGCTCGATATTCACTAAGAAACGTCCATTGAAAGTTCGTTCCAATTTCCGTTTTCCCTCAGTATCTTGTTTGGAGACTACTAAGTCTATGGCTTCCTGCATCCGCTCGTCCTTGTAACCAAGCCGCGTCAATAGCGCGCGCAATAATGGAACGATTTGACAAAGGAGCAGTTTTTATGTTCGTTGATGTCACTTCGGTTGATGAATTTCTGAAGAAGATCGTGAAGGCAGGAGGAAAGGTTGTGACTAAGAAGACTGCTATCCAAGCGTAGGCTATTCAGCGTATTGTAAGGACAATTAAGGAAACGTATTCGGACTGATTCAGAACGACCCGTCCGCCAAATAGTCGCAAAACACGGTAGGTCTTTCGGTAAACTCAAGTTGCGGATTGTCAGACTGCAAAACAGCAGAAAACTGTTCAGTCATTAAGCGATAGAGCTTTCAGAAGAATAAACAGCATTAAGGTTAATCCCGCCGGTGGTCGTTTTGAGGCTGGCGATGAAATTGCTACTCGTGGGACAGTTGTCCGACTGTATCGGCGACTTTGCCCCTGAAAAACCTGTTTTGTCTACGCTTATTCCGCCAACGCTTGTGCTCGACTCAATCCACGCGCCCACACCATCATGTATCGCTACAGCGAAATCGATCCCGCCGATCGTGGCTTCAACAGTCATCGTAACATTTGCTGGAAGCTTGTCATTTTGAACTATGCCTACGCCGATCCCGCCCATAGTTGTCCTAATGCCAACTGAGACGTTGTTCGCAGCCTTGACATCATGCCAAGTGAAATCCACGCCTCCTGTCGTGGTGCGGATGAAAACGTCGCCGTCAAGTCTGACGTTTTGCTCCAGTTTGGCTTCGATTCCGCCCGTGGTCGTTTCGAGGTACAAGGAGTCTAAAGCCACTCCGTCTGTAGTGTTTACTGCTATTTTCCCTATACTCGTTCTGACGCTGAGACCCAAAATCACGTCAACATCGATGTAAAGGTCGCAAACGACGGTCAGCCCGAATAACCAGTTCCAGCCGCCGGTTCGGTAGACTCTTGAAGTCACGATCATTGCGTTACCTGACACATTGTGGCTGAAGGTTATGTTGATGGGGTTAGCTGGCGCGAAGATACCGACTCCCCCTTTTGCGGAGACATTAAGGATAACCAACGTGCTAGTCAAGTTTTTGAACATGACATTAACATGGGCTATGTCGGCTCCAAAATCGAGGTTCAGCGTGTCAACGCCTACCTGAGCCGGCGCCGACTGCGAGCTTGCAAGATTGACCGCTCTGATGGGAAGGAAGACTAAGGCACCAACTATTAGCACTGTGACAAGTATGGCTATCAGAATTATAGCAGACATGTAAAAAGGCGCTCTGCTTCTTCTTACCTCGTACCTTGTAACGGTTGTGACGCCGACAGAAGCGCCGCAGAGGTGGCAGAATTTGGCTCCTTCATCAAGTTTGGCCCCACATTTGGCGCAGTAAGGCATATTGTTTGATCTCCTTGATACGCTCTGTAGCTTGGAATTTAAGCCTTATCGGGCTGGGACGAACTCGATTCTTCCGTCCATGTAAGCAAAAGAGGGAAAAATAAATAGGGTTAGTGCGCATTCTTGCATTGAGAGGAAAGCAGATGCCTCATTGCAAGAATTGTGGAAACGAATTCCCTGAAGGAGCAACCTACTGTCCGAAGTGCGGAGCATCAACAGCCGGCGTAATTGGGCTTCGCACGGCTACTTGGGGTGAAAGATTTGTCGCATGGTTGATTGACGTCATAATACTGGGGATCATCACCACCCCACTGAAATTGCTGTTAGTCACAGCTTGGCCCGGTTTTGCGTGGCCTCTAGGCAACCTGCTTTGGATTCCGTTTTCCGATTTCGGTCTAGGTAGCCTTGCGCATTTCCTGTATTGGACGTTCATGGAAGGCGCTTATGGGCAGTCTTTAGGGAAGATGATCATACGGATAAAAGTGGTTAGGTCAGACGGCGAGCGAATGAATATGCCGCAGGCCGCCTTGGAGAGCGTTGGCAAGGCGTTCCTGCTTCCCTTAGACTGCTTGCTAGGATGGATTCTTTATCCGTCGAAGAAGCAGAGGATATTCAACTACATCTCTGAAACCATCGTGACCAGAGTGCCCTAATGAACAAAAGAACGGCTCCAACATGGCGGATGGCTTGGTGGAAAACGCTTAAATCAGCCGTCTTGGTCGTTTAGAATGGCAGGGTGATACTGTTTGGGGTTCTGTTCGAAGTGTGGGCAAAAAGCCTCTGAAGATGATTATTTCTGTTCTCGCTGCGGCGCAAAAACCAAAAAAGGCACCGAAGCTGGCGCTACGACGTCTTCGGAAGAGTGGAGAGATTCCTTCGCCAAGGTGGGGGAGGAGATGGAGAAAGCTTTCTCTACTGCTGCCAAGGAGATTCGGGAAGCTTTCAAAAAGGCAAGGGAAAACATCCACGAAGCGACATCTGAAAAGACGGTTGTGTGCAAAAGCTGTGGCCAGGAGAACCAGGGCGATTCCAGCTTCTGTTACAAGTGCGGCAAGAAGCTTGACCGGAAATAGAACGTTTAGAAAAGTTGTGTTGAAGGACGTTGCTATGTGAATAAGATAATTGCAATGTGCGGATTGACTTGCTCAGATTGTGGAGCTTTCATAGCCACGAAAACAAATGACAACGCGAAGAGGAAGGAAGTCGCAACGGCTTGGTCGAAGATGTTCAACGCGAGTATAAAACCTGAAAACATCAACTGCGAAGGCTGCATGGAGAATGGAATACACTTCTCCCACTGTAATGAGTGCGAGACAAGAAAATGCGGAGTGCCAAAGGGCATCGTAAACTGTGCTTACTGCAATGATTATGGTTGTGAAAGGATTACGAAGTTCTTTGAGGTTGCCCCTGAAGCCAAAACGAATCTTGAGCAGATTAGAGGCCAAAAAAGCAGAAAGTAAGCGCCGTCTCTTGGGTTTTTCTTTTTTCTTCTGTTGGTTTCCGGTTCTTTTTGGAACTTGTGATGATGCTGGAATCGCTGTTTGTATATGAATAAGTTTAATAGTGCGGTCGGAAATATTTGGGTGTGCAAAAATCGCGTATTTTTGCAGTATAGAGTAGAAGGAGTTGAGAAAGAAATGTCAAGAGAGATGCATAAGGCAGTTTGTGCTGAATGCGGCAAAGAATGTGACGTCCCATTCAAGCCCGACGGAACAAGACCCGTTTACTGCCGAGAATGTTATTCTAAGAGAAGAAACACAAGGAGATATTAAGCTCACAAGCTTTAACATCCATCCTTAACCTTTATCCTTTTTTCATTTGGTGTTTTCCGCATTGGTGTTTTACCCATAGCAATAAATAGGCAAATAATATACTGCATTGGTTGAGGTTAAGAACTAGGTAATGCCCAAGGACCCGGTTTGCGGCGTAGTTCTAGACGACAAGACTTCCAAGTTCAAGATCACGTATGAGGGCGAGACGTTTCATTTTTGTAGCGTGACCTGCAAGAAACGGTTCAAGCGGCATCCTGCAAAGTTTGTGAAGTAACCCAGAACGGCCTACACATATTTCGAATCTTTCACAAAGTATGACATGTTTTATCGCGTGAAATGCGCCGATGAAGTGTGTGATATAAGTGTTTCTCAATAGCACTTATAAGGAAGTCTGTGGTTTGTCTAGGACAGTAACGTTGTGTGCTCACAGACGCATGGAAGCAGCAGCGTTACACGATACAAGACTAAGAAAAAGGGCATGAAAAGGAGTTGAAAAGGATATGACAGAAAACCAAGACGTTATTTTCGTTGGAAGCAAACCACCCATGAGTTACGTGCTAGCAGTGATAACCAGCCTCTCAAGCAGCGACGCCAAAGAAATCACACTGAAGGCAAGAGGACAAGCAATAACCACCGCCGTAGACGTGGCTGAGATCGTACGCAACCGATTCCTCAAGGACCTAAAAGTCAGCAAGATCGCCATAGGCACAGCAGAAATGCCGCCGAGAGAGGGAGAGAACCGCTCACGAATGGTTTCCACAATGGAGATAACACTAAGCAAAAAGTAAACACAAGCAAAACAACGAAAACAAAAAAACAATATCGGCAAAAAGCCTCAACCTTTCTTTAACAACTTTTTCTCGAAAACTTTCTCTTCATTCAATTCTGTTGTTTTGTTCCGCTAGTGAGGAATCCCTTAATCTTGCAGCATTCAAGCCAAATCTGGGATCTGCCGTCGTATTCTACCTTAGCGCGTTCTGATTTGAGAGAACCTAGTCATTCTTCGACAGCATTGTTCTTCATTGCTTAACTGCACTCCTTTTATGCTTTTCAGCTTTATCGATGGCTGATAGTTAGAGTCCCTTTCTAGTTTCCTATATGAGGGGAGAGGGGCAGACGCTCTAGAGAGAGTCTTCAGAAGTGTTTTGGTGCGGTTGCCGGGATTTGAACCCGGGTCGTCAGCGTGGGAGGCTGATGTCCTGCCGAACTAGACTACAACCGCAGACAACAACCGTTCAGCAGCCAAACAGAAACCACCTACCAAACATAAGCTTTACGAAAAATCGCGAAGCAAAAAATGAAAAAAGGAAAAAGGAAGAAAGAGCCTACTTGGACTTCGTCATGTGGACGTTCTTTATCAACACGTATGGACTCAACGACGGAGGCTCAGCCTCAAACCACCAATGCACGTGCTGCCGCTCCTTAGATATGCCTGCAACATTACCCAACAGCGTTAACGCGTTATCGCTTATCCTGAGGTCCTTCAAAGACTGCTTTATTTCGCCTTTCTCGATCAGAAAGATGCCGTCTCTCGGAATCGTCGAAAAATCGCCCTGCCTCTGATTCTGGAACCGCGTATACCACGTATTCGTCAAATACAAACCACGCTCAACGCCCTCAAACATCTCGTCCTTCGTCACGTCACCCGCATCCAACTCCACGTTCCAAGCATTCGGCACCGGCAAACCCGCGTTCCCTGTCGTCTCCGTCTTAAACAGCTTCGCCGTCGAAGTATTATGCAAAAACGTCCGCAAAACGCCGTGGTCAATGACAACATTCTCCTGCGTCGGAAAACCCTCATCATCAAAAACGCGGTTATACAGGCAATACGGAGCCGGATTATCCCTCATCGTAACAAAGTCAGGCGCCACCTTCTTTCCAAGTTTATCAACGAACACCGACATCTGCGCAAGCACCGCGAACGCCGAAACCATCCCCGACCACATGCCCAGCAAAGAACCCACAATCAAAGGATCAAACACAACGTCATACGCACCCTCATCGCCAATCTTCGGATTCCTAGCCAACTTGGCAATCTCGCCGGCCTTCCGTCCAGCTCTAGTCGCATCAAAATCGTTCAAAGTTGAACTGCACTCGACACCATGTCCTGAAGCTTCGCGCTCCCTGAAAGCCCTTATTGAAAGCTCCACCGCCGACCGACTGTCAACACCAGTCGCTCCCTCAGAAGACACCAAATACACGTCCTCGAACTTCGCAAAGAAAATACCGCCGCTGTCAACCTCTCCGCCTGCCGCCTTCTCAGCCGCACTAACCGCCTCAAACACGTAATCCGTCGGGTCCTCAACCGCCATCAGCTTTTTATCCGCGTTGCCAGTAGCATACTTGAATCTGCCCTTCGCAAAACCGCCAAACATTGGATTCTCTTGAGAAACCTTCGCCAGAGCAAACAGTTTCTTCACGTTACCATCAACATCAGCAAAATCATGTATCTGGCCAGCCACAAGCCGCTTCTTCCAAGCCAAGACCACATCCGTCACATAATCATTCCACGCAAGCGAAATGTCCACCTGATTACCACTGAACCGCACCTGACGATAACGGCCAAAAGTCGTCTTCGCAATAACTTCGTCAGCACCCAGCTTCTTCGCCTTCTCAACAATCTCCTCGGTCTTCGCAAAAATGTCGCTCATTTCACGTACACCTCCCGAAGCCTCAAGCATGGACCACCAGTAAACACTGGAATCCCTTGTCCAGGATCGCTCTTGCCGCAAGTAGCAGCTGCAAACTCCACCTTCTTCGAAACCGCGTCAGCAGCCGACCAGAACTTCAGAGTCGTCGTTTCAATAATCGGCCGTGCAATTGGATGCTTCAACTCGCCGTTTTCAATCCAGAACGCCTCACGACCAACATATCGCTGGTTAAAACGCTTGTCATCAATGTTCCACTCCGTGAATGACTTCATGAAAACACCGTTCTTAATGTCTTCGACAAGCTCCTCCTCAGACATGTCGCCGGGCAAAACGAACGTATTTGCCATCCGTACGATTGCCTCACGGTCATAATTCACCGAACGCGAAGACCCATTGCTCCTCGTTTCCAGCCTCGCGGCTGTTTCACGGTTATGCAGAAAATCGTTGATAACACCATTCTTGTAAAGGAACCTTCGCCTAGCCCTAACGCCCTCATCATCAAAAGCATAATAGCCATAGCTGTGCTCTACTGTAGGATCATCCACAATCGTGACCGCTTTGCTGCCGATTCTCGTTCCAATCCAATAATCGCCGCCCTTGTAAATGAAAGATCTTCCAGCTTGACTCATCTCACGTCCCAAGATTCGATCTGCCTCCATAGGATGCCCACAAGACTCGTGAGCCGCAATGCCTGTAACTTCAGGGCCACAGATCAAGTCCATGTTGCCAGCCTTCACAGCCTTCCCCTTCGTAATAACGTCTTTCAGAACCTTCGCTGTATGAATCATGTTACCCTTAACGTCCCACTGATCAAAGGCTTCCCAGCCGCCACTGTAGCCAAACTGCTTGTAAGCTTGCTCCGTCTTACCTTGTTCCGCCACTGTGACAAAGAAGTAACCAGCCATCTTCGGCACGAACGAAGTGATCTCTGAGCCTTCCGAATTGATAAAATACTTCGAAGTCAAATCTATTGTGCACTGAGCAATGGTGGCTGGAATATTTACGCCACACGAAGTCAAAGCCTTGTTGACTTCAACGAATTCCGCAATCCTGTCCTCCGGCGAAACATTCTCTATCTTCTTCTTCTGAGGGACACTCCATTTGGTCTTGACACCTTTCTCCTCGGCAAAAACAAGCTTCTCCTTGCGTTTCGCAGCCGCCGCATACTTGTAAGCGATGTCGACAATTTCCTTGGCTTCTTCCTTGGTCCATTTGTTGCTTGAAGCAAATCCGATGCCACCATTCGCGATAACACGCACGCAAAAGCCTTCATCAACCGCAGATGCATAAGCTTCCAAGACGCCGTTTCTAAACACAAGTTGATCTCGCTGCTGAGTCTGCGCTCTAGCCTCCGCATACTCGACCTTCTTGCTCTGCGCGTACTCCAATGCATAGTCAACAACTTTCTCATCCATTCTTATCTCATCCTTTTAGAGACAAAATGTTAAGAAAATGAGGATAAAACCTTTTAGGTAAGACTCTCAAGCCTTAAACAGAAACCCGACAGAGGAACGCGCAATTGAAGAATAAACCAGCGGAAAACGCTCTTTTTTGGGCAGGAAACGAAGCATGCGCTGAAGCCGCACTGACCGCAGGCTGCAAGTTCTTCGCCGGATACCCGATAACCCCCGCCAGCGAAATAGCTGAGCACCTGTCTAGAAAGCTCCCGAAAATTGGCGGAATAGCCATCCAAATGGAAGACGAACTAGCTTCAATAGGTGCGGTCGTGGGCGCAAGCTGGACAGGAGCCAAAGCAATGACCGCAACCTCAGGACCAGGCTTCAGCCTCATGCAGGAAACCATTGGCTACGCCTTCTTCACCGAAACCCCATGCGTGATAGTCGATGTGCAAAGACTAGGCCCGAGCACCGGACAAGCAACAAAATGCGGACAAGGCGATATCATGCAAGCTCGCTGGGGTACACACGGCGACTATACAGCCATTGCATTGTCACCAAACTCGGTGCAAGAAATGTATGAACTTACGATAAAAGCATTCAACTTGGCCGAGAAATACCGCACACCAGTCATACTCTTGACAGACGAAACCGTCGCCCACATGAGAGAACGCATAACACCACCAGAAGAGATTGAGATTATTGACCGAAGAAAACCCAAACCAGACGAAAAAGCATTCTTCGGTCTACAAGAAGTCCCGCCAATGCCCGCAGTCGGCGAAGGCTACAACATAGCCGTCACAGGCTCAACACACAATGAATACGGCATACGATTCACTGCCGATCCCACCGTACACAGACAACTAGTCGAAAGGCTCAACAACAAAATCCAAAAACATGCAAACGAGATCGCGGATGTGGAAACATTTGGCATCGACGGCTGCCAAATCGGCATCGTCACATTTGGCTGCACGTCGCGTGCGATCTACGAAGCCGTAGAAAGAGCACAAGCAATGGGTATCAACGTAGGCTATGTGCGGTTGAAAACCGTCTGGCCGATACCAGAAAGACCCATCCAGCAACTAGCCGACATGGCTGGAAAAATCATCGTGCCGGAAATGAACCTGAAACAGCTGTTTTATGAAGTTCAGAGAATTGCAAGTGGCTCAGCCGAAGTCATCCCACTCAACAAGATCGGCGGGGGAGAACTTATCACGCCGGAAGAAATTCTGGAAGAAATTCAAAGGAGCGTTGTTTAGATGACTGAAGCATTTTCGATGCGGAAATATCTAAGAGATGTGCCCTTACCGTTCTGTCCAGGCTGCGGGGCTGTAACCGTGATGGGAGAATTCCTCCGAGCAATTCATGAACTTGGACACACAGAACTGAAACGGTTTGTTTTCTGTAGTGGAATCGGTTGCTCGGCATGGATACCATCGCCACACTTTATGGCGGATTCCGTTCACACGCTACATGGCCGAAGCATACCAGTAGCCACAGGCATCAAACTTCTCCGTTCAGATGTTAACGTAGTTGTTTTCGGCGGCGATGGTGACATAGTAGGCATAGGGATGAGTCACTTCATCCACGCCGCTAGAAGAAACCTAGACATCCTCGTCATAATGGTCAACAACATGATTTACGGAATGACGGGCGGACAAGTCGCCCCGACCACGCCGTTCAAATCCAAAACAACAACAACCCCCTACGGAAGCTTCGAACCGCCCCTAGACGCCGCAAGATTAGCCGTTACCGCAGGGGCTAGCTACGTCGCCCGATGGACAACCGCCCAACCGAACGAACTTGAAGAATCCATAAAAAAGGCGCTCAAATTGGAAGGCTTCAGATTCATCGAAGTCACTAGCCAATGCCCAACCGCCTTTGGAAGAAGAGCAGGATTCAAAGACGCTGGCGAAATGATAAAATGGTTCAAAACCAACGCCATATCAATTGACAAAGCACAAAAAATGAAGACAGAATCTCTCATCGGCAAAATAGTGACCGGCGAGTTCATCCAAAGACAAAGATCAACACTTGTTGAAAACGTTTATGCGATGATTGAGGAGGCAAAGAAAGAAGTTGAAAAAGACTGAAATTCGAATAAGCGGTCTCGGCGGACAAGGTGTAGTCCTAGCAGGCCAAATTCTAGGCAGAGCCGCTGTATATGATGGCAAAAACGCCGTTCAGACCCAAAGCTACGGTGCTGAAGCCAGAGGAAGCATAGCCAAAAGTGAAGTAATAATAGCAGATGACAAAATCGGCTTTCCAATGGTAAGAAAATGCGATATACTAGTTGCAATGACCCAAGAAACAGCCGACAAAAACATCCACGACCTAAAAGAAGACGGAACACTTCTAGTCGACAGCTACTTGGTAAAAAACGTTCCAGAAACTAGGGCAAAAGTCTACAAAATCCCAATAACACAAACAGCTGAGAAGACGGCGGGAGAAAAACTTTACGCAAACATGGTCATGCTTGGAGCCTTAGCGAAGGTAACAGGCGTTGTAAGCGAAGCGTCTCTGGAAAAAGCCATAACGGAAGCCGTGCCCAAAAAAGCCGCTGATCTGAACATAAAAGCATATAAAATGGGAAGAGATATAGCGAGTTTACCTTAGTGCAGACATCGTCTGCATTTCAACGATCTGCAGGTATTTTGAGCCCTTTTGAGTAACCACATAAGTTCTTTTCTCACTAATCAAAAAGCCACAGCCAATCATATAGGTTAGATACTTTTCCGTCTGAATATGATTAAGTCTGGCACTCTGCATGATCTGTGTCTTCTTCAGTCCTCTCGAACCTCGGACAGACTTCAAAATGTCAGTCACAATCGTAGCGCGATCTCTGTACTTGAACGCATTGAATATTGAGAGATTTAAACCGAACAAGTTGCCCCCTCCTCAACATATAATATATAAGCCTTTACCTTTAAAAAGCTGTCTCTTTTCGTGAACCTTGAGAGTGTAACGACAAGGTGAAATTCCAATCGTACGTCATCTTTATAACAACATCAAACAGCATCTAAATCAAGGAGAAAAAGTTCTCTGCCACAGAAAATCACGTACGCAGACGCAGGAGTCGACAGGAACATGCGGACAGAATCTAAAAAAGCACTGCAAACTCTGAAAAGCACGTACAACTTTAGCCAGCTCGGTCCAGTGGTTCAGCTTCCCTATGGAAACATCTTCCCCGCCGGAGAAAAACGCTACCTAGACTTGCAGATTGAAGGAGTAGGCACGAAAGTTCTCGTTGCGCAACTGGCTCAAAAGTATAACACAATAGGCATCGACGGAGTGGCCATGACCGTTAACGATGTTATACGCTCCGGAGCCAAACCGTTGGCAATCGCTGACAACATCCACGCGCAAGCTTCAGATCCCAAACTGGTTAAAGAATTGTTGGAAGGCATAGCGAAAGGAGCAATCGAAGCCCGGTGCATTGTGCCCAGCGGCGAGATAGGCGATGTTGCGGATCTGATAAAAGGCATTGTGGAGGGCAAAGGCTTTGACGTGGTTGTCGCTGCAATAGGCGAAGTAACTAGAGAAAAAGTCATCACAGGAAAAGCCATCAAACCCGGCGACGCGATTGTCGGAATGAGAAGCTCCGGCTTGCACAGCAACGGCATATCACTCGCAAGAAAAATGCTGTTCAAACAATGGGGCGGAAAATACAAACCACATGAAATACCGGATGGGTTTGATAGGGAAATTGTGCAAGAGGTTTTAGAGCCGACGAGAATATACGTGAAGCCTCTGCTCAAAGTTGCAGAACAACTCCAGATAAAGGCAGCCGTGCACATAACAGGCGACGCCTACACGAAGTTCGAACGCATCACAAAGTTCTCAAAAGGCATAGGGTTTGAGTTCAATAACTTCCACCCGCAACCTATCTTTGAACTCATTCAAAGAACTGCTTCTGAACTTGGCGGCACAATAGCTGATAGTGAAATGTTCAAGACGTTCAACATGGGATGGGGTTTCGCAATAATAATAAACAAGACGGACACAAACGAAGCATTAAGCATCTTGTCAAAGGCTAAAGTTCCAGCTGAACAAATAGGACGAATAACGGCTTTGGAAGGCATCAAAATTCTGCACAGAAATAAGAAAATCGTTCTGAAATAGCTTTTGCATTGTAGATGATAAAAGCGTTTAAATTCTCTGCAATTGAACTTTAGCCCATGAAGTACCGTTTGAAAATTGAGGTCAGCCTGAAAACAGGTCACAGTGATCCTGAAGGCGAAACCACTGCTCACTTGTTGAAAGAGCTTGGCTACAAAACCGAAACAGTGAACGTAGGCAAAACCTACAGTGTCATCCTGAATGCGCAGTCGAAGGATGAGGCAAAAGGCAAAGCAGAAGAAATGTGTAAGAGACTCTTGGCAAACCCGACCAAGGATAACTACGCTATTCGGATCGAGGAAGAAGAATGAGCCACAGCCTCTACCTACGCAAAAGAACCGGGTTCACGCTATTTGAGATAAACGTGCTGGAAGCCACAGACAATCAGCTTCTGGAAATAAGTCGGGAACTTGGCATAGGCCTGAATTTGCAAGAAATGAAGGCTGTTCAAGACTATTTCAGGGAAAATGGGCGAAATCCGACGGATGTTGAACTCCAGACCATAGGGCAAACATGGTCTGAGCACTGCTATCACAAGACTTTCAAAGGCAAAATAAGGTTTAATGGAAAGGAGATCGAGAGTCTCTTCAAGACTTACATCGCAAAGACCACAAAGGAGATCAAGCCGCGTTGGTGTTTCTCAGTTTTTGCAGATAACGCTGGCATAGTTGAGTTTGACAAAGGTTACGGCATAGCTGTCAAAGTTGAAACACATAATCATCCGTCCGCGGTGGAGCCCTTCGGTGGTGCAGCCACGGGCACGGGCGGGGTCATCCGCGATATTCTCGGCGTGTGGGCAGACCCAATTGCATGCACGGACGTGCTCGGTTTCGGCCCGCTGGACTTTGATTACGAGAAGCTTCCAGCCGGGGTAAAGCACCCGAAGTATGTCTACATGGGCGTCGTGGGAGGCATAGGCACTTATGGCAACAACATGGGAATCCCAACCGTGAACGGTGCCATATATTTTGACGAAAGCTATGTTGGAAACGTTATCGTTTACTGCGGCTGCATTGGATTGCTTCCGCTTAACAAGTTTAGAAAGAACGCGAAGCCCAGCGACATAGTTGTTGTGGCTGGCGGTAAGACTGGTCGTGACGGCATTCACGGCGTGACTTTTGCTTCTGCGGAGTTGACAGAGAAGTCTGAAGAGGTTTCGCGTCCTGCTGTACAGATTGCTAACCCGATTGAGGAGGAGAAATTGAAGAGAGCTGTAATCGAGGTTCGCGACCGCCATCTAGCTTCGGCCATAACGGATTTGGGCGGTGGAGGGTTGTCGTCCGCACTCGGAGAAACCGCTGAAAGATTCGGTTGCGGCGCTCATGTAGAATTGGACAAAGTTCCGCTCAAATACTCTGGTCTGGCTCCTTGGGAGATCTATGTCTCAGAGTCTCAAGAAAGAATGCTGTTAACTGTGCCGCCTGATAACCTTGAGCAAGTTTTGGCAGTTTTTGAAAGGGAAGATGTCAAAGCCACGGCCATCGGTAAGCTCGCGGCTGACAAAGTTTTACGAATCTTTTATCGAAGTGAGAAAATTGCGGAAATGGACATTTCCTTCCTTTTCGAGCCGCCAACATCCGCCAAAACTGCCGAATACAAGCCTCCAAAACTCGTAGAGCCCATGTTTCCTGAGTCTGACGACCTGACTGAAGTATTGTTGCAGCTTTTGTCTTCGCCTAACATTGCAAGCAAGGAAAGCGTTGTGCGTACTTATGATCATGAAGTGAAAGGGAACACTGTGCTTAAACCATTGCAAGGCGAATATGCCGGACCGAATGATGCAGCCGTACTGAAACCTCTGAACGATTCATGGAAGGGTGTAGTAATCTCCTGTGGGATGAACCCTGAATACGGAAAGATTGACCCATACTGGATGTCTGCTTCTGTGATCGATGAAGCGGTGAGGAATAACGTGGCTGTTGGTGGTAGGCGAATTGCGTTGCTTGACAATTTCACGTGGGGCAATCCTGAGAAGCCAGAACGGCTAGGCAGTCTTGTGAAGGCGTGCGAAGCCTGTTATGATGTAGCATCCGTTTTGAAGACACCGTTCATCTCTGGAAAGGACAGCCTTTACAACGAGTCTCCGCTTGGACCAGTGACGCCGACCCTGCTCATCACTGCCTTAGGCATTTTACCAGACATTCGTTCGTCTGTCTCGATGGATGTGAAGACTCCAGACGACTTGATCTACATTGTTGGAGAAACATTTCTGGAACTTGGCGGTTCAGAATATTACAAACTGAAGGGTTTTTTGGGAAAGTCGGTGCCGAAAGTAAGGCTTAGTCAGGCGAAAAGAACTTTCAAGGTCATAACTGACGCCATTGATACCGGGCTAGTCAAAGCATGCCACGATTTGTCCGAGGGCGGATTGGCTGTTTCTGCGGCGGAGATGGCTCTTGCCGGCGGCTACGGGCTGGAGTTAGATTTGCGAAAGGTTCCACAGAAGGCTTTAACGCGCGACGATTTTGTTTTGTTCTCGGAGTCAAACTCCCGTTTTCTGGTGGAAGTTTCAGAGAAGAGCAGGAAGGATTTCGAGGCTTTAATGAAGGGAAAGCTATTTGCAGAAATAGGAGAAGTGACGAATACCCCTCACCTATGCATTCATGGTCTTAAAGGAAAAGTAGCAGTTGATACTTCGCTCAAAAGTCTACGGACGAGGTGGAAGAAAACGCTCAGCGGAGAAACCTGATTAT
>Ga0209253_10002205_pt1 | contig 17256 bp, 16 predicted proteins | sample FrelakmetBRP12BR_FD_187145 | JGI IMG/M metagenome (GOLD analysis project Ga0209253, IMG submission 187145) | Freshwater lake sediment microbial communities from the University of Notre Dame, USA, for methane emissions studies - BRP12 BR (SPAdes)... | ecosystem: Environmental > Aquatic >...
GACGTCGGTCCAACCAATCCGAATACTTGGTTGTGGGTAGGAATAGGAGGCGGTAGTGTATTTTTGGCAACGGGAGTGTTAGTTACCGTATTCTTGGTGCGTAAAAAGCGTCAAAAAATCCCCCCCATATGATTTTCTATTTTATTTTTTATTGTTACTACTACTCAAAAGGCTAACAATTGCTAGAATTTATTATCAATAGCATCACTACATAAGTTATGAGTATCATTCCTCAGCCTCTCCAGATATCTCCAAGAGAAGGATCTTTCACTCTCTCAAAAGAAACTTCGATCATAGCGGAAATAGCTGAACTCGCTGCCTATCTACGAACCATATTATCTTTCGATACAGGAATAATAGTAAATCTAGATGCAACTAGTTCCCAAATTCAGCTCCTTTTAGTCGAGGATCAGGAATTAAGTCCAGAAGGATATTCCATCAGCGTTAATCCAACCTCCATCACTATCAGTGCTCCAAAAGAACGAGGATTATTTTATGGAATTCAAACCCTACGACAACTGATCTATGAAAAAAATAAAAATTGGTGTGTGGACGGAGTAACCATCAAAGACAAGCCTCGATTTAGCTGGAGAGGGTTCATGCTTGATGTAGGACGGCATTATCATCCTGTGGATACAATAAAGAAACTACTAGATATTTTAGCTCTTCTAAAGATGAATATTTTTCATTGGGGATTAACGCAAGATCAAGGGTGGAGAATCGAGATTAAAAAATACCCAAAATTGACTGAGATCGGGTCTAAACGGAAAGACACAAAAATTGGGTCCCATTTATCTAAGAAATTTCGGGGTATACCTCATGAAGGATTTTATACACAAGATGAGATTCGTGAAATCGTTCAGTATGCGAAAGAACGATACATTACTATTGTTCCAGAGTTGAATTTGCCGGGACATTCCACTGCTGCAATTTCCTCTTATCCTTTCCTAAGTTGTACAGAAGAGCAAATTGAGGTAAAAACTCGACCTGGGATCTATCATGATATTTATTGTGCTGGTAAAGAGTCAACATTCGAATTTTTGGAAAATGTGTTCAACGAAGTATGTGAACTGTTTCCTTCAGATATAATACACATCGGTGGGGATGAAGCACCCAAAACGCGATGGAAAACGTGTCCCCATTGTCAAGAGCGAATACATGCTGAAGATTTGAAAGATGAGCACGAATTGCAGGTGTATTTTACTAATCGCATCGCATCATATCTGAAGTCGAAAGGTAAACGGATAATTGGGTGGAATGAAATCCTTGGGGATACACTTGAAGAAATGGCAATCGTACAGTGGTGGATTGGAAATCCAAAGAAAATAGGCAAATTCATCCCGTCTGGTAGAAGATTCATCATGTCTCCTTTTAAACACACTTATCTCGACTATAACTATCTTATGTTTCCCATGCGCAATTTTTATTTCGAACCAGTTCCTACCCCTATTGAAAAATATGAATCAGAAATTTTGGGAGTAGAAACCCCAATATGGACAGAATGGGTTCCAAATTTGGAACGGTTGGGTTGGCAAGTGTTCCCACGCTTATTTGCGATTGCAGAAGTCACATGGACAGATAAAACACTAATAAATTATTCCGATTATAAAAAGAGGATAACTCGTATGCTAGATTTCTTAGATAATCTTGATATGCCCTATGCACCTTTGGATGAAGTAGATCCCAGTAACTGGAAAAGGTACACCCATATAAGAAAGTGGTTGCAATGGCCGGAACTTTGAGGGAGTTTTTCAATGAAACATACTGTTTCCAAATTCATTTCATGGAGGTTCAGCGATGTTGTCCGCTATTCAAAAAAGAAATGTGAACATGAAACAAAAGTAATAAATAATTCTAATCGACATATAAATTAAAATGAGGTTATGATTATGACGAAATTTATCAAAATTACAGTGGTCAAGCAATTTGAACCTAAAGATATTATTGGAAAAGACTTTATCCGTGAGAATGGACGCAAGATCGAGAAATGCCCTTATAAGGAAGGCATGGAATTTTTTGTCGATGAAACTGGCAATATGCCTTCTGGCTTCTGTCACCACGCATGGTTCGGTTTGTACAAAAATATAAGTATTTTGGAATGTGGGGGTAATTTTCAAGGATGGACGGGCGATGATATGATATATACTGCATGTCCTGACGGTATCCGCCCCGTGATTTTTAAAATCGAACGAATCAATACGTAACAAAATATCTTACTCTAAAGTTATTTCTTGAATTAGAGAATATTATTTTCTCTGAAAGTGAGTTTAGAATTTCGATTATGAAAGATAAGATCAAGCAATAAATGATTCGCTGAATTTTTCATTTTAAGAGGGATACTCTTATGGTGAGACAAAAATCAACTAGAGGGAAATATCCGCAACTCAGACCGTTGTGGACGGCGGTTTTCATCGACATTTTGGGTTTCAGTTTGCTTATTCCATTTTTACCATTTTTCATGGATGATTTTGATGCGACTCCATTTGAAATCACATTAGTATTAGCGGTAAATGCGATATTTTCATTTATCAGTGGACCTATATTGGGAAAATTAAGTGATAAATACGGACGAAAACCCTTATTATTGATCTCACAGTTCGGTACATTAGCGGGATTCATCGTATTAGCATTTTCAACTAAACTCTGGATGGTCTTTCTCTCGAGAATTATTGATGGGATGTTTGGAGGAACCTACCCTATATCGAAAGCGGTTGTGGCGGATGTTGTAAAACCCGAAGATCGCGCCAAACAATTAACCAATATTGGAATCCTACATGTCTTGTCAAATATCATCGGTCCTGCACTTGGGGCTGCACTAGGTCGATTCGGAATAATCGGTCCTGGATTAATCGCCTCGGGATTATCTGTCATTATGATTATACAGACCTTGATTTTCTTACCCGAAACAGCACCTATTAAAACGGGTGCAACTACCGTATCCCAAACATATACCAATGCAACCACACCATCTGGATCTTCAGAAAGGAATATCTGGAAAAACAGAACCGCTCGATATCTATTGATCCAATGGGCATTTACAAGCTTATCGTTTATCGTTTACATTTCTAATGTTTCATTATTTGCGAATTTGAAGTTAGATATTACCACGCAACAGTTGGGTCTGCTGTTAGCGATACAGGGTATTTTCCAAATTATAATACGCTTTACGGTGTTTGTCCCGATGCTAAAACGACTGGGAGAGGAAACTACCGTAAAAATCGGTCTGGGAATATTCGTGGTGTCATATTTCGTAATGGGATTCGTATCTAATCAAATTCTGTTCGCTATTGTTTTATCGGGGGTGAGTTTTGGAGCAATATCCACCCGTGGTATCTTGAGTGGATTTTTGAGTAAATCAGTTCCACCCAGTGAACAAGGAAAAGTGATGGGGTATTCCAGCTCGATTGACAGCATATCTCAGATTATTGGACCTTTATTAGGCGGTTTGTTCCTCACTTCGTTACCGTCAATATATTTTGGATTGCTTCCAAGTTTACTTTCTCTTTTCGGTTTTCTCATGATTTTCAAGAAGTTAAAACTCAACTATTCTCAACCAGTAATACCGATGGAAGAAACTCCGACTCGAGTGGTCTCTATTCCAGATCCTTGTCTAGAAAATGCAACTGCTTGTGTAGATGACTGATTCCATTTTTTCTATTTATAATTCCCCTTGAGTGCAAATAGAATGTGATTTATTGCATTTTAACCGATTACCAACTTCTAGCTATTGTCCAGTATTCTTTTACCTTTTTGGAGCATGATAGGCAAAATATCTCTTTTTTCGTGGGCATAAATTGGTTCATTTCACCATGTTTCAATTTCTTACTAGGTTTCTTTAGGAAATTGAAATATCTTACGGGAACTCCAAGAAATCGTAATCCGTCTACTCGTTTTTCTATTTCCGCTGCGCATTCATTTTCTCCACAAAATGGAATTTCAGCAATACCCCTTCCGTTTTCAAGCCAATCATACGCCTCTTCTAGATCCTCAGTGATGAGTATACGAGACCGTGTATCTTCGGCCACTTTTAATGCCATTTCGTTAAAGATTTGAATGAAAAGGGATTTTATCTCATTAACGAGTTCCTTTGGGGAAGCAGTTGATATTGTGAGCTTTTCACCCGTATCTCGTCGAACGATGGTGATATGCCCTTTCTCGAGGTCTTTAGGTCCAATTTCTATTCGAATAGGAACGCCTTTTTGTTCCCAATGGTAGAACTTTGGAGCGGGTTTAAGATTTCTGTTGTCGATTTCTACTGTGAAATGCTTCCTGAGGAGTTTTATAATCTTATCGACTTCCTTTTGCACAATCGCTTCCTTTTCCTTGAATATTATTGGAATGATAATAATTTGGATGGGAGCAATATTAGGGGGTAGAACTAATCCTTTATCATCCCCATGCATGGCGATCGGAGCTGCAATACCTCTCTCACTTATCCCGTAACACGTCTGATAGGCAAATTGGGTTTCCTTTTTAAGATTTTCGAATTTAATGTCGAATGTTTTCGAAAAATTTTGTCCCAGATTGTGTACTGTTCCAATTTGAAGAGCTTTGTGATTCCCTGGTAAAATCGCATCGAAGGCGATAGTGTAATCTGCACCGGGAAAGGTGTCCCATTTGGGGCGTTTGTTAACCACATACGAGATACCTAACGTATTGAAATGATCCGAGTATAGCTTTACTGCTTCAGCAATTTGTTGTTCAGTTTCCTCTGGAGTTGCATGCACAGTGTGTGCTTCTTTAAATGTGGTGATCTCACGTACTCGTAGCATGGGGCGGGTATTTTTTCCTTCCCATCGAAATGTGTTTACTACCTGATATGTTTTTAAGGGTAAATCCGTATGAGATCGTATCCACAGTGCAAACATGGGATATATTGCAGTTTCTGACGTGGGACGTAACGCAAGCTTAATATCTAATGGAGTAAGTCCTCCGTGAGTGACCCAATATACTTCATCCTCGAACCCTTTAACGTGTTGTGCCTCTTTCATAAATTGAGGTTCAGGCACTAATAATGGGAACATATATTCTTCATGTGGGACTTCTGTGTTATTTAAAAGATTCCGAAGAATTGCCAATATGTTTGTTCTGAGCTTAAAGCCATAGCCTTTCCAGACACCGCATCCTTTCAGATTATAGCGGTAATCTAGCACATCAGTTCTCAAGAGGACTTCATTTAACCAATCGATGAAATTCTCTTCCCGCGATGGGAGTTTTTTTATCTCATCTTTATTGTCTTGCATTCCCATTTGTCATTCAACCGGATTGTTAGGGATCGATTGATACAAAAATCAGTTTCCCAATAAAATTTTCGATTCCAGCAAAGATTGAATCTAATGGCATATTCACATTGGTTTTCTTCCACAACTAAGTAAGGAAATTGGATTTTCTCGATCAACTTGAACTTGAATCGCTTCATATCCAGCAAGTATCAAGAATAACATCAATTCATCCTTTGTGAATGCTCTTAATACAGTATCATCTTCAAAGGTATCAATAACTTTCCCGGAATCATTTCGTATTAAATATTCTGCATGCCATTGCCATGTAAATCCCTGTTCTAGTAATGTCTTACTCTTAGATTTTCGTGTTATATATTTGGATTCATGAGTTGTTTCGCTTTTAAAATTAGTAAATATAGCTTCAGCATAAAAATTGTCAAATACAAACCACCCTCCTGGCTTTAAAACTCGATTTACCGACTCACAACAGTCAATGCAGTCCCTATTGGTGGTTAGATGTGTGAAACTCCTCCCCGTACAGACAACTGCATCGAATTGATTGTTTAATTTTGAAGGTAGATTTCTCATATCTCCTTGTATGAACGTGCCATCGGGATTAATCTCTTGAGCAATTTTAATCATATCACTACTTAGATCTAATCCTATACAGTCATAATGCTTCAGAAAATATTTTGTTAAGGAACCTGACCCACATCCTAATTCTAAAATTTTTTTCACATTATAATTCTTCAAAAATAAATCATTGAAAAGATTGAATTCATGAGCATAATCAAAAATGTCTTTGTAAAGGTCATGATACACTCGTGCTTTCTCATTATAGAGTTTCATGAATTTAAATATACACAATACGGTTCATATTTTTATTCATATAATCCCTTTATCACTCGATGGATATGCAAACATCATCAGAGCATTTGGGAAAACTTCGGTTAGAATTGGAAACTATGCGAAGAATTCGAAAAAGTGGGATACATCCCATCGATATCCTCGATCAAATGCTAGATGATATGTTTCAACTGGCAAGGTCTGGAATTCGCATAAAATATCCGAATGCATCACCCGAATTTATTGAACAAGAGTTAATAAAACTCGTAAATAGGGATTTCAAACTAAGAAATAAAGGAAAATAAAATACAAGAATAGGTTCTGGACATGGAGGATGTACAAAAAGTTTTAATGCGCACTACAAAGGCTTTGAATGAATCCAATTTAGATTATGTTATCGTTGGAGGTATTGCAGTAATTTTGAAGGGGAGGATGCGTACAACCCTCGATGTAGACCTTATAGTAAAAAACGATCTTATAGCTTTCAGAACTTTCCTAAAAATTCTTCAGAAGTATGATTTCGACGTGGATGAAGAACAAGCAGAATATGCAATTAATGAGGGATTTAATTTTACTGTTTTTGATAATAAATCTCCACTCCGTTTGGATATTAAGCTGGCAAAACAACTCGACGATATTGATGTTCTAAAACAGGCAGAAGTCCACCATTATCATAACATTCAATTAAAAATTGCTCCTGTAAATTGGATTTTATATAGTAAAATCTCATATATTGGCTCAATTAATGATTTAAGTGAAGATCAAGTATTAAAATTGAGCGATGTACTTGATTTCATTTCGATATGGGAAGAAAATAAAGATACTATTGACAGAAAATGGTTAAAGCACAAATGTGAATCCCGAAATTTGGGTGGCACATTGAAGAAGATACTGCTAATAATTCAAAAAATAGATACAGAAAAAATTAATATTTGAGATCTTGTCGTTGTTCCCTCATTCGTCTATAAGAATCCAACCCAATACAGAATCGACAATCCTTTAATATGTCGCAAAATTCATCGGATATTAAATTGTTTGAGGAAATCCTATTCACTCATGGAAAAAAAACTGAAAAAATAGAAACATAACCAACTCCTAATGCTACATGCAACAATGCGAACAATCCGCCCACAATTGTTAGTGATTTATACGTAAATCCTTCGACATTATTCTTTCGAGCTAATTCTAGAGTCATCATATCGCACGCTGCTCCTTGTGGAAGAAAATTTCCTAAATTGATTCCTAGCGTAAAACTCATTAAAACAGGATTTGCAGGAATGTTGCTATGAGTGATTATTTTGGAGATGATGGGTATGAGCATTATCGTTAGAGGGGCGTTATCTAAAAATCCCGATAGAACGGATGTAATCACTATGATTTCAATTGACAAAACTATGATATTATGAGTTGACCAAGATTCGATTAATTCTTCGATTTTTTGGACTAATCCGATTAAATCCAACATATATACCATGATAAAAAGGCAGATAAAGAAATAGATGAGTTTAGGATCGATCTTCCTTAAAAAATACGAAACATCAGGTCGTTTTTTATCCCCATTTTGTTTTATTGGATTCAGTAAAACAAACAAGATTAAACCTATCGGACCGGTGATGATGATTTGTGGGATAATTCCTAATAAAATAACGAAAAAAATGAGGCCAATCAAGTTTCTAATGAACACATTTCTCTCAATTTGGATTTTTAATAACGATTTGGATCCAGCATCTCCGTCTGTCTCTGATGATCTTACATTAATTCCATCATCCGAGTGATTCTGTATTTCTGGTGAGTGATTTTTTTCAGTCCCTTGGATGTTATTTTCTAATATCAAATTCCGTTGTTCGATATATTTTTTTAGCAAAATCCGATCCAATAACAAAAGTGTTATGGCGGTTACAACAACGAAATATACTCCTAAATACACTAAAAACCAATACACTGGTAGATTAAAGTGACTTGCGATGATAAGATTTTCTGCAGAACCAAAAGGAGTCAATGTACTAGCGATATTAATACAAATTGTAATGCCAAATAAGTATGGCACAGCAGATATCTTCATTTTTCTGCAAGCTTCAATTGCAATAGGCACAAAAATAACAGCTACTGATAAATCCTGAATTAGAGCTGCAATTAATGTGGAGGTAATACACATCGCATAAAACAATTTTCGAGGAGCATAATAGAATTTATTTACAATCCTTTTTGCGATAGCATCAAAAAAGTTGATCTGTTTTAAAATTTCCACTATTGTGAATATGCAAATAAGAAAGCAAATTACTTCCCAATCAACTGCTAAAATGATTCCTATGAAATCTTCCGGAGTTTCCAGTGGGATTAGAAATGTAGAAACTATGATTGATATAAAAACGACCGCTATTGAAGAGAGAAGGTAATCCCATTTATCAAAAAACAGTGATATAATTAGCGCTAGTAAACACAATCCTATGAATATCTGCAATATTAATTGGGTATTCACTTTACATTTTCCACGTTTTTAAAAAGATAGGAATCCAAACTTCGCAGTACCTTGAAATCGGATTATTCTAGAGGTGATTTATATTTATAATTATAAAGCGGTATGTTCCCCGGATTCCTAAATTTATTCTATGACACTAGGAATTTAAAAGTATCCCAACTGAAGAAAGGAAACCGCACAAGAGTGCTAAAACGCAATAGGAATATGAATATATTCAGAATTGAATTTTAATCTCTTGCAATGCAATATTGCAAATTACAAAATTTGTTGATCATGAAATCTAAAGAATTCCAATCCAGTACAGAATCGACAATCCTTCAAGTTGAAGAATTGATTCCACCATAAAGAATATCCACAATACTAAAAAACTTTTAATATTAATTGCTTTTTTCACTTTCTCAGAAATGTTCCATAAAGTGTCGAAATCCAGAGTAGATTTCTTTATATATTTTAACATTCGGAGTGGTAGTGTCAACAAATTAGTTCCAATTAAAATTCCTATAGCAATAAATGGAGTTTTAATCAAAACATCCTTTTCTCCAATAAAAATTGTAGGTAAATAAAAGTCAAAATAGTAAATACAAAATCCCACAATACAAATAAACGATATTAATGTTTGCACAGTAGGGGCATTAAAGACTGCAATGAAGAGAAAGAAAACAGCAAGTATGAGCATTAAGATCAAACTAACTGCATGGAACCAGATATTTTCATATCCCAGCACTCCAAATCCTAGAATTTTTACTACGGAATCAAGAAATAATATAGCATAATATACATAAACGGAGAATAGAACTCCCCGTAAAATTTTTATTAGATATTCCATCCAAGGAGTTTTGGGAGAGATTTTGCCCAGCCAAATATATCCAATCAAGTTTCCTGTAAGAAAAATGGTCCCTAAAAAAATACCAAAAAGCGGAGTCAATACCCACAATTTAAAATCCTCCTAAAGATTGCGGTACTAAAAAACCATCGTTTTGGACAAATTCCACTTGATCCAAGACTTTATTTGTGGTAGTAACTGTCTTCAATCGTATTTTATCGGGAGAAAATTCGAGAAATGTCAAGGACGGTCCCATCGCTTGAGATTGACTGAATTCTTGAGTTCGAATGTATGCATTTTGTAAACCGGATCCTCCTCCTAAACACAGATAGGTATAATTTTGATAATAAAATCGCTCATAGGCATGCTTGTGCCCATAAATTGCTAAAGATACATTATACTTTTCAATTACTGGGATTAGATTTGCCATTAACTCCTCATTGTTACCTAAGGAGGAGAATATTTGCCGATGGAAGATTAAAACACGGTAATTTTGATTTTGACCTTTCTCTAATGTCTGATTTAGCCATTCATAATGCAAATCATTCTCATGAACTCCTTTGCGAACATCTCCCCCATCCGCAAATTCTGCCATCACAAACTGGGTATTGCTCCAATTAAATGAGTAATATCGACCATTGGGATGGGATTGTGTAAAATATGTTGTATAGAATGAATCTGTGTCATCTCCATCATGATTGCCAGGAACTGTGATTATTGGAAATTTATTTACGAATTTTTCACTTACCTTAAAGAAAAAATCCCATGACTTCTGATCATGTGGTAATTGAACCACATCACCTGCAATCGCAATAAAATCCGTATCTTCTATCTTACCGAGTGCTGTTGCGACTAAATCATAATGCCCAATCCCCCAAAGTTGCTGTGTATCAGATATCAACGTAATATTAAATGAATTTCCGGGATTTGGAGCGGTTTTAAACGTTCCAATCTCCGATATAGGATTTCCCCCATTATCTTCAACTTGATAGAAATATCGTGTTTGAGGAGCCAATCCGGTTAATTTTGCATGATGAATTGATACAAGAGTATTGTTGTCATATGAAAAGCTTAGGTTACCCGGTGAAATTCCATATTTTACATGAGACTCCTCTTCATTGAGCGTTTCCCACGAGATATAAATTTCTGAGTGAGGATCTATACCCCCCCAATGTACATAAGGATCTTTTTCTCTTGCAGATGAAAATTGAATTGCAGCTACAACGGAAAAATAAAGAAATAACGGACTTATAAGTAGTAAGTTTAGTAAAATTTTGCGGACAAAAATTCTGGATTTTCTCATCTACATCCCTTATATTCACCGTTGGTTGTTGATCTGTTGTTCTTCAGTAATTGAATCAAGCACAGGGTTTCCGCAATTAAAGCAGGTTTTTTCATACCAAGAAAATGTTTCTCCACACTTGGGACATTTCCATCTGTTTTCCTGATATTTTAACCATTCTTGGCATCCTTTTTCTTGAAGAATCTTGAATCTTATCTGTGCGACATTATGATGAGCTAAGTTGTATTTTTCCTTGGAAATTGTATAGATCTCACAGGGGTACTCCGGGCATTGAAAACAATAATCGTATCCCTTAGCCTGAGCGCATGGACGTCTAGTGCATCCTTTGCAATTTTCGAAAACATCTTGGGATTTGCATCCATGACACTGTAATTTCATCCCTTTTATTCTCTCTTTCCACTGTTCTGGAACTATATCAATTCGATTCTGTGTATATGCACATAAAACAAAGCAACTACCACAGTATATTCCACAATAACTATCGTATTGGAATTCCATTTCATTCACTAATTTTTAATCGTTTTTTGCTCTCTTTTTTTCTTTTAGACCTTTAATGCTGTAATATATTGCTTCAACAATAGCAAAGGAACCAAATAGATACCCAAAGAATATGGGAATACTTATCCGGTTTTCATAATATTTCTCGAACATTTCACCAAGGAAAATTAAGGGACTGAAAACGTCATACCATGCATTGTTATATCCGATTGAAAGATCAACCGATCCTGAAGCATTGTATACAACAGTTGTGTTGCGTGCTCTTAATTCCTCCATCACTGCTTCTGCTGTAAACTCAGTGGTATTCATAACGGTCCATGCCCATACATTCATCGGTGTATGCATATCTGTACCAGAAATCTTTCCAAATCCCCCCGTATCGTTACACCATAAATCTGAATCATAGTCATACACCCATTCATTTACTATTTCGATGTAATCTACGCCCCACGCCAAAAGTTGTTGTCTGGTCGGGTGTTTAGGCATTCGTTCAAGACTCCATGGAATATGATCAACAACAACTACTGCTCCTTGAAAATGGGCTTCATCTATTGCTTCCTGAATTTGGGCATCGGTTGGATCCCATGGGATTTTTAAATTCCAATCCGTGAGTCCTAAAAAATTAAGATGAATTCTACCAGTAGTATACTCCATTCCTTGAATAATTATAAAGTCACTAGCGTATTCTGTGGCTAAATCTTGAAGATCTTTCGAATTCCTTATATTATTATGATCCGTTAAAACCATAGCGTTGAAACCATGAGCGATATGCCATAATATGTTCTGTCGTACAGTTAAGATTCCATCACTATATTTTGTGTGGGAATGCTGATCGAAAATGATGTTATATTCAGAAGCATTAACCTCTGGAACTTCATATTCCCATCCAAAACTATCGTCATTATACCTATATTCTCTCGGACCATATACTGAGAGCAATATTGAGGGAACCATAACCAATACAATCACTAACATGAAAATCCCAAAATCCTTCAAAATCTGCAACCATTTGCGCTTCGTTTGAATCACCACTTGTGTAAATAATGCACAACAATTATCGTATAGTCTCGAATAAAAAAGTTGGTGCTATTTATGATTAGATGAAATATTCAACTATGGAAGATTAAATGAGATTCCTGCAATTAACTCTAATAAACGTTTCATAGCGTACTGTCTTTATCTGCTGAATTTACGTTTTTACCTTGACGAAATTTGAACTTTATTAAATTTTTCCTCTCTTCTTAATAATATTTTTAAATCCAGAATAACTAGTATAATTTGTGGGTAAAAAATGGGAGAATCCAATGAAACGTTTGTGAAACACCTATCAAGAAGTATTTTAGTTACTTTAGGAGTAATGATGTTGATCATATTCATGATCATATTGAACATCGAAATTTCCAATATGCCGAAGCTAATGCCAATTACCATATAGATCAAAAGAATATTCAATTTTTTTGGGGTATATATCACCCCTAAATCCTAGTTTTTACGGTTTTACACACAAATTTTAATTAGGATATTTTATTGAATTCGCAAAGTTAAAAAAAAGAAAGTCAGACGATCTAGATAAGGTAATTACATGGCATTGAAAGCTTTCGTAACAGGAGCTAATGGATTCATAGGGAGTTTTTTATCGAAACATCTTGCAGAGCAAGAATTGGATGTACACGCCTTTATTCTTAAGGGAACCGATATTGAACTATTAAAAAATATTTACCCTTCGATGAAAAACATCACGGTGATTGAAGGAAACATTCTCGATAGCAAATTATTGGAACTACATCTGAAGAATTTCGATTATGTATTTCATTTAGCTGGGGTTATCCAGGGGTATGATCAAAAGGATTTTGATAGAATTAATCTAGATGGTTCTAGAAATATTCTCAATGCCTGCTTAAAGAATAATCCAAATTTGAAGCGATTAATCCTTATGTCTTCAAGTACCGCAGCAGGTATCGGAACCCCTGAAGATCCTCTTACTGAAGATAAACCTCCTCAACCTGAATTGTACGATTTCTATGGAAAATCCAAATATCGAATGGAACTATTAGCGAGGAAATACAAGAATGAATTACCGATAACGATAGTGAGATCGTGCGTTGTTTTGGGTCCGGGTAATAAAGTGATTCAAGGTAACTATACAGTCATAAAACGAGGAATAAAATTCCTCAGTCCTGGTCCCAGACGTGAGATAAGTATAATAGATGTCGAAGATCTCGTAAACGGCATATATCTTTGCGCAACGGTTCCCAATGCAAAAGATGAAGTATTCTACTTCTGCTGCGACGGTTCACTTTCTTTAGCAGACATGCAAGAAATCACTAATTATAAAATTTTTAATCGAAAATATGGAAGTTTAATAACAATTCCCATACCAAAACCCCTGCTATTTGTCGTAGCAACTCTAATGGAACTTGCTGCAAAACTTAGAAAAAAACCAGCTCCATTCTTAAATAGGCAAAAAGTTCCAGCAGCATACGCAAAAGGACAAGTTGTGTGCGCCGAGAAAGCAAAAAGAATTCTCGGTTGGTCTCCACAACATTCTATTGTGTCAACTGTGACACGGGAAGGCAATTGGTTCAAAAAACACGGGTGGATAAAATGAGTAATATAACGGATGAATTTGATTTTGGGAAGAAAATAGTTTCACAAAAAGATCTACTGCTTTTTAGCATTCCTGTGAGTATTTTATTTGCTATTACAGGCATGGATTTCATCGGATACTTGATCTATCTTGGCACTCGAGGCAATCCAACAGAAATTTACACTCGTAGTCTTTTAAATGTATTATTAGTTGGTTTTCTTTTAACCGCAGTGATTTTATTTCTCATTCCCTATCTTGTAAACAGATATCGATGGAAAAAACCGTTCTCTTATTTTGGTACATCGCTGGGAAAATGGAAAGTCGGAATAGCAATGATTGCAGTGGCACTTATCATCTCACCCCTATTCTATTTTAACTCCCAGAATCAATTATTAATAGATACTTATCCTCTCACAAAAGAAGTTTTAGTAGCATGGCCAATTTTTGTAATTTATGAACTAATCTATGTCTTATTTTATTATATTCCTTATGAATTCTTTTTTAGGGGGATTTTACAACTGGGTTTAAGTAAATCATGGAAGAAATGGCAAAGCATTTTATTTGTGACGGTTCTTACCACAATATTACATATTACGAAACCATGGATAGAACTAGTTGCATCATTTATTGCGGGAATAATCTTTGGTATTATTGCAGAGAAAACGAATTCTTGGGTTTATGTGTTTTTCATTCATAGTATCGCTGGCGTAATGACCGACTTATTCTGCGGATTGGGCTATTTAGGGGTACTTTAAGATATGTCAAAAAAAACAAAAACTCGAATATTAATCACGGGTGCAAATGGTTTTGTGGGTACTAATCTTACCAAATATTTAAGCCAAAATCCCACTTTTGAAGTGTTTGCCATGGTTCGTGACAAAAGCACTATCCGATTTTTAAAGGATTTTCAATTCAAAGAACATTCTCACGACAAATTTTTCGAGATAGTGGAAGCAAATTTAAATGATGAACAGTCCATTATCACTGCTTGTCAAGATATGGATGTTGTTGTTCATTTGGCTGGATTGGTCAGCGATTGGGGAAAAATGGAAGTATTCTGGAAAGAGAATGTTGAAGGAACGAAAAAAGTGCTTGTTGGTGCCACTAAAGCCAAAGTTAAGCGGGTGTTATACTTAAGTTCCTTAACAGTGCATGGATTAAATGGTCACACATACGACGATGAAGAAACACCTCGAATCGATAGAGGATTTGCCTATGCAGTAACAAAGAAAATCGGGGAGGATTTATTATTTGAATGGATTGAGAAAAATCCTGATGCAGATGGTGCAGTTATACGTCCGGGATACATCATTTATGGACCCTACGATAGAAACACGTATATAAGAATATTAGATCAACTTGTAAAGGGAAGATTTGCCTATATCAATGGCGGAAAGCGATTAATTTCATATATATATATAGAAAATCTTTGTTACGGAATAGAGCAACTGATTAAGGCAGCGAAAATTCATGGTGCTTACAATATTCTTGATGGAAACATGAATTGGCGTGAATGGATAGCGAAATGGGAAAAAGCAATTGGAAGAAAAATAAGAAGTATAAGCATCCCGTATTTTCTGATAACTCCGTTAACTGCTCTTTTGGTAGGACTATACAAATTGTTAGGGATCAAAAAATCTCCACCACTGAATTTTTATCGAATCAATATAATGCGGAAGGATCTAGCATATAATAATCATAAAATGAAAGCGGATATTGGGTATAATCCACCTATAGAGTTAGAAGAGGGAATTCAAAGGACTTTGGAATATTATTCCACAACCAAAAAGAAGAGTTCTCCTAATCCCACATAAAAGTCAATTATCCTTGCACCATCGATACTTCTTCTGTATCCGTGTTAAGCAAGATGCCTTGTAGTTTTCCATTCTGACAGGTACCCGAATTAGCATAGACACCGTTTTCCTTGGAGACAATTTCATGGTAATGAGTGTGCCCAAGAATACAAATATCATACGTCTTAAGGAGTTGTGCAGCATATTTAATTTGCCGTTCTTTCAGCATGGACTTTTCTCCGGGGCGTCGTAGCATGTGTGGCCATAAATCTAAATTTGGGCTGATTAACCGTTCAAGACCTCCTACTAACCATACAAAAAACCTAACAAATATATTATTCATCCAAGGATCCGCCTGGAATCCATGTAAAATTATTACTCGCTTACCCGATTTTGTTCGAATTTCATCTCTATATAATCCATCTATACTAAAATCATGATTCCCCACTATACGAATGTATTTTGGGTCGTTTTCAAATACAGAGATCAGTTTTTCGTGCACTTTCTTGACTTTCTTCCACCGCGATTGCCACAATTCATAGGTATCTCCGTTTAAATAAACTCGATCGGGATTCTGGGTTTTTATGAAATCCAAAAATTTCTGTTCTCGTTCAACAAGTTCTTCCCCATAACCAAAGTCATCCGACTTGCTCCCATTTCCCAGGTGCAAATCAGATACAACTAAGATTTTCATAAGATCTAGATGAAATGATCATCCATATATATATCGACCGTGATTGGAAATTGTGCTTATGAATATCGAACGTGTGTTTTTAGGTTTCCGAGTTTGACCGTTTCCTTGGGTAGTTTCCTCCATTCATTTCCATAACATTAGTTTTCTCGTGGATGCAGGGTAGGTGGAATTTATGGAAGCTTTCTACTCGATGCCATACGATATCCCAATACTGCCATCATTCTATGAGATCCAATTGTGTATTTGAGTAGATAATGCTGCGATGCATCTCCTTAGCTTGTTCAGATCAATTGCCAGATCCCCTGCATACCCTCCCATATTATGAAAAAATAACATCCCAGCGATTATTACTCCTCGGAGAATGTCTAATCCAACTACGCGGTGGGACTTTTTAGATTCCATGAAGGTAGTCAAATCTTCTTCTATTTATAACTTCATAGAGATATAGAAAAAGAAAACTAACGAATCTTGCGAAATGCCCTAGAACGGGATTTTTTATATTTTAAGCGTTCTACCAGCTTTGGGTTTCCGTTTCTTATTGTGTCTCAATTTAATTCTAAGTTAGTTCAATATTTTCATGAATCACCTTATATCACAATCCAACAATATTTTATAGTTTCGAAATTGATATTGTTTACTAGTGTTATAGTATCATTCCATTTCCAATCCTTAGTCCTCCAATAATGCATTCTATTTCGTGAAAATTGGAATTCTTTTAGAAAGTGCATAGCAAATATTATGTTTTGAAACATTTAGTACGCTTGACAACGCATTAAGAGTTATTACACGACAGAAGATTGCGGACCAAATTAGTGAGGAATTAGTATCTTGAAGAAACCATCCCACCACTAATTAATATGAGATATATATAGATGAGAGTGATAAATATTTCTAAGAATTAATTTTGGAGAGAGATTAATGGAATTATTTGATTTTGGATTTACGACAAAATATCAACCATTACCAGTTAGGATAAGTAAAGGAAAAGTTAAATATCCAGATCTTGAAGAA
>Ga0209253_10002206_pt1 | contig 17253 bp, 15 predicted proteins | sample FrelakmetBRP12BR_FD_187145 | JGI IMG/M metagenome (GOLD analysis project Ga0209253, IMG submission 187145) | Freshwater lake sediment microbial communities from the University of Notre Dame, USA, for methane emissions studies - BRP12 BR (SPAdes)... | ecosystem: Environmental > Aquatic >...
GGCTCACAGCGCTGGCGGACCAGCCTTCCACGCACAGGACGGGCGGCGAGCATCACGCCAGGCGTGCCGCGAGCGCGAAAGGCGGATTGCGCCCATACTTCGGCGTTTGGGCGCTGTTCGGCGCCTCGTCAGGGAACTGGAGCAACATGAGCAAGGCGAAGAACGTTCCGCTCAAGCCGACCTACACACCGCCGAGCCTGGTGGTGTGGACTGATGAGCGTCTGGCTGCGCTCGACAAGACGCAACTGGCGAATCTGCTCGAGAACCTCCAGACGCAGCTCACCAGCGGGCGAGTCTCGGAGGCCACGGCCGTCGACCTGGAGGTGCGGATCAAGTCGAGACTGCCGACCCCGAAAGCCGCGCCCCGGCGCAAGCGTCCGCGCAGCGAGATCCGGGCCGAAGCGCGGGCGGCGGAGCAGCTTGGAGATCTGGCCGCGGAGCTCGCGCGCCGCTACGACCTCAGCGCCGAGTCCGCGGTCAAGGCGTCGGCGGGAACAAAGGGGTTCCGTGCCGAGCCCATGACCGACAGCAAGGGGCACGCGCGAACGGGCGCTTCGGTCAGGGGCGGCGTGGCCGCGGTCGAGCGCTACGTTGGGTACCGCAGAGGGGACTCGTTCGCGGGTCTGGCGTTCGTCCTCCTGTCGGACGATTCGGAGCGACCGGGGTACGTCCTGCTTGGAACCGACGATCTGATGGGCGATGAAGCGGCCGACAACGAGTACACGCCGCTGGCGGGTCAACATGGCTGGTCGGCGACTTCGCGCGCGCGCATGCGGGCCCAGGCCGTGTCGGGATTCGACGAGGGCGCACAGCGCTACGAGGAATTGCTTGCGCGGATGGTGTCGGGGCAGCAGTGAAAGGGTGGAATCCGGGACACGCCGGGAGTGCGAGGCGGGCAATTCCTCATTTCAAGCCCTTCTGGACAAAAAGATAGTCCTCGACACGGGACCGGTCTTCGCGTATCTTTCGCGTGCTTTCGGTTTAAGTCGCGCTTGTTCTAGGTTATCTCCCGTCCGCTGTAAAGCGGATTCTGAGTTCTCCCCAGTTCACGTTTCTTGATCGTTCGCTCGCCGCCGGGCATTTCCTGCGGTGAATTCTTCTCACCATCAAGGAACGAGAAAATGGCACAAGGTACAGTCAAGTGGTTCAACGACGCCAAAGGTTTCGGCTTCATCACGCCGGAAGATGGCTCCAAGGACCTGTTCGCACACTTCTCCGAGATCCAGGCCGGCGGCTTCAAGTCGCTGACTGAAGGCCAGCGTGTGCAGTACGTCACCAAAGACGGCCCCAAGGGTCCGCAGGCTTCGCAGATCCAGGTCATCTAAGGATCGCGCAGCAGGAAAAGACCGCGGCACGCCGCGGTTTTTTTTCGCCCGTACGCCGTGCAAGGCCCGCGTTGGGTGGCCTACCGGGACTCCGGCTCGGCCGTCAGCACCATCAGCATGTCCGCGTACCACGCGACGTTGAGACCGAGGGCGTCGTCGATCCGCGGGTCGCGCGTGCGCATGTCGAGCATCGACGAGTGCACTCCGAGGAGCTTCCACGGCAGACCCGGTGGCCCGTCGGCGCGCAGCACGACCGGCGCACCGCTCATCCCGCGGTGCGTGCGCGCGTCGGTGAGGAAGCATCCTTCACCCTGGAAGCGGATGCCGAACGAGGACGCGATGGCTGCCTGCCGGACGACTGGCAGTTGATGGACGGTGTCGTAGAAGCCGAGAGGGAAGCCGACGATCTGCAGCCTGGTTCCCACTTCCAGTTCCTCGAGCGAGCGCTGGAGGTGATCGGGCCCGAAGCAGCGCAGCTGTGCCGACGCCGGCAGCAGCGTGCGGTCGATCTCGATCGCTGCGACGTCGACCTCGCCACCCTGGTCCTTGCCCTGGCGCCAGATGGCCAGCCCATCGCGGTACAGGTCGAGCGACAGGGTGGCGAACCGCGTCAGGTCGTGCACGTCGAGGTGGATCGGAATCTCGATGCGGTCAGGCAGGTGCGCTGACGGCTGGTCGAACAGCACGTGCCGGCTCGTCACGAGAAACAGGCGTGCGTCGCGTTCGAAGAAGAAGCCGCTGGCCGCCGTGAGCAGATGCGCGCCGAGGAACGTCGAAACGCGCGTCGTGGTTAGGAGGATGGGTTCGACCATGACCGACGTTACCGCAACGGTTCAAGGCTTGCCGAAGGCGTGAAACGACCGAGGCGCCAAGTCAGGGCGACCAGGGCCGCGCTCGCGAGCCCTTCGCACGCGAGCGCGGCGAACCGGGATCGCGGAATCCGGCGCGCTAGAGGATCTCCGCCGCGTGGTCGGCCAGCCGCGAACGCTCGCCCCGCTGCAGCGTCACGTGCCCCGAGTGCTGCCAGCCCTTGAAGCGGTCCACCACGTACGTAAGGCCGGACGAACCCTCGGTGAGGTAGGGCGTGTCGATCTGCGCGATGTTGCCCAGGCACACGACCTTGGTGCCGGGTCCGGCCCGCGTGACCAGTGTCTTCATCTGCTTCGGCGTCAGGTTCTGCGCTTCGTCGATGATCAGGAACTTGTTGATGAACGTGCGGCCTCGCATGAAGTTCATCGACTTGATGCGGATGCGCGTGCGGATCAGGTCGTTGGTGGCGGCGCGGCCCCACTCGCCGGCCGCGTCGTCGGTCTTGTTCAGCACTTCGAGGTTGTCCTCCAGCGCGCCCATCCACGGCGCCATCTTCTCTTCCTCGGTGCCGGGCAGGAAGCCGATGTCGTCGCCCACCGGCACGGTGGCGCGCGTGACGATGATCTCGGTGAAGCGCTTCGTTTCCAGCGTCTGCGACAGGCCGGCGGCGAGTGCCAGCAGCGTCTTGCCGGTGCCGGCCTGGCCGATCAGCGTGACGAAGTCGCACTCCGGATCCATCAGGAGGTTCAGCGCGAAGCTCTGCTCGCGGTTGCGCGCGGTCACGCCCCACACCGCGTTCTTCGCGTGCGTGTAGTCCCGCAGCACGCGCAGCACCGCCGACTTGCCGCGGATCTCGCGCACCTGCGCGTAGAAGCTCGAGCCGTTCTCGAGGAAGACGAACTGGCCGACCAGCAGGTCGGCGACGATGGGGCCCGTGATGCGGTAGAACGTGAAGCCGCCGTGCTGCCACGACTCCATCCCCTTGCCGTTCCGGTCCCAGAAGTTCGCGGGCAGCTGGAGCAGGCCGGTGTAGAGGATGTCCGTGTCCTCCAGCACCTTGTCGTTGTAGTAGTCCTCGGCCGGCAGGCCGAGCGCGCGCGCCTTGACGCGCATGTTGATGTCCTTCGACACCAGCACGACTTCGCGGTCCGTGTGGCGATCCTTCAGCGACCGGACGACGCCGAGGATCTGGTTGTCGGCCTTGCCGGCCGGCAGGCTGGCGGGCAGCGCGGCCTCTGTTGCGGTCGTCTGGAAGAACAGCCGCCCCGCCGCGTCCTTGTTTCCAAGTGCCGACAGCGGAATGCCTTCCTCGATCGGCGTCTTGCAGGAGGCCACGAGGGAGTCGAGCGTCCGCGACACCTGCCGCGCGCTGCGCGCCACCTCGCTCATGCCCTTCTTGTGCGCGTCGAGTTCCTCCAGCGTCATCATCGGCAGGAAGATGTCGTGCTCCTCGAAGCGGAACGGGCTCGTCGGATCGTGCAGCAGCACGTTGGTGTCGAGCACGAAGAGCTTCGGCGTTTCGACGGCGCGCACCTTGCGGCCGGCGCCCTTGGGCTTCGATTCGACGACGGCCAGCCGTGTGGCGGGCGCGGGGCGCGAGACCGGCGTTTCCGGGCGGCGCGCTTCGGGTTCCTGCGGGACGCGCTCCACTCGAGCGGGCGCGGTCGGGACGGGGACGAGGATGGTGGCGGGCTTGGTCGGCGCTTTCGGCAGTGGCATCAGCGGTGGATGTGTCCGTCAGGGGTGAATCGGTCGGTCAGGCAAGCGTCTGTACGCAGGCGAGCACTTCATCTACATGGTTCGGCACCTTCACGCCGCGCCATTCGCGCGCCAGCTTGCCGGCAGGATCGATCACGAACGTGCTGCGCTCGATGCCCCGCACCTGGCGGCCGTACATGTTCTTCATCTTCATGACACCGAACTGGTTGCAGAGCGCCTCCTCGGGATCCGAGATCAGGTCGAACGGAAACTGCATCTTGGCCTTGAACCCCTCGTGCGATCTCAGGCTGTCGCGGGAGACGCCGGCCACCACCGCGCCCGCCTTCACGAACTTCGCATGGCGGCTGGCGAAGTCCGAGCCTTCGGTCGTGCAGCCGGGCGTGTTGTCCTTCGGATAGAAGTACAGCACCACGATCTTGCCGCGCCGCGACTTGAGGTGGAACTCGCCGCCGGTCGAGGCCGCGGTGAAATCGGGGGCGATCTTGCCGACAGTGACGGTCATGACTCGCTTTCGAGCAGCAGGCCCGCGGCAACCTTGCGGCCCTCGGCCATCAGGATGTTGTACGTGCGGCAGGCCGCGGCGGTGGTCATCACCTCGAGGCCGATCCGCGCCTCGCTCAGCGCGCGCGACAGCCGAGGGTGAGGGAAGCGCTGGCGGGAGCCGGTGCCCAGCAGCGCCACCTCCGGGTCCAGGGCGCGCAGGCGCTCGAGGTCGGCTTCGTCCAGCGCCTCGAACGCGGCGACCGCCCACGGCTCGACTCGGTCGGGCGTCAGCAGCACGGCCGAGGCGTGGCGTACCTTGTTGATTTCGATGAAGCCGGGACCGTAGGCAGTAACGGTGTTGAGCGCTGTCGGCGTGTCCGCGTGCAGTTTCAATTCGCCCGAGGCTTCCTGTTTCCGCCCTCCATGCGCGGGGGCGGCGAGTTAGAGTCTTCGAGTACATTATAGGCACACGTTGCAGCGCAAAAGCGAGCCCCGGGCCGCGGATTTTTCGTTCCGGCTGGCGGGCTTGCAACACTTTCAGGGCAAGGGATCGATGGTCGAGTTTCCGCGCATCAAGCGCCTTCCGCCGTATGTCTTCAACATTACGGGCGAGCTGAAAATGGCGGCCCGGCGCCGTGGCGAGGACATCATCGACATGAGCATGGGCAACCCCGACGGGGCTACGCCGAAGCACATCGTCGACAAGCTGGTTGAGGCGGCCCAGCGGCAGGACACGCACGGGTACTCGGTTTCAAAGGGCATCCCGCGGCTGCGTCGTGCGATCAGCACCTGGTACAAGGCCCGCTACGACGTGGACATCGACGAGGACTCCGAGGCGATCGTCACGATCGGATCGAAGGAGGGCCTTGCGCACCTGATGCTGGCCACGCTCGATCGCGGCGATATCGTCCTCGTGCCGAACCCGAGTTACCCGATCCACATCTACGGCGCGATCATCGCGGGGGCCGACATCCGCTCGGTGCGGATGGACGGCCGCGTCGACTTCTTCGCCGAGCTCGAGCGCGCGATCCGCGAATCGTTCCCGAAGCCGAAGATGATGATCCTCGGCTTCCCGAGCAACCCGACCGCCCAGTGCGTCGAGATGGAGTTCTTCCATCGGGTCGTCGACCTGGCGAAGCAGCACGGCATCTACGTCGTGCACGACCTGGCCTACGCGGACATCTGCTACGACGAGATGTATCCCAACAACCGGGCGCCGTCGATCATGCAGGTGCCCGGCGCGCGCGACGTGGCGGTCGAGTTCTTCACGATGAGCAAGAGCTACAACATGGCGGGCTGGCGCATCGGCTTCATGGTCGGCAACAAGGACCTCGTCGCCGCGCTCGGCCGCATGAAGAGCTACCACGACTACGGCACGTTCACGCCGATCCAGGTGGCGTCGATTGCGGCCCTCGAAGGTCCGCAGGACTGCGTCGAGGAGATCCGCTGCGAGTACCAGCGCCGCCGCGACGTGCTGGCGCGCGGCCTGCACGAGGCCGGCTGGATGGTCGACGTGCCGAAGGCGTCCATGTACATCTGGGCCGAGATTCCCGAGCCGTACCGCTCCATGGGCTCGCTCGAGTTCTCGAAGAAGGTCCTGGCGGAGGCGAAAGTCGCCATCTCGCCGGGGATCGGCTTCGGCGACTACGGCGACAACCACGTCCGCTTCGCGATGATCGAGAACGAGCATCGGATCCGGCAGGCGGTGCGCGGCATCAAGGAAATGTTCCGCAAGGACGGACTGGTTGCGCCGCGGGCGGAGAAAGCGGCCGCCTGAGCCGAGGGGCGGCGCCGAGAAAGTTCATGTGGCCGGACGCGAATGCGGCCGGCTTATCCAGGTGACGAAATGAAACCGATCAAGGTCGGGCTGCTCGGGCTCGGCACCGTGGGGCGCGGCACGTACAACGTGCTGAAGCGCAACCAGGAAGAGATCACGCGGCGCGCCGGGCGCGGCATCGAGATCGCCGCGGTGGCCGTGCGCGATGTCGGCAAGGCGCGCGCGGTGGTCGGGCCGGAGATGCCGATCTCGTCGAACGCCGAGGATGTCGTCCGCCGCCCGGACATCGACATCGTCGTCGAACTCATCGGCGGCTACGAGCCTGCGCGCACGCTGGTGCTCGAGGCGATCGCGCGTGGCAAGCACGTCGTCACGGCCAACAAGGCGCTGCTCGCGAAGCACGGCAACGAGATCTTCGAGGCGGCGCGCGCGCAGGGCGTGATGGTCGCGTTCGAGGCCGCCGTCGCGGGCGGCATCCCGATCATCAAGGCGCTGCGCGAGGGCCTGACGGCAAACCGCATCGAGTGGATTGCCGGGATCATCAACGGCACCAGCAACTTCATCCTGTCCGAAATGCGCTCGAAGGGCCTGACCTTCGAGGCGGTCCTGAAGGAAGCGCAGCGGCTGGGCTACGCGGAAGCCGACCCGACCTTCGACGTCGAGGGGATCGACGCCGCGCACAAGCTCGCCATCCTGTCGTCGATCGCGTTCGGCGTGCCGATCAACATCGACGCCGCCTACACCGAGGGCATCTCGAAGCTCGCCGCCGCCGACATCCGCTACGCGGAGCAACTGGGCTACCGGATCAAGCTGCTCGGCATCACGAAGCGCACGCCGAAAGGCATCGAGCTGCGCGTGCATCCGACGCTGGTGCCCATGCAGCGGCTGCTCGCGAGCGTGGAGGGCGCGATGAACGCCATTCTCGTGAAGGGCGATGCGGTCGGAACGACGCTGTACTACGGCCCCGGCGCCGGATCGGAGCCGACGGCCTCCGCCGTGATCGCGGACCTCGTCGACGTGACGCGGATGCAGACCGCGGATCCCGAGAACCACGTGCCGCACCTGGCGTTCCAGGCCGGGTCGATCGCGGAAGTGCCATGGCTGACGATCGACGACACGGTCACCTCCTACTACTTCCGCATGCGCGTGGCCGACCAGCCCGGCGTGCTGGCGGACATCACGCGCATCCTCGCCGACGGCCGCATCTCGATCAACGCGCTGTTCCAGCGCGAGCCGTCGGAGGGCGAGAACCAGACCGACATCATCATGCTCACGCACGATGCGGTGGAGCGCGACGTGAACGCCGCGATCCGGCGCATCGAGGCGCTGCCGACCGTGCTGGCGCCGGTGATCCGCCTGCGGCAGGAAGAGCTGCTCTGATGCAGTACGTCTCGACGCGCGGGCGCGCGCCGACGCTGGGCTTCAGCGACGTGCTGCTCGCGGGGCTCGCGACCGACGGCGGCCTGTACCTGCCGGCGCACTACCCCACGATCACCGGCGCCGAGCTGACGCGCTGGCGTGGGTTGTCGTATGCCGACCTCGCCGCCGAGGTGATCGCGAAGTTCGTCGACGACATTCCGCAGGAAACGCTGCTCGAACTGTGCCGGCGCACGTACACGCAGGCGGTGTACGGCAACGGGCGGCCGGACAGCGACACCGCGCTGATCACGCCGCTGCGCTGGCTGGAGCCGGGCCTCGGGCTGCTCGAACTGTCGAACGGGCCCACGCTCGCGTTCAAGGACATGGCGATGCAGCTGCTCGGCGCGCTCTTCGAGCACGTGCTCGAGCAGCGCGGCGAGCGCCTGAACGTGCTCGGGGCCACCTCCGGGGACACGGGCTCGGCCGCCGAGTACGCGATGCGGGGCCGGCGCGGCATCGAGGTCTTCATGCTGTCGCCGCAGGGACGCATGAGCGCGTTCCAGCGCGCGCAGATGTACTCGCTGCAGGACCCGAACATCCACAACCTCGCGGTGAGGGGCGTGTTCGACGACTGCCAGGACCTCGTGAAGGCCGTGGCCGGCGACCTGCCGTTCCGGGAGCGGCACCACATCGGCACGGTGAACTCGATCAACTGGGGCCGCGTGGTGGCGCAGGTCGTGTACTACGTCCGCGGCTACCTGCTGGGCACAAGTTCGAACGACGAAAAGGTGTCGTTCGCGGTGCCGACGGGCAACTTCGGCAACGTCTTCTCCGGCTGGGTGGCGAAGCAGATGGGCCTGCCGATCGACCGGCTGGTGCTCGCGACGAACGAGAACGACGTGCTCGACGAGTTCTTCCGCACCGGGCGTTACCGCGTGCGCGGCGGCGGCGAGACCCACGCGACCAGCAGCCCGTCGATGGACATCTCGAAGGCGTCGAACTTCGAGCGGTACGTCTTCGACATGATCGGGCGCGACGCGGCGATGCTGCGCGAACTGTGGTGGGAAGTCGACACGCGGGCGCAGTTTCATCTCGGCGGCACGCCCATCTGGCCGGTGATCCTGGCGAGCGGCATGCTGTCCGGCAGCAGCACGCACACCGACCGGCTGCGGACGATCTCGATGGTGCACGAGCGCTACAAGCTGATCATCGACCCGCACACCGCGGACGGGATGAAAGTGGCGCTGCAGAACCGGGACCGCTCGGTACCGATGATCTGCCTGGAGACCGCGCTGCCGGTGAAGTTCGCCGAGACGATCGTCGAGGCGATCGGGGTGCAACCGCCGCGCCCGCCGGCCTTCGACGGCATCGAGGCGCGTGCCCAGCGGTTCGAAGCGATCGATGCCGATGAGGGCGTGCTGAAGGACTACATCGCGCGCCATGCGTGCTGACGAACGCAAGGCGATGGGCTTCATCGGCTATTCGAACAGCGGCAAGACCACGCTGATCGAGAAGCTGATCCCGCGGTTCCGCGCGCAGGGCCTGACCGTGTCGGCCATCAAGAACGCGCATCACGGGTTCGACATGGACCGCCCCGGCAAGGACTCGCATCGCTATCGAGAGGCGGGGGCGGGGCAGGTGCTGATCTCGACGACCGAGCGCTGGGCGCTGCTCACGGAGACGCCCGGCGGCCACGCCACGCTCGAGGACCTGCTCGCGCAACTCGTTCCCTGCGACCTGGTGATCGTCGAGGGCTTCAAGAGCGAGGGCCGGATTCCCCGGATCGAGGTGCGGCGCGCGTCGGTGGGTGACCCGCCGATCTTCCCGCACGACCCCAATGTCATCGCGGTCGCCGCCGACTTTGCGCTCGAGTGCCCCTTGCCCGTGCTCGACCTGAACGACGCCGATAGAATCGCCGCGTTCATCACCGAGCGCCTGTCCCTCGCGGCGCCACGCTGACCTTGGCGGCTCGCCCCATGCTCACCGTCGAACAGGCGCTATCGCAGGTGCTCGAAAGCGCGGACGTGCTCGCGGAGGTCGAGTCGATCCCGACGCTGCAGGCGCGCGGCCGCGTGCTCGCGACCGAAGTCGTCTCGGCGATGCAGGTGCCGCCGATGGACAACTCGCAGATGGACGGCTACGCGGTGCGCTCGCTCGACGTGCCGGCGGCGCCGACGACGCTGCGCGTGAGCCAGCGCATCGCCGCCGGGCACGTGGGTGCGCCGCTCGAGCCCGGAACGGCCGCCCGCATCTTCACCGGCGCGCCGGTGCCGCCTGGCGCCGACGCGATCGTGATGCAGGAAGCCTGTGTCGCGAACGGCGACAAGGTGACGATCAATGAAAAGCCGGCGGCCGGCGCGTGGGTTCGCCGGGCCGGGGTGGACGTCGAGGCGGGCCAGACGGTGCTCGCCGCTGGCGCTCGGCTGAGGCCCCAGGATCTCGGTCTGGCCGCGTCGGTCGGCGTCGGAAACCTCACCGTTCATCGCCGGATGCGGGTGGCGGTGTTCTTCACCGGCGACGAACTCGTGATGCCGGGCGAGCCGTTGCCGCCCGGCCGCATCTACAACTCCAACCGCTTCGTGCTGCGCGGGCTGCTGGAGAGCCTTGGCTGCGAGGTGCTCGACCTCGGCATCGTGCCGGACGATCGCCAGCGCACGCGCGAGGCGTTCGCCAGCGCCGCGGTCGGCGCCGACCTGATCATCACGTCCGGCGGCGTGTCGGTCGGCGAGGAGGACCACGTGAAGCCGGCGGTGGAGGCCGAGGGCCGGCTCGAGATGTGGCAGATCGCGATGAAGCCCGGCAAGCCGCTCGCGTTCGGGCACGTGCGCGACGTCCCGTTCATCGGCCTGCCTGGCAATCCGGTGTCGAGCTTCGTCACGTTCCTGCTGTTTGCGCGTCCCTTCATCCTGCGACGGCAGGGCGTGCTCGACGTCGATGTGCGCGCGCTCATGCTGCCCGCCGATTTCGACCTGCCGCAGGGCGACAAGCGCCGGGAGTTCCTGCGTGCGCGGATGAACGCGCGCGGCGCGCTCGAACTGTTCCGCAACCAGAACTCGGCTGTCCTGAACTCGGCGGTGTGGGCGGACGGCCTGATCGACAACCCGGCGGGACAATCGATCCGGCGTGGCGACGCCGTGCGCTTCCTGCCGTACTCGGAGCTGCTGTCGTGAAGCTGCGCGTGCTGTATTTCGCGGCGCTGCGTGAGCGCGTCGGGCGTTCCGAGGAAACGGTCGACGTGCCGGACGACGTCAGCCGGGCCGGAGAGTTGCGGCGCTGGTTGGCCTCGCGTGGCGAGCCATGGACGACCGCGTTCGCCGAGACGCGGCGCGTGAGGGTGGCGGTCGACCAGACGATGGCGAGCGAAGACGCCGAACTGCACGAGAACGCCGAAGTGGCGTTCTTTCCGCCGGTGACGGGAGGCTGAAAGGGATGGGCCTCCACGCGCACGTCATTCGCTGCCCCCGCAGGCTCGCAAGGACGCCTCGGGGCGGACCGGCGGTGGCCAGTTGATGAGCCCCAACGTTCGCTTCGTTCGCTGCCCCCCATGGGGGCGGCCCGGCGGCGGCTGAGATGTCGGTTCGCGTCCAGCACGAGGACTTCGACGCCGGCGCCGAGATCGCGCGCTTGCGAGCCGGCAATCCGAAGATCGGCGCCGTCGCGAGCTTCGTCGGCGTCGTGCGCGACCTGAACGAAGGCGCCGACGTCGCGACGATGACGCTCGAGCACTATCCGGGCATGACCGAGAAGGCGCTGGCCGGCATCGTCGAGCAGGCGAAAGCGCGCTGGGAGCTGTACGACGTGCTCGTCATCCACCGCATCGGCGCGCTCGAGCCGACCGACCAGATCGTGCTGGTCGTGGTCACGAGCGCGCATCGCGGCGAGGCGTTCGCGGCGTGCGAGTTCGTGATGGACTACCTGAAGACCGAGGCGCCGTTCTGGAAGAAGGAAACGACGCCGGAAGGAACGCGCTGGGTCGATGCCCGCGACAGCGACAACGCCGCGCGCGATCGCTGGGAGCCGAAGCCATGATCACGGGCCGTGACGGACCGGTGCTGGCGGCCCTGGCGGCGGTCGGCGCCGGCGCTGTCCTCGGTGCGTGGCTGCGATGGGGGCTCGCGTACTGGCTCAACCCGAAGCTCGAGCACCTGCCGCTGGGCACGCTCACGGCGAACCTCGCCGGCGGTTACCTGATTGGGGTCGCGGTCGCGGTGTTCGCGGCCCATCCCGCCTTGTCCCCGTTCTGGCGCCTGCTGATCGTCACCGGCTTCCTCGGTGGCCTGACGACGTTCTCGACGTTCTCGGCCGAGAACGTTGCCCTGCTGGCCAGCGGAGCCTGGGGTGGGGCGTTGTTGCACGCCGGCCTGCACCTCGCCGGCTCGCTGGTCGCGACCGCGGTGGGGATCGCGAGCGTCCGGGCGTTTACCTGATCGCCCGTGCCATCCAGTTTGTTCAACGCAGTGCGTTTGACGCCAGCGACCTTGGCTGGCTATATTACTGACCGATGAGTCATTAACAGGCCCGCGCCATGCCGCCCGCCCGCCCTTTCCTTCCGCTCATGGCTGCGCTGTCCGCCGTCCTGTGCCTCGCCGCCTGCTCGAAGGACCCGGTGGCGACCGAGGACGTTCGACCGGTCCGCACGCTGACGGTCAGCCCGCGTTCCACCATCGCGGCCGTGGATTTCGCCGGCGAAGTGCGGCCGCGCGTCGAGACGCGGGCTGGCTTCCAGGTGGCGGGCCGCATGACGCAACGGCTCGTCGAGGTGGGTCAGCTGGTCAGGCAGGGCCAGCCGCTGGCGACGATCGATCCGCAGGACTACCGCCTCGTGGCCGAGGCCTCGGAGGCCGCGCGCACCTCGGCGCAGGTCGACCGCGACCAGCAGCGCGCCGACTACAAGCGCTTCGAGGACCTGCAGGCGAAGGGCTTCATCAGCCAGGCGGAACTCGACCGCCGCAAGGCGAGCCTCGACGCGGCCGAGGCGCGCCATGCGCAGGCGGTGGCCAACGCGCGCGTCACCGGCAACCAGACCGGATACGCGACGCTGCGCGCGCCGCACGACGCCGTCGTCACGGCGATCGACGCCGAGGTCGGACAGGTCGTGGCCGCCGGTCAGTCGGTGGTCCGCCTGGCGCAGACCGGCGAGAAGGAAGTGCTCATCGGCATTCCGGAACAGCAGCTTGCCGCACTGAAAGGCGCCAACGAGATCAGCGTTCGACTGTGGGCCGGCGGCGCGCCGATCAAGGGCACGCTGCGCGAGCTGTCGCCTGTCGCCGATCCGGCCACGCGGACCTTTCCCGCGCGCATCGGCCTGGTCAACCCGCCCGCCACCGCGGCGCTCGGCATGACGGCGACGGTGTCGTTCGCCATCCCGCTGCCACAGCCGGTCATCTCGGTGCCGTTGCAGGCGTTGGTGGTGGAGTCCGGCGCCACGCACACATGGCGCTATGACGCCGCCACGAACACCGTGCACCGGACGCGCGTGAGCATCGGCAACGTCACCGGCAACGAAGTGGTGGTGACGGAAGGCCTCAAGGCGGGCGACGTGGTCGTCACGGCCGGCGCGCATCAGTTGAAGGAAGGCCAGAAGGTCAAGCTGCTCTCGGAGGTCGGCTCGCCGTTGGAACCGGCGGGCACCACCACCGTGAAGCCTGACGGCGCGAAGAAGGGCTGACCGTGGCGCGCAGCCGCCTCAATCTCTCCGCGTGGGCGCTGGAACACCAGCCGCTGCTGCGCTACCTGATGGCGGTGCTGCTGATCGGCGGCGTGTTCGCCTTCACCGCGCTCGGACAGGACGAAGACCCGCCGTTCACGCTCCGCGGCATGGTCGTGCGTGCCTACTGGCCGGGTGCGACGGCCCAGCAGATGGCCGAACAGGTCACCGACAAGATCGAGAAGAAGCTGCAGGAAACGCCGTACCTCGACAAGCTGCGGTCCTACAGCAAGCCCGGCGAGACGCTGCTCCTGGTGATGCTGAAGGGCTCCACGCCGCCGAAAGAGGTCCCCGGCATCTGGTACCAGGTTCGCAAGAAGGTCGGCGACATCCGCGGCCAGTTGCCCGCAGGACTGCAGGGACCGTTCTTCAACGACGAATTCGGCGACGTCTACGGCATGATGTTCGCCTTCTCGACCGACGGCTTCAGCTACCGCGAGCTGAAGGACTACGTCGAGCAGGCGCGGCAGGAGCTGCTGCGGGTGCCGAACGTGGCGAAGGTCGACCTCTTCGGCGTGCAGGACGAGAAGATCTACATCGAAATCTCGCACCGCAAGCTGGCGCAGCTGGGGCTCGACATCGGCCAGCTTGCGCAGCAGCTGAACGCGCAGAACGCGGTCGAAGGCGCCGGCGTCGTCGTGCTGCCCACGGACAACGTGCAGGTGCGCATCACCGGCGAGTTTCGCGCGGTCGAAGACCTGCGGCAGCTGCCGATCCGCGCCAGCGGACTCACGTACAAGCTCGGCGACGTGGCGACGATCACGCGCGGCTACATCGACCCGCCGCGCGACAAGATGCGCGCCGGCCGTCGCGGCGACGCCGGGCACGAGGTCATCGGCCTCGGCGTGACGATGGCGAAGGGCGGCGACATCATCGAGCTCGGCCAGGCGCTGGCGCGGGCGGAGCAGCGGATCCAGGCGAACCTGCCGGTCGGCATCGACATGGCCAAGGTGGCGGACCAGCCGCGCGCCGTGTCGACCTCGGTCAACGAGTTCCTGCGCGTGCTGTCGGAGGCGCTCGTGATCGTGCTCGCCGTGTCGTTCGTCAGCCTGGGGCTGCACACCCGGCCGCTGCGCATCGACATGCGCCCGGGCCTCGTCGTCCTGCTGACGATCCCGCTGGTGCTGGCGATCACGTTCCTCGGCATGTGGGCGCTCAACATCAACCTGCACAAGATCTCGCTCGGCGCGCTGATCATCGCGCTCGGCCTGCTGGTCGACGACGCCATCATCGCGGTCGAGATGATGGTGCGGAAGATGGAGGAGGGCTACGACCGGACGGCGGCCGTGACGTTCATGTACGAGTCGACCGCGTTCCCGATGCTGACCGGCACGCTGATCACGGCCGCGGGGTTCCTGCCGATCGCGCTCGCCAGGTCGTCGGCCGGCGAGTACACGTTCTCGATCTTCGGCGTCACCGCGCTGGCGCTCGTGATCTCCTGGTTCGTCGCGGTGCTGTTCGTCCCGCTGCTGGGCGTGTGGCTGCTGAAGGCGCCGCCAAAGGCGGACGACGGCGAGCCGCACGAGCTGTTCACGACCCCGTTCTATTCGAGTTTCCGGCGCCTGGTCGACTGGTGCGTCGAGTGGCGCAAGACTGTCATCGCGATCACGCTCGCGAGCCTGGTGCTCGGCGTCGTCGGTTTCCGCTTCGTCGAGCAGCAGTTCTTCCCGGATTCGATCCGGCCCGAGCTGGTGGTCGACCTGTGGCTGCCGGAGGGCTCGAGCATCGGGGCCACCGAGACGGAAACGAAGAAGTTCGAACAGTGGCTGTCGGCGCAGCCGGAGGTCGAGCACTGGGTCAGCTACGTCGGCATCGGCGCGCCGCGCTTCTACCTGCCGCTGGACCAGCAGTTCAACAACACGAACCTCGCCGAAATCATCGTCACGCCGCGTTCGCTGGCGGAGCGCGATGCGCTGCGTGTGCGGATGATCGAGCTGTTCCGCGACGACTTCCCGAATCTGCGTGGCCGCGTGAAGCTGTTGCCGCAGGGCCCGCCGGTGCCGTACCCGGTGCAGTTCCGGGTGCAGGGCACCAACGTCGCCACGGTGCGTTCGATCGCGGACCAGGTCAAGGAGGTCGTGCGCGCCAACCGGAACACCGTGGGCGTCAACGACAACTGGAACGAGCAGGTGAAGTCCCTCAGGCTGACGCTCGACCAGGACAAGGCCCGCGCGCTCGGCATCTCGAGCCAGGCGCTGGCGAAGGCCGCGCAGACTGTCCTGTCGGGCACCACCGTCGCCCAATTCCGCGAGGGCAACGAGCTGATCGACATCGTGCTGCGGCAGCCCTACGAGGAGCGCGCGGCGATGTCGCGTCTGGCGGACGCGAACATCCCGACCGCGTCCGGCCGGTCCGTGCCGCTGTCGCAGCTCGTGAAGGTCGAACTCGGATGGGAGCCCGGCGTCGTGTGGCGCGAGAACCGCGACTACACGATCACCGTGCAGAGCGAGGTAAATGACGGCGTGCAGGGTCCGACGGTGACGGCACAGATCGAATCGGAACTCGCGGCGCTGCGCGCCCAGCTGCCGCCGGGCTTCCACATCGACATCGGGGGCGCCACGGAGGAATCAGCGAAGGCCGGCCAGTCGATCGCCGTGAACATTCCCCTGATGCTCTTCATCGTGTTCACGCTGCTGATGTTGCAGCTGCATTCGTTCTCGCGCTCGCTGCTCGTGTTCCTGACCGGTCCGCTGGGCTTCATCGGCGCGGCGGCGACGCTGCTCGTGTTCCGGGCGCCGTTCGGCTTCGTCGCGCAGCTCGGCGTGCTCGCGCTGCTCGGCATGATCATCCGCAACTCGGTGATCCTGGTCGACCAGATCGAGCGCGACCGCGCGGCGGGGGTTCCGGCGTGGGAAGCGATCGTCGAAGCGGCGGTGCGGCGCTTCCGGCCGATCATGCTGACGGCCGCCGCCGCCGTGCTCGCGATGATCCCGTTGTCCCGCAGCGTGTTCTGGGGTCCGATGGCCGTTGCGATCATGGGCGGACTGATCGTCGCCACGGCGCTGACGCTGCTCTTCCTGCCGGCGCTGTATGCCGCGGCGTTCCGGGTGCGACGCCCGCAGCAGGTGCCTGTGACCGGGTCGGTACCGCTGCCGGCCTGAGCGTGCGCGTTCGCGCGGGGGCGCCTCGATGACCCGCCCTCAATCGAACGCGAGCGAGTACACCAGGTCGAGCGCGTTGGTGCTGCCCGCGCGCGCAATGATCGAGAGCCGCCGCGTGAGCTGGTAGTTCAGCGCGACGAAGAAGTCGGAACCGCTCAGCGCCTGTTCGAACGTCACGTGCAGCTGGTCGTTGATCCGCTTTCCGAGCGCCACGAAGTCACCGGCGGCGGAGCTCGAGCTGCCTCGGCGCAGCGTGCCTGCCACCGTTTCGCGCGGCAAGATCGAGGTGCCGCCCTGGTAACTGGAGCGGACGCCGAATTCGTCGATGCCGAGCGAACGCATGATGTTCGACGCGGTGCCGTCCGCCTGCCCGGCAAAGATCGCACTCGCCGCGGCCGTCAGCATCGCCGCTTCCTGGCCCTCGCCCGCACCCGGCGGGCGCCCGAGCACCAGCCAGTTGAGCCTCTCGACGTCGGACATCGCGACGTCGGAGTGCAACTGCACGATCGGCGCGAGGGCGGTGCCCGCGATCAGCACGCCGACCTCGACCGGCAATCCGCTGCGCACCGCGAGCACGTTGAGGGCGGGATTGCCCAGAGGACCCGAGAACGTCACCAGGCCACGCTGGATCTGCAACCGCTGCCCGTAGCCGTTGTAGACGCCATCGACGATGCGCACGGTGCCGACCGCCTGCAGCTGCGTTGGACGCCCGGTGACCGCGACGCCACCGGCCAGGCGCGCCTCGAGTCCGGCGCCGCGAATGTAGAAGCGCTGGCCCAGCCGTGCATCGACCTTCACCACGACGTCCATCGGCGGGGCGCCTTGCCGCTCCTTCCGCGGCTGCTCGCGCTGCACCATGACGACGTCGCTTGGCAAAGTGCGCGGACCGCGCAGCGACGAGAAGTCGATATAGGCGCCGTCGACGGTCGGCGTCGCGTACAGCTCGGCGCGCGTTGGCGTCAGCGTGATGCC